>OHAX01000954.1_pt1 | contig 14032 bp, 8 predicted proteins | sample 1577261 | NCBI WGS metagenome assembly OHAX01 (sample SAMEA3541483, study PRJEB24748) | human gut metagenome | biome: human gut; feature: human-associated habitat; material: faeces | place: China | collected 2012 | reverse complement strand
AATTGACAGTTTATTTAAGAATACCTTGCCGCATATTTATTAACTCCTTGTATAAAACTGAATCTAATTATATTCCTTAACCCTTTATTTGTCAAGCCCTTTTTAGCATTATTGACAAGAGTATCTTCCTGCATTTCTTTGATCTGGTTCTGCATATTGGTGAGTTCTTCCGTCATGGAATCAATCTTTTTCTCCAGTCCATCCACATAGCTGCATATCTCAAATACATCGTTTGCCTGCTCTTTCATGGCATTTTTCTTTAATAAGTCGAGAAGTTCTCTTATGACCTCCTCATTGGTAAGTGTTTTTCCTGCTTCCATATCCATTCTGTTTCCTCCATTCTGTAAATGGGGCAGCCTTGGCCGCCCCTGTACTCTGATTACTGATTATCGAAAGGGCGTCGCCTCTTTGTCCTTCTCTTTATCGGGATTGCCATGATGTTTCTCTGCACTCTCTCTTGCATTTTCGTTGCTCTTATCCTTTGCTTTCTCATATTCAGAGATAATCTCATTATAGAGTTTTTCCCTGAAATCCTTTGTGACCGGATAGCAGACATCCTGGTAGATTGGCTTGCCCTGCTCGTCCACCTGCTTTGTCTTATAAGAAGGCATTGATACAAAGATTTTCTCTTTGCCCTGCACGATATTGATGTTATTTACGATGAAACTGTTTTCAAAATAAATGCGTGCAAGTCCCTTGATGTTACTACCTTCCCTCTCATAAGGTGTTACAGTTACGGAAAACTCCGGCATTTCCTGTGTACGCTCCTGCTTCTGTGTCTCCTCTTTCTCCGGTTCCTTAATTCTTGCATAGGCATCAAGGATATTGGTATAGAGTTCCTCTCGAAACTCTGCTGTGATAGGATTGCACACATCCTTATAGATCACACCGTTGCTTTCATCACGCTCATTGGAGCGGTATCTTGGCATTGATACAAAAAGCTCTCCCTTATCCTTATTCTCAAGGATTGCAATATTGGTAATCTTAAATGAATCACCAAATACTACTGTTGCAAATCCTTTGATGTTGCTGCCCTCTTTTGCTCTTACTTCGTTTACTTTAATTGAATACTTCATATGCTATTCCTCGCTTTCTTTTTGTTCTTTGTTTTGCTCCGGTATGATAAGCTCACACCAAAGCTGTTCTATCTGTTCACAAGACAATCTGCCATTAAGCCAGTTGCCAAGTGTAACGACCATTCCATCCTGCTCGTAATAGAGCCACTCCTGTGTTTCAATGTTCCCCTCATACACGATAGTCACATCAAAATCAGGCATAAATAATCCTTCCTCTGCATCCCATACACAGGCTATTCCCTGTCTGAGTGTCAGATTCAGGCTTTCGACATACACAGACCAGCCGCTTACGACTATCTGAAAGTCATCATCAATCTCAGCAATATCATCCTCGATGTCAATTAGCTCTTCCATTTCTGCTACTGCCTCTTCTATCTCACCTAATCGGTATCTCTTATTCATCCATCACCGCCTCCTTATAAATGCACCTGACCACAAAACGCATGGTTCCTTTCTGGGAACAGGTAAAAAGAGTTAATTCTTTTTCTGTACCCTGTGTCTTGATGCTGTTATCATACGGATTTACTACCTCTGTCTCTATTACCTCATAGATATGCTTCAGCCCATTTTTGTCGGTTATCATTACTTCATCACCTATGGATATCTGACTTAGTGGTGTAAAAAATGTGCCATATCTGCTGCCATTATGACCGCACAATACACAGTTGCCACTTTCTCCGATTCCTGCAGTCTCTTCTATATGACCAATCCCTGCATTAAGCACTTTACTTGTGGTTCCTTCCATTACCGGATACCTGATATCTAAGCCCGGTATCTCAATGATGCCGATAACACCGCCTTCTTTAAGAATGGCTTCATCCTCTTTACTAATGGAGGTTTGCTCTTCCTCCACATCTGTTTCTTCATCGTAATCATCCTCCAATGTCTGCTCAAATTCACTTATGAGCTGTTCTGTCTGTTTTTCTCCGGTTGTCCGCCAGAAAAAAGGGACTGCCATAATGGCAATCCCTGCTGCAATCAGTAGTCCTGCGACCACTTTTCTTATGCTCATATTATTCACTCTCCTATCGTGTTCTGCCCTCTCTGTCGGCTGGATAAGCACCTTTATCCTCTGCTACAATTGCTGCAGATTCCATTCTGTCATCAGCTTCTCTTTCTTCCTCCGGTCCGCTCAGGTCTGCATCCACAGCCTTTGCGTTCTCAAGGTCAAGCTGGGCATTCAGTTTACACTGCCTAGCCAGCTTTTCTTCCAGTTCCTTGCTGTACGCAAATGGCTTGTCATACTCTGCCTTTGATGCTTCAAGGTCATTCTGGTACTGCTCAATCTTCTTTTCAAAGAAATCAATGTTCTCATGGAGTCCATTGAACAGGTTTTCCAGCTTCACCATGCTGCCGACAGGACTTGTGGAAAGCTCTGCTTTATACTCTGTCTTTCCACGAAGCACCATATAATTGATGCCAAGGAAGTTCTTTTCCACAAGCAGCTCAAATCCGTGGAATTTACCGATTACAGTTGTCTCTCCGGTCTTACATTTACTGATTGCTTCAAGCATCATCGTTCCGCCATCCACACGCTCTGTGTAAGTTACTTTGCCTATGGTAATGGCAAATTCCGGATTATCAATCAGCTCTTTATCCCTTGCCTTTACATCCTCTCTTACATTGGCAAGCTTTTCTGTTGCTGTCTTAATCAGCTTCGGATACTTAATCATAAAGTTATCCTGCAAGCCATATCTCTGATTGTCATAGGATGCCTTTAAGAGCTTTAATCTCTGGACATCATTGTCAATCTCCATCTTTTCCTTGATTAAAGGATTGCCTGTGGCAACCGCTTTAATCTCTGCATAGGAAAGTGTTGCCTCGTCGATATCCTCACAGCTTCGGCTTACAGCCTTGCTTGTCATGACCTGACTGATGAATCGCTGCTTATTTTCAACAAGCGACCAGTTGTATGCATCAAATGTCCCTTTGGTGACATATCTGTAGATTGCCACCTCTTCATTTTCATTACCCTGTCGTATGCCTCGTCCTTCCCTCTGTTCAATAGAAGAAGGCTTCCAAGGGCAATCCACATGATGCATTGCAACAAGGTGTGTCTGCACATTGACACCTGTTCCACACTTGTCCGTTGAACCGATAAGAACCTTCTTTTTACCTGTCCTCATCTCCTTAAAAAGTGCGTCCCTTTGTGCATCCGTCTTGGCATCATGAATAAAAGCTATCTCATCTGCCGGAATACCATACTGGATCAGTGTTTCTTTCAGATAATCGTAGATGGTAAAGTCCTTATCTGGTCCCGGTGTGCCGATGTCCGAAAAAATAAGCTGGCAGCCTATATGACCATCAGCATTTCCTTTCTCATATTCTTTCCATACATTCTCCGCTACCTTATTGAGTTTTCCATCCGGATTGTTCGGTGCATCCTTATCAATCAATCTTGCATCTGTTCCTAATAGTCTTGCCTCATGGGTAATCTTTAGAAAGTTATCCACGCTTGGATCAACTCCACCGCCTCTGATACGCTCTGCCCTCACAACAAAGTCTTCCATGACCTGCTTCACATACCAGTCAGGCTCCGACTCCACTATAATAGGCTTGCCGCCACGGAGAGCTGGCACATCAAGGTCAAGCATGTCTGCGGTCTGCACATCTGCTACCTCACGGAAGATATTCATAAGCTCCGGCAGATTCGTAAACTTATTAAATCTGCTCTTAAAACGAAATCCGCTTCCCTCTACAGTAAGCTCAAGTGCTGTTGTCACTTCACCAAAGTTTGCTGCCCAAGAATCAAAGTGATAAATCCCCATCTCTTCAAGTGCCGCTTTCTGTAAGTAAAGCTGCATGACATACATCTCACACATGGTATTGGATATTGGTGTACCTGTTGCAAACACAATACCCCTGCCATCATTTATCTCAGACAAATACTGGCATTTAAGCTGCATATCCGTTGACTTCTTAGCTCCGCTACTGCTGATACCTGACACATTATTCATCTTGGAAAAAATCGCAAGGTTCTTAAAATTATGTGCTTCGTCTACCATAATAGAATCTACACCCAGTTCCTCAAAGGTAATAAGGTCATCCTTCCTGCTCTCATCTGACAAGGATTTCAGCTGTTCCTCCAGTTTTTTCTTCTGGCTTTCCATCTGCTTTACAGTCCATCGCTCTCCGTTACGCTCCTTCATCTCATCAATCGCATAGCTGATTTCATCAATCTGCTCGTTAAGCATTCGCTCCTTTCTCTCTGCGGAGATTGGGATTTTCTCAAACTGTGAGTGTGACATGATGATACAGTCATAGTCACCAGTTGCAATCCTTGATACGAACTGCTTTCTGCGGCTTTTTTCAAAATCACGCTCCGTGGCAACTAAGATATTTGCTGACGGATAAAGCCTTAAAAACTCTGATGCCGTCTGACCGATAAGCGGCTTTGGTACAACCATGATTGTCTTATTGGCAAGTCCAAGTCTCTTCTGCTCCATGCAGGCAGCCATCATCTCAAATGACTTTCCGGCACCGACACAGTGTGCCAGCAGAGTATTTCCCCCAAGAAGAATTCTTGCCACCGCATTTTTCTGGTGTGGCTTTAACTCAATCGCCGGATTCATTCCCGGAAACTGTAAGTGACTTCCGTCATACTCACGCAGGCGGATGTTATTAAATGTCTCGTTGTAATACTCCACATATTTCTGTCTTCGCTCCGGCTCTGCAAACAGCCACTCCTTGAACTTCTCCTTGATCATGTTCTGCTTTTCCCTTGCAAGCATTGTCTCATTCTTATTGACTTCGTAATGATACCTGCCATCACCGTCATCAATCCTGTCCCTGACTGTTACTGTCTTTAGATTCAGCGTATCCTCAAAAATAGAATAAGCATCCATGCGGCTTGTACCATAGGTCTTAGTAGCCGCCACTGAATGCTTATCCATGCTTTTATTCTCGATGAACCATTCCATGCTCATCTTATTTAAGTGTACCTGAATGCCTGTATTGTAAAACTGGCTTCTGACTGCCCTTGCCCGTCTTGGTGTATTGAGAAGCTCATAGATAAACTGCTCATAATCAAGCGGCTCAATCCATGTCGTGCCAATCTTTACATCAATATCCGAGGCTTCAATCCACTCCGGCTGTACCTTTTCAAGTGCTGCCACATTGCCTGCAAATTTTTCTGCCTGCGGATTGCCTGTATCCGCTGCCATAGCCTTTGCTACACGAAGCTTGTCTCTCACATTGCCGGAAAGATACTCGTCTGCCGTCTCCCAGCCGATGTCGGGATTGTTCTCGTTGTAGCGGTCGGGATTTAGGAAAATCAATCCATCCAGCTCTTCCACAAGAACTGCCCTTCTAAGCTCTGCCAAAGCATCATCACTAAATGTTATCTCATCAGCTGTCTGCCCGGACTTTTCTGCAAGTTCTTCCTTTACATTAGTAATATCCGGCTCATAGATAGAGAGCATATAGGCAAGATTTACATATCCAAATTCATTGACGGATACATTCAATGCTTCCACAGCAGTCTCAACCCTGTCTATGACAGTCTTTGCCTTAATCGTCTGCTTATAAAACATATCCGCTTTTTTCACCTCCCCGTCTTCATTTACTTCTTCAAGACTGCAAAGAAGTGGGTAATCGCTGTCATCTCTGAAAGCTATTCTGTTTGCTTTTGAAGTAATGGCTCCATACTGCTTTACGAAGGCATCATATTTTACATTAAGAAGTCTCTGCTTATCAGAAAGCTCCTCCTCGCTGCAGCCATCCATCTGGATATCAATCAGATTTCTTGTTATCTGTCTGATTTCATCAAGGCTTCTGATTCGCTCCTCGGCAGTCTGTGATACTTCTTTTCTTACCATCTCGGAATTTTCCCTGTAATAGAGTTTTCCTTCAAAAAATGTGTAAGTGTAGTTTCTCACATCCGGATCAGCCGGGATAACTTCCTCCGTCTGCTCCGCCTCATCTGCCACTCTCTCAAAATCTGTCATCTGGGCTTTGATATTACCGATAGCTTTGTTTAATGCTTCATAAATATTGAAGTTCTCATCATCATTCACGCAGACTGTGTATCTGCTGTCCTGTCCGTAAATCCTTGTGTCATATTCCATAGATCCAAGCATCATTTCCGGATGCTCTGCAAAATAAGAGTTGACTGCAATGCCATTCTCAGTTACACCAAGGTGTACCCAGTCCGGCTCAATATCAATCTTTCTCTCCCTTTTCTGCAAAAACAGGATATCTGCTGTCACTTCGGTTCCTGCATTATCTTTAAATGCAGTATTCGGAAGTCTTATCGCTCCCACAAGCTCTGCTCTTTCAGCCAGATACTTTCGGATAGTAGGATTTGCCTTATCAAGTGTTCCCTTTGTGGTAATCACCGCAACCATGCCTCCCGGTCTTACCTGATCAAGTGCTTTTGCCAGAAAATAATCGTGGATACGGAAGTTATACTTGTTGTACTTCGGATCAAAAACCTTATAATCACCAAATGGCACATTTCCGACAACTACATCAAAGAAGTTATCCGGATATGTGGTATTCTCAAATCCTGTGATACTGATATTGGCATTCTGATAAAGCTGCTTTGCAATTCTTCCCGAAATGCTGTCAAGCTCCACCCCATACAGCTTACTTCTCTGCATAGGTGCCGGCATACTCCCAAAGAAGTTACCGATACCCATAGATGGTTCTAATACATTGCCGCCTCTGAAACCAAACTGGACAAGTGCCGAGTTCATGCACATGGCAATCTCCGGTGAAGTATAAAAGGCATTGTTTACTGTTGCCCTAGCTGCAGCATACTCTTCATCCGATAACATCTCTTTGAGTTCTTTGTACTCTTTGCTCCAGCCTGCGTTTTCCTCGTCAAATGCCTGTGACAGTCCGCCCCATCCGACAAACTTCGACAAGGTTTTCTGTTCCTCCGGTGTTGCAAGCCTGTTTTCTGATTCAATCTGCTTTAAAGTACGAATTGCATCCATATTCCACTGATATCTGGTCTTGGCACCGCCTTTTTCCATTTCCCAGAGATTGTAATGGAAGTTGTGCTTCGTCTGCCCGGCAACATTCTTCTCATTTTCAAGACTTTCTACTTGCTGTACTGGTTCCTGCTTTGGTGTAAAATCTACAGTTTCCTGTGATTCTGTATCAGCCTGAATATCATCCACAGATACTGATACCACATCATCTGAAACTACATGTCCATTCTCATCAATCTTGGTTTCCCATCCATTCGCTATTGCTCTTTCCCTGGTTTCAAGACGATTAGCTTTTACACTATCCTCGATGTCAAAGAATCTCTTATAGACCGGATTCATCTTATCCCTGTCAGCCTTCTGCTTTATCTCTTGATAATACTTTTTCTGGTCTTCTCCGCAGTAAAATGGCTGTTTTACCATATAGGATAAAATCTCATATAACTCACGCCAGTCGAGAGCACCTTCCTTACGCACACCATTCCTGTTCTTATAGCTGATCTTCACATATCCACTTCTGATTGAGTACTCCACAAGACCATACTTATTGTTGGAATATGCCTTTCTTTCTGCATTATCTGTCCCTAATGCAATATCCCTGATAAGGTCAAGTTTATTGGGCATAAATGCAAAATCAGACTGCACCACATCCATAAGGAATGCCCTAAACGGAGTGTAGCAGCTGCAATCTGTTACAAGAATCTCCGCCGCATCACGCAGGTCTTCATCAAGCTCCTCAATACGCTTGGCATAATCAATCGGTGTAATATACTGAAGCTCTGATGGATCTTTTTCAGTTGTTTCAGCTTCTATCTCTGCACCATATTCTGCCTGTGTTACCATGCGGTCTTCATCGGCAGTTTCCTGTGGTGTCATGCCTTTTGCACTTACATAATCTCTGTTAGAAGCATAGCTCTCCGGCTCATCCGGTATTGCATAATCATCAATCTCTGATTCTGCCTCCTCCGGTTCCACTTCCCGGTATTCGGCATCAATGACCTCATCATCCTCACGGAGTCCGTCCATCGCAAGCTCATCAATACGAGGTGTCTCAGGCTGGTATTCCCCTGTAAGAATAAGGACACCAAGCTCTTTTTCGATATCTTTCCACGAAACATATCCTTCAACCTCTCCATCCTCATCTCGCCACTGAAAACGCAGTCCATTCCCATGAAATGTGTCATATCCGTGCAGTCCCAGTCCGTCAACCGGCCAGCCTGCACCTCCCTGACCATATTCTGCTTTGATACGCTTTGCCCTGGTTCCTGCATCAATCTCTGTTTCAAAAATCTTGCATACCCTGCCCTTACCACCGATAAAACCTGTACCTCTCATAAGCACCTGTTTGATATACTCACTTGGTACTGTTGCAGACTTTTTGGGATTCAGGTAATTGTATTTACCTGCTAATGCAGCTTTTCTGTCCTGCTCGAACTGACGCATAAACTGATTATTGTTTTCGTCCTCAGTATGAATGGTGCCAATGCTTGCCTGCCCGTTCTGGTCGAAAAAAAAGGAAGCCTGTGTATATTCGGCTTCCTTACTAACACCCAATGAATTGATTTCATCAAGTTCCCTATTCAGTTCTGTATCATCTGATTCTAGTGGAATCGCATCACTATCTGATTCAGTACCACTTCCTCTGCCTGCATCTTCGCCTGCTCTCTTATCTTCCACATCTCCATTGTCGATGACGGATTCTGTGGCTTGTGCTTCGCCAGATACTGCATCTCCAGCTGGTCGTACAGCTGGTTCGCTTCCTCCTCTACCGCTGACATCTTCTCGTACATCTTCCCGAATCTCATCAGCGTCTTGTATCTTGCCGGCTCGTTCTCCTTTAGATAGTTCATCGCCATCCTTCCGTATTTGCCCAGCTTCGTGAGATCCTCCGTCTCGTCCGGCATCTCTATCTGCGGATAAAGCAGTCCGTCCACTTCCTTGTAAGTCATTTCTTCTAACATATCCAATTCTCCTTTCGCTCTCGATTGCCTTTAAGTTACGACTAAATTCTCTAAGAACACTACAGGAGACATCGCATACAATGGAACCAAGACGGTAAATGATCTCTTCGTCTTTGATATTTACGATCTGACTAAAATCCTGTTCTTGCACAGATAAGTCAAATCCGCATCTCGTCCCTACAGCATACATGACACTTGCATATACAAGCTGCTCCATGTCCATTTCCTGCTGTAAGCCATTGCGTTTCTTACTTTCTTCCTTTATCACACTACCTGATAGCTGCATAAGCTCGGTCATTCGGTCTCCGAACTGTTCTTTTATTATAAGCCAAACATCTGTTCCTGTAAACTGTTTTAATATATTTTTTAGTGACTCCCTGTCGCTGTTATCGTACTGCTCAATCTGACCTTCTGACACAAGAAAATCCACATAATCCTTAAGATTTTCTCCCTCAAGGTCCCATGTCAGTTTGACATTCTTCCCTCCGGTATCACTGATATCAAAGATATACCTCATGCGTGTATTCAGTGCCCTTGACGGGAAGATGGCGCAGCCTTTCGCACCACGCTTTACATATCTTCCCACCTTTTTCCAGGTATCATAATCTGCCATGAGTGTGCTTTTTTCCGGAGGTCTCTGAGCTGTTACCATAACGATATTGTCAAATTCATAGCGGTATAACTGACCTGCGACCCTTAACACATCCTTCCAGTTCTTTTCTGATCTGGTGATGTTACCAATCTCAGAATCGTATATCGCTTTGACCTTCATATCAACGCCCATACCTTTGTCCTCCTCTACTTAAACATCTCTGCAAACAATCCCTTAAAGAGCTTTAACTCATCCTTATCCAGCTCGATTGCAAATTCATTGTCGATTGCCTGTTTTTCGCATTTATCCTTTTTCTTTGCAATCTTACGCACCACACGAAGAAGCACATAGCACTCCTTGGACTTTGCAATGCTCTGTTTAAAGGTCAGCTCATCCTCATCGACTGACTTCTGTGTCTGATAGATAATCTCTTTTAACTTATCATTGATACCATCTACTTCCTCAAGGGAAATAATAACGGATGCCTTAGAAGCACCCGATCTGTCCCACTCCTTATGAAGTTCCTTTATTAAAAACTCCATGTTCTTAATTACTGTTGTTGAATCACTTTTCATCTTGCTTTTCCTCCGTTTTCTTTTAATGAAGAAGGGAGCTGACCTTCGCTGATAGGCGCAAAATCAACTCCCTTCATGTCCTCTGCTCCAAGGACTATCTGCTCTGCATAATACATATCCATTGCCTTATTGATGGCATCGTCAAGCGACTCTGCCTTTACTTTCTGTACTCGTGAAAGCACTTCTTTTATCTCAACATCAAATTCCTGTTCCATATGATATCGCCTCCTGTAAAAATCTCATCACCGGCTCTTTTCTTCCTTTACCTGTCTTTCCTTAAAGCCCTTATCGTACTTTCCATCTTCCAGCCTGTCGTAAAAACAATCCTCTTCAATCGTTCCGAAATCCTCATACATCTGGTGAAGGAAGTCATTCTGCAGCTTCTTTGGTACATCATCATCCTTTGACATATCCTGAAAAAAATAGAACTTCTGCTTTAGCTTTGCCCTGTAATCATAGATATCCTCTATCTTTTCCGGTGTGCCATACTCCCTCTTGTATGCCTTGAAATTCGTGGTTGAGAGTGTGGAACCAAGATAAATGCCATGCTCCCACGATACCCCGATTGTGGTATTGTCCTTTGTAGGCTTCTCATCCTTCGGATAACGCTTATACTCTGTCGCACCAAGGGCGATTGTAAGGGAACCTGACTTCATATCCATCACCACAAGATTCCTTGGTGATAATGCTTCAAGCACCATGTAATCATGGTCATTGAAGTTATGAAATGTCTGTCCCCTTTCAAATGAGCGGTTCTCCATTTCATAATGCAGGTTAAAATCATCCACCCAGCCCTTATCGGTCATTCCAATCTCCTTAAGCTTTGCAACACATTCAGAAGAACTGGCTTCTTTATCAAACCGAAATTCTTTGGAATCGTTATAAAACCCCTGAAGAAAATGTCCCAGCTGAATATCATCCAGACAGAATCTCGCAGATACAGTTACATTTGCTGCCCTGTAATACTCTGTGAAGTTATCTGCTTCACCAAGTGTCCTTCCAAGCTGCAACAGATGGTCTGCAAGCTCTGACATGTCATCAATTGCTATAAAACTCTTATAATCATCCAGAGTCATCAGCATATTTATCTCTGTTCCCCTGTCGTTTTCTGTTACCAGTATCATATCTTTTAAATCCATTCTTACCTCCAGTCTCAGAGAGGGACTATGCCCTCTCCGCAAATTTTCTGTTATGGTCTTCCAATCACAACAATCTTTCCTGTGCTTGCCACATCCCTGTAGACCACACCAAGACTTTCATTAAGTGCCTCTACCACCTTGCCATTTCCGACATATACTGCCACATGGCTGATGTTCTTATATCTTCCGTTGCTTGTAAAACTGTAGAAGATAAGGTCTCCCGGCTGTAACTCATCAAAGGAGACTGTCTTTCCGGCTTCATCCAGTCCCTGTGCCTCCGCTGCCGCTGTGGTTGCACCGCCGTAACTAATATCCACGCCTGCATCCTTCCATGAATAATAGGCTAAGGAGCTGCAGTCATAATAGTTACCGCTGTCTCTTAAATCCTGACTATAAGGGAAGCCAACTCTGTGAAGTGCATAGGAGCAGACTGTTTTCTGCCTGCTGTCTGTAATTCCGTTTAGGATGGCATTGATTTCATCCTCAGTCATGGAGCTTACTCCAGGACTTCCGCCTCCGCCGCCACTTCCGCTTCCGGCATATCCAAGCTGTCCCATAAACTCCGGACTCATGATCTGCTCAAGCATTTCCACCTGATCAGAATTAAATCCATAGACCGAAATCATATCCCTGTACGATTTTAGTGTAACATTCACATACAGAACCGACTTTGTGACAGTAGTTACATTGCCGTCTGCATCCGTTTCTTCCACATCCTTTGTTCCGGTGCTTGTGGTGTATGAACACATATCATTTACAACTGCCTGCAGCCAGCCTTTTGAAGTATCATTCATGACTGTTGCTGTATCTCCGACACCATGCTTGACCATATAGACTGCCATGATGTCATAGTAATTGCTTGGGTTTTCTTCCATACCTTCATAATCCACATATACAAGCTCTCCAAGGTCATATCCGGTATGCTCATTCACTTTCGTATTAACATCCCGGTTAAACTCCTGCACATAAGCACTCGTTACTGTCTGAACGGTATCTCCTGATTCAAGTGGTGGCAGAAATAAAGCAAATGGAGAATTGTAAAGGATTGCTATCACCGCTATAACCGGAACCGCAATCATGGCAACTACAAGAACAAGTAATAAAAGCACCAATCCGATAATCGGTGCAGCTGCCTTTACCCAGGTAATCGCTTTTCGCACAATCAGATCCTTTACCAGCTTTGCCACGCTGTCTGTCTGATTCTCCTGTGCTTTCATCTTATCCAGAAAGAACTTTATCTTCCTGCTCCGGTTGGTCATCTTTGCATCCTTTGCCTCAATGGAAACTCCTGCTGCATAGCCGGCTGCCATGCCGATTGCAGTTCCAACTCCTGGTGCTACTGCTGTACCCGCAGCCGCTGCCGCTGTCTTGGTTGCTGTCTTAGCTGCGACTTTCGCTGTGGTCTTGGCAGTTTCCTTTGCAGTCTCTTTCGCCACTGTCTTTGCGGCATCCTTTGCTGCTTTCTTCCCTGCCTTTTTTGCAAGTTTCTTTCCTGCTTCAACCTTCTTGATTCGCCTCTTTGCCTGTTCAGCAGCTTTTCTTCTAAAAAGTGCTGCCCCCTTGGAAGCGGTTCCAGTTACCGGGCGGCTTGCCTCATAAGCAAGGTAGGCTGCCTGTGTTACTTCCTTACCGCCTTCTACCTGATCCGTGACAGCTCCGGCAGCAAGAGCCCCTGTCCTTCCCGCTATGTGAAGATTGGTATTCTTCGTCTTGATGGAAGTGTTGGATTCTTTAAGGTTTCGCTTGAATCTTGATAATCCCTTATTCTTCTGCTCCGACTGATGAATGGTACTCTTGCGATAGGACTTCTTTTTATCATCAAATACCTTTGCACCGATAGTCTTAGGACCTCTCTCTACTGTATAGATGTTGCTGCCTTTAATCTTGGCACCCTTTGGCTCGTGGGCATGAATCTTGGCTTTCTCCTTGGTGTGAATGACCATAGGCTTATCATCCACCTTTTTTATCTTCAATGTTCTCACCTTCTTTCACTCAAAATGCAAAACAGCCACCCAGCTTCCCGGATGGCTATGCTTTGAGGTCGCAAATTGCGACCTCTATCAACATTATTCGACATTTTTCTGCATTTCACGTTTCTTCTGTTCCGCAATCTTCTCATGAATGTTGGTATTATACAGCCTGTACAAATCTGTATCCTTACTAATCTGATTATCAAATGGAATCACCACAGAACCACACTTGATAAGTCCCATTCCCGATGCAGTATTGGTTACGAATCTTAGCTGTGCCTCTGATACCCCGATAACTTCCGCCATCTTGGAACTGTCCGTATTTGCCTGCTTCAAAAGTGCCACAAACTCAGAGTTTGCAAGCATTGTGGTTGCTGTGTAATTCTGCAACAGATCGACGACATTCTGCGTGATACCTGTACAAAGACCTCCCTGCTTTCTTACTTTCTTCCAGAGCTGCTGCAGATATTTTGCAGAATACTCGGAATTAAGCAGGACATGGAACTCATCAATATAGAGCCATGTTGCCTTGCCTCTCTTGCCATTCTCAACAATCCTGTTCTGAATAGACTCCATCATGACAAGCATTGTGATAGGACTAAGCTCTGTACCTAAGTCCCTGATGCCATATACTGTGAATCTGTTATCCACATCCACATTTGTCTGGTGATTGAAGATGTTAAGTGAACCATTTACGAAAAGCTCTAGTGACAATGCAATGTCCTTTGCCTCGTCCTCCGGCTGCGCCATAAGGATATCGTAGAAATCACTCATTACAGGGATATA
>OHAX01000942.1_pt1 | contig 14178 bp, 14 predicted proteins | sample 1577261 | NCBI WGS metagenome assembly OHAX01 (sample SAMEA3541483, study PRJEB24748) | human gut metagenome | biome: human gut; feature: human-associated habitat; material: faeces | place: China | collected 2012 | reverse complement strand
CGAGACGGCGGAAGCAATCTTCGGCATGCGCCATATGACAGGCGGCAAAATCTATAAAGACGGTCAGGAACTGCACATCAAGTCTCCTGAGGATGCGATCGCCAACAAGATTGGCCTGCTCACAGAGGATCGGCGCGGCAACGGTATTGTCGGCTTGCTGAGCATTCAGGATAATACGGTGCTGGCAAACCTGAAAAAGTACGGATTCCCGCTGAATCATAAGAAAATGCGCGAAGACACCGAAGAATACGTTAAAAAACTCAACACCAAAACGCCGTCTATCGAAACGCCCATTCAGAATCTGTCGGGCGGCAATCAGCAGAAGGTGCTGGTTGGGCGCTGGCTGCTGACCAATCCGGATATTCTGATCGTTGACGAACCGACACGCGGTATTGATGTTGGTGCAAAGGCAGAGATTCATTCGCTTATCACAAAGCTTGCCGGTGAGGGTAAGGCCATTATCATGATTTCGAGTGAGCTGCCCGAGGTCATGGGTATGTCCGACCGTATCGTAGTTATGCACGAAGGCATTATGACCGCTATCCTGGATCGCAAAGACTTCTCGAGTGAGCTGATTCTCAAATATGCAACCAGCGAGATACCATATCAGCCTGCTGCGGATGAACAATAAGAAAGAAGGTACATGGTATGCAGAAAACATTTAATACGAAGAAATTCTTGTCCCAGAATTCAATCTGGCTGGTATTGATCGTGTTGGTCATCATTATGAGTATCGCACAGCCCAGCTTTTTCTCGGTGGATAACCTGCTGACACTGCTCTCCGGTGAGGCAGTCAAGGGTATCATGGCCTTTGGCGTTATGTTCGCAATCCTTTCTAAAGGTATCGACCTGACGATCGGCGCATCCGCTGCGTTAGTTGCGTGCATCACCGCTTCGCTCGTGCAGCCAGAAGGCTATGCAAATGCCATTCTGCCGGGTGTGGGCACTCTGCCAGCTCCGTTGGTTATCCTGATTGGTCTGGCACTTGGTGCAGGCATTGGCGCAATCTACGGCGCGATCATTGCTTATACCAAAATCCCGCCTTTTATCGCTACTCTCGGTGCACAGTTGATTTGCCGTGCAGGTGCTAAAATGTATACGAACCGTCCGGTTTCTAACCTGTCTGAGCAGTTCCGTTTCCTGGGTGCGTACCGTATTGGCGGCGTATTCCCAATCATCATCGTTGTTTTTTTCGTAATGTTCGCAATCTCGGCATTCCTGCTGACCCAGACACGCTTTGGTAAGAACGTATATGCTATCGGCGGCAACGATCAGGCGGCCCGCGTAGCTGGTATCAATGTTGAGAAGAACCTGATTCTGGTTTACATCTGGTGCTCGCTGTGTGCTGCTATCGCTGGTATGCTGCTGGCAGGCCGCGCAGGCTCTGCGGATCCGGCAAACTCCGGTTTGAACTACGAGCTGGATGCGATTGCGGCAGCAACGGTAGGCGGCACCTCTCATACCGGCGGTATCTGCCGTGTATCCGGTGTTCTGGCAGGTATCCTGATCCTTGGCGTTATCAATAACGGTCTGGTTATGCTGAAGGTAGACGATAACATGACCAACATTGTCAAGGGCGTTATCATTGTCGGTTCGGTTGTACTCGACATGCGCAAGAACGCAAAGCGCGCGTAAAACAGACACACACAATCTCTCTTCTCTTTCCGAGTTTTCAGGGGTCGCAGCAATGCTGCGGCTCCCGAAATACTCGCACATAATCCGTTAGACTTGAACTCTGCCGTACAGCGGCATATTTTGAAAGGATGAGCTTTATCATGGAAAATCTGAACATTGCACTGATCGGCTGCGGCATGATCGGCCGTGAGCACATCGAGCGTATCCAGAACCGCATCCGCAATGCACGCATCGTTGCCGTATGCGACGTATTTGAAGAAGGCGCAAAGAAGGGCGCTGAGATCGCCGGTGCCGGCACCAAGGTTTACACCGATTTCAACGAAGCAATCAACGATCCGGACGTAAACGCTGTTGTAGTTACCACCCCGGGTCAGTTCCACAAGGGTCCGGTTCTGGCAGCGATCAAGGCTGGCAAGCCGGTATTCTCCGAGAAGCCGCTGGCTAACACCGCTGCTGACGGCAAGGAGATCGTTGAGGCCGAGATGGCAGGCGGCAAGCACCTCGTACAGGTTGGCTTCATGCGCCGTTACGACCGCGGCTACCGTCAGGTCAAGGAGCTGATCGACTCCGGCAAGTTCGGTGCCCCGATGGTGATCAAGTGCACCCACCGTGCAGACGGCGTTGCCGATGACTACACCACCGCAATGGCTGTTACCGATACCGCAATCCACGAGATCGACGTTCTGCCGTGGCTGGTAAACGACGAGTGGGACGAGGTTCAGTGCATCATGCCGAAGACCAACAGCAAGGTTAAGAACGCGCTGAAGGACCCGCAGATCATGATCATGAAGACCAAGGGCGGCATCATCAACATGCTCGAGGTCAACGTAAACTGCGGCTTCGGCTACGACATCAACTGCGAGGTTGTATGTGAGAACGGCGTTGTGAACCTGCCGTGCCCGTCCTTCCCGACCGTTCGCTACGCTAATGAGGTTTCCACCAAGATCGAGGACAACTGGATCCTGCGCTTCATCGATTCTTACGATGTAGAGATTCAGGACTGGGTTGACCACGCACGCAAGGGTGAGACCGGCGGCTCCTCCGCATGGGACGGCTACGTTGCTTCCATCACCGCTGACGCTCTGGTTAAGTCCCAGACCTCCGGTGTGCCGGAGAAGGTTGTTACCGGCGGCACCCCGAACTTCTACAAGAAGTAATCCACCTCGCATTTTCTATTCATTGCTATTCACTCGCAAGGGTGGCCGAGCTTCCTGCTTTACTGCCCTTGCATATCACCTTAACCACTATACCGCGTTTTACAACGCGAAATTGATACGCTAAAAGGAGTTACTGCTATGAAAATCGGTTTTAACGAAGGCTGCAACCGTTTCTGCGAAAACCACTCCGTACTCGAAGACCTCGACCTGTGCGAGAAGTACGGCTTTGACTACATCGACATCCAGTCCGAGTGCCTCGACCGCGAGATCGCTGCCGGCAAGTACACCATCGACGATCTGGCTGCATGGTTCGCTGACCCGAAGCATCACCTGAAGATGCTGTCCTACAACGCCCTGATCTTCTTCAACATGAAGCAGACCCAGGAGGAAAAGGACGCCGTTATGGCAAAGCTCGACCAGATCATCGCAGACTGCAACAAGCTGGGCTGCAAGATGATCGTTGTCGTACCGTCCATGGATCTGACCGTTCCGGCTACCGTTGACGAGATCAAGGCTGATGCTGTTGCAGTCCTCAAGGAGATGGTAAAGAAGGTTGAGCCGCACGGCATCAAGCTGTCCATCGAGTTCTGCGGCGCACCGACCATGTCCATCAACCGTTTCGAGTACGCTTACGACATCGTTACCGAGGTAGATCATCCGCTCGTCGGCATCACCCTCGACCAGTACCACTTCCACGCTATGGCTTCCGAGTGGGCTGCTCTCGAGAAGGCTGACGGCAAGAAGATTTTCGTATGGCACCTGAACGGCATGGAGAATATGCCGTGCGGCGCTGCTTACAACAACGACGAGAAGCGTCTGTGGCCGGGCGAGCCGGGCGACTGCCTGGATCACAAGCGTTACGCAGATACCCTCAAGAAGATCGGCTTTGAAGGCGACGTTTGCACCATGGAGGTGTTCCGTCCGGACTACTACAAGCTGTCCAACGAGGAGAATATCAAGAAGGCCGCTGAGGTTACCAAGGCACATGTTGCGAAGTACTGGGCGGACTGATTTCACAGAGTGAAGATTTAAGAGTGGAGAGCGAAGAGCTTTCCACTCTTTTTTTGTATACCTGTAAAAGAGAAAGAGTGGAGAAAATCTCCACTCTTCACTCTTTTATAAGACGCTGCTGACTACCGCCGCGACCTCTGTCTCACTGATTCCCTGCTCTGCGGGCACGGTCGGCGCCTTGACGTCAAAGCCGACTGCCTTTGCAAGCCCTACAAGGGAGTTATGGACGGTCAGCGGATTCGGAATCTGTGAAGAATCGCCGTCCTCGGTCTTGGCATCCGGGTCAATGATGATGGTGTCGCCGCTAACCTTTACCACAGCAGGATCGTTGCCGAACAGTGGCACGAACATGTCGACCGGAACATAAAAACGTAAAATACACATAGATACAGCGGCGCCTCTACCATTTTGGTAAGCTTCCGCAGATAAAAACACGACAGTCCGGCTTGCCTGTCCGCCTTGGCGGCAGCGCTCATTTTCAATTATGCGGTGTTGCCTTAACACTCCAGACTGTCCGCGTTTAGGAGAAAATACTTCATGCCCATGATAACGAAGCCTTCATCGTTGCGCCACGGTTTGCGGGCGCCGTTTACGATGACGATTTTCTTGAACGAGTCCGGGATATGGCGGAGCGAGTTGAATTCCTGCGCCTGCTTCTCCTCCGAGGTGAGGTCGTAGGCGACCTGGATATAATATCGCTGACTCGCCTGATTGACGACGAAATCGACTTCGAGCTGCTTGCGCAGGCGCTTGCCGCTGCTGTCCCTGCCGAACGTTTCAACGATGCCCACATCGACATGATAACCGCGAATGCACAGCTCATTATATACGATGTTCTCCATGATGTGAGTCGGCTCCTGCTGACGGAAATTCAGCCGGGCGTTGCGCAGACCGAGGTCAGTGAAGTAATATTTGAGATTGGCACCGATATACTTGCGCCCTTTGATGTCATAGCGCTGCGCCTTCTCGATCAGAAAAGCATCCGCCAGAAAATCAATGTGCTGTGAAATGGTCTTGTTGGTGTAGCTCATCTGGCGCTCGCTTGCAAAGGGGTTCGCGATTTTAGACGGGTTGGTCGGCGCGCCGATCGCAGATGCCAGAACGTCAACCAGAATGTTGATCTCCGTATCGTTCTGAATGCGGTTGCGCTCGATTACATCCTTCAGATAGACGTTAGCAAAGATGTTTTTCAGATAGTCTGCCTTCTGTCGCTCGCTCTGAAAATTCACCACCTGCGGCAGACCGCCGTAGAGCATATATTCGTCCCAGGCATCGTCAAAGTCGCCGTCCCAGACCGAATAGAACTCTGCAAACGACAGCGGATGAATGCGTATCTCGTCACCGCGGCCGCGAAATTCGGTCACGATGTCGCTGGAAAGAAACTTGGAGTTGCTGCCGGTCACATAGACGTCGATATTGCTCATGCGCAGCAAGCTGTTCAGAACTTCCTCAAACCGGGGCATGAACTGCACTTCATCGAGCAGAAGATAATACGGCCCGTCGCCGCGCATGGCATCCGTGATATAGCGGAAGCATACCTTGGGGTCGCGCAGCTCCTCGTTCTCGATGCCGTCCAAAGCGATCTCTATAATATGATCCTCCGGGACGCCGCTTTCAAGCAGATACCGCTTGAATATGGTGAACAGCAGATAGGATTTTCCGCAGCGCCGTATGCCGGTGACGATCTTGATCATGCCGTTGTCCCTGCGCTCGATCAGTTGGTTCAGATATGCCTCTCGCTGGATCTCCATGCAATCACTCCTATTTTTTGTGCCATGCACGTTTTTTAGTAATACCATTGTAGCATATCAGCTTTGCCCGCGCAATCGGCGCAGTCCTATTTTCTGCGGCACAGAACAGATTTATGTATCGGGAACGCAGCGGAAAATCATACACAATGTGTATGTGTATACTGAAACACTCCCGTTCATGCGAAGTCAAGGGGATGGCGGAAGTGCGCGATGTGGCAATCGAAGGTTATTCGAGTGTGACGTCATCCTGTTAAACGTCTGAACGGATACGAGATCGGAGTGATACCCCAAACTGAAGGTTTTGAGACTGATTCGCACCAAATCGACGCTTTCCTGTCGGAATGGAAAGCAAATCCGGATAAAAGCCGCTTATCGTCAAAGAGCTACGTCCGGTGCGCATTTCTGCTCAAACGGTATCTGGCGGGTGAGCCGAACGAAACGTTGTAACTTTGTGACGTTGTAACTTTATAACGTTACACTCTAATCCGTACAGAAACAAGAGAAACTGCACAAAGGGCATCCCTTTTCCTAAAAATCATATCTTTTACAACAATCTGCAATTCGAGGATGGCTACCGCTCCTTTGAGCGGATCATGAAGCTGTGCAGACCGCCGTTCGGCGTGTTCTGTTCGTCGGATATCGTCGCGATCGGCGCGCTCAGCGCCGCACGCGCCAGCGGCTACCGCATTCCGGATGAAGTCAGCATCGTCGGATATGACAACATCGCAAACGATCAGTATCTGGACTATCCGCTGACGACAATCGCGCAGGCGGATTACCAGATCGGCTCGTACGGCATGAAGATGCTTGCGGAGATGATATCTTCGGAGGAGCCCTACCGCAAGGTCAATCAAATCATGTTCGAACCCGAGCTTATTGTAAGAAAAACCTAAGGCAGCGCAGGTAGAAACCGCTGCCGCTCGATAAAGGAGGACATTATGAGCCAGAAAGTAAAAGCAGCTGTTACCGTGAGCAGCGGTCACATTGAGGTACAGGAATTTGACCTGCCGAACCCCGAAAAGGGCGCTGTGCAAAGTACTCGCTGTCGGCATATACGGCACGGACAAGCACACCTACAGCGGCGAAACCGTTCAGTACAAGGGCACGCCCGATGAGTTTTCTATTCCGTTCCCTATCATTCAGGGAGACGAGATCGCCATGGCGCGCATGCTGGGCGCCTGAAAAATCATCGCTACGGATATTTCGGATTACAAGCTGGACATTGCCAAGGCGTTTGGCGCTGACGTAGTGCTCAATGCGGAGAAAACCACGCCCGAGGAGCGTATTGCCCGCATCAAGGCAGAGACCAATGGCCGCGGTGCGGAGATCGTGGTGGAGTGCGTCGGCCGTCCCGAGGTATTCCCGGAGGGCCTCAAGTATCTCCGCAAAGCCGGCATGTATCTGGAGCAGGCAGCACGTTTCCGTCCCTCCCGTAAAACCGCCGTGCGGCTGAAAAAACGGGGGGGCACGGGGCTTCCACCCCGTCAAGCCGGATTTGCACCATCAAATCCGTTGCTTGTCAGACCATACCACACCTTTTCTTCTCAATAAACAAAACCCGGAGCACAGACTGAAAAAGCAGTCTGTGCTTCGGGGTTATTGGGCGGCGGCAGGCGTGGAGATCAGTTGATTTTTGCTGCCGTAAGGGAAAAGTGCTTCTGAAGCTCGAACAGGGTCCGATTGGGTTTCAGTAAGAGCAAGAGCACTAAAAACAGCTATGAGAATTTGGATAATACTAACGAAATAATTGCAAATGTTCGTTTGGCTATTGTGTTTATTTTGCAAATATGCTATATATAAGACAAGCAATTCATACGTATGCAAAGAGGTGAAAACAGTTGAAAACGATTACTTCCGTCGAACTTGCCAAATTAGCTGGTGTGTCGCAATCAACGGTTTCCCGTTGCCTGAATGACAGTCCGCTGGTTTCAGAAGAAACCAAGGCAAGAGTCAAAAAGCTGGCGGAAGAATACTCCTTTCAGTTTAACACTAACGCACGGGGGTTAAAAACCAACCGCACCGGTGTGATCGGATATGTATTCTCAGAGGATTTTACCGGCTTTGCAAACCATTATATTCAAAGTGACATTTACTATCGCATACGTATGCAGCTTGTAAAGGAAGGGCTGGATCTGGTGCCGGTGTTCGATGAAGGGAAATACGGTGAGTCTTTTTCCATCGAAAAGAGTATCAGCAATCGACGGTTTGATGCCCTGATCTTTAACCGACCGCAGGTGGGTGAGCGAGTCAAAAGCCTGCTGCATGAAACAAAAATTCCATTTATCTATATTTACGATACGAATGAATCACTGAATGAGTCGTATATGATCGCACCGAGCCATTCACAGATTGGCGGTCTGGTCGGCAAGGCGTTTTGCGAAGCTGGCTATACACGATTTGTGGAAATTATCGGACCGCAGGATCGAATCGACGTGATACATAAACATGAAGCTTTTGCACGTGTTTTACATCAGCATGGGCATAAGCTATCAGATACGCACATTCTGCATGCAGATTACAACCTGAAGCAGGCTACGCAGCAGGTTTTGGAGCATATTGAACTGTTCCAGCCGGGTACAGCGTGTTTTGCGCAGAACGATATGATGGCATTAGGCGCGCTGGAAGCACTGCGCGAGCAGGGCATTCAGGTGCCGGATGATGTGGCTCTGATTGGTTCGGATAATATCCCGATGGGCAGCTGGTTTACGCCGCACTTAACCACTGTGGCAGTAGATTATGACAAGATTATCAATTTAACAGTAGAATGGGTCATGGCAATGGCATCGAACAAACTGCCGGATACCTACCGGTATATACTGGACAGCAAATTGATCATCCGAGATACATTCTGTCCCTCAGCAGGAGAATAATTCTTTTATTCTCCACAGTTGAATACGTATGCAAACGCGGAAAAGCGTTTCTATTATAAAAAGAAAGAAGGAAAAGCAAATGAAAGGAAAAAAATTGATGGCTATGCTGATGGCAGGATCCTTGCTGCTGGCAGGTCTGACGGGCTGCGGCGGTTCCACTGCAAAGGGCGGCGGTGCTGCGGCAAGTGCGGATGATTACCCGAATGGTCCGGTAACAATCATTTGTCCGTGGGGTGTCGGCGGCGGTGCCGATGTCATCTCCCGCAAGATCTCGGAGGTGGCCAAGAATTATTTTGATCAGCCGATCATTGTAGAAAATCACACAGGCGCTTCCGGCACCATCGGCATGATGGATGCCATGGATGCGGATGCGGACGGTTATACTATGGTCGTCGCCAACGGTCCGTTATTTTCGCTGACTCCGAAGTACATCGATGTATCCTATGATCTGTCTAATTTCACTATGCTGCGCGGTATGCGTCAGGTTTCGCTGATGATCCTCACCAATCCGCAGAAATCCGGCATGAAGACGTTTGATGATCTGATCAACTACGGCAAAACGCATAAGATCACGTATGCAACTTCCTCCGGCCCGGGCGGTGACCAGTACGTTGTTTCTTCTGCAATGTTCAAGTCGCTTGGTATCGAGGCGGAGCCGGTCGTTATGGGCAGCGAGGCAGAATCGATCAATGCAGTGGTTTCCGGTCAGGTAGACTGCGGTCTGGGTACGCCTCCGGCATACTACTCGCATCAGGAAGAGGGTACGGTCCAGGCGGTCGCAACTTTCTATCCGGAAGCGGTTCAGACTCCGTACGGTGAAGTAAAGTCCATCAAGGACTGGGATGTTGATGTTGAATTTGCCGGCATGGACTGTCTGGCTGTTCGCTCGGACGTTCCGCAGGAGATTGTAGACAAACTGAATGCAATGCTCGATGACGTATATGCCGATTCCAAGTTCACCGGTTTTATGGACGAGATGGGTTATCCGCTGTGGGATGCCAAGGGTGACGAAGTGACGAAGTTTATCGAGGATCAGATGGACAGCATGGACAAATACGTGGAGATGCTCAAGTAACAGGCTGGTCTGTTTAAGGCAATACCGCACAATTAAAGCGGCGGCTCCTTGCGCAGGCTCCGGTCGCGCTGCCGCGGCTCCTTGTGCAGGCTCCGGTCGCACTGCCGCGGTGCTTTGCGAAAATTATGCGGTATTGCCTTTTAATCTGGTGTGAGAGGTGACAAGATTGAAAGTAAAGCTAAATTCGAATATGATAACAGGCGTTCTGTTTCTGATCGTTTCTGTTGCCCTGCATATTCTGATACCATCGCAGATCCGGACGTTGGAAACCAGCGCGGTGACTGCTGCAACAGTTCCGACGCTTTTGATCCGCGGCATGATACTTTGCAGCGTGATCCTGCTGGTGCAGGGTATCCTGTCCAAGGAAAAGACCGAATACACGATTTCAGGAGCCATTTTCACTAAAGAAAATCTGCTGCGGCTGAAACCGGTAATCTATATTGCCATGCTGATCGCATACGCGCTGCTGCTTCCGCATATCGGATTCATCATTTCCTCGCTGCTGCTTTCCAATGGCATTCTGCTGTATTTCGGTACGAGAAAATGGTGGTTCTATGCGATTGCCAGTGCAAATGTAATCGTTGCGTACTTTGCATTTCAGGCAATGAGCGTGACCCTGCCATAAGAAGGAGGAAGCGCATATGTTAAACAACTTGATGACCGGTTTGGCGCTGATGGCCTCGGCAGAGAGCTTCATTGCAATTTTAATCGGTCTGCTGGCAGGTATCATTATCGGTGCCATTCCGGGTTTGACTGCGGATATTGCGATTATCCTGTGCCTGCCGATTACATACAGTATGGAACCGATCCCGGCGATGCTTCTGCTGCTTGGCTTGTATTGCGGCGGCACATACGGCGGCTCCATTACTGCAATTTTGATCAATACACCGGGTACGCCCTCGAGCGCAGCGACTGTGCTGGATGGTTATCCACTGACGCAGCAGGGCAAGCCGCTGAAGGCTCTGACGATGGCGCTGTATGCCTCGTTTTTCGGTGGCCTGTTCAGTGCGCTGGTATTGCTGTTTGCTGCACCGAGCATTGCACATTTCACACAGATGTTTGGCCCTCCGGAGTATTTCTGCATTGCAGTGTTTGGATTGTCTATTATTGCAAGCATCTCGAACGGCAATATCATCAAGGGTCTGCTCGGCGGTCTGATCGGTATTTTCATTGCACTGCTGGGACAGGATTCGGTCAGCGGTACACTTCGGTTTACCTTTGGTGTCCGTCGACTGGGCGCCGGTATCCCGCTGATCGTTACGCTGGTCGGTCTGTTCGCAATTGCCGAATTGCTCAGCCGCTCGGATTATAATCCGCGTACAGATGCAACGCGTAAGCAGCATTTGAAGCTGGACCATGAGAAGCTGTCATGGGCAGAGATCAAGCGCTGCCTCAAAACAATGACGATCTCTTCGGTGATTGGTACGATTGTAGGTGCTATCCCGGGTACAGGCGGCGGCATTGCAGCCTTTATCAGCTACGATCAGGCGAAAAAGACCTCCAAATACCGTGATCATTTCGGTCACGGCGAGATCGAAGGCGTTTCCGCAACCGAGTCTGCCAATAATGCAACGACCGGTTCTACATTGATTCCGCTTACAACACTGGGCGTGCCCGGTGACGGCTGCACGGCAATTCTTCTGGGTGCATTTATGCTGCAAGGCATGGTGCCCGGTCCCTCCATGTTCAAGGAGCACAGCGATATTCTGTACGGCATTATGATTGGTCTTGTCGTTATCAATATCCTGATGCTGATTATCGGTCGTGTGTTTACCCCGCTGTATGCCAATATCACACGTATTCCTTATGAGCTGATGAGCGCAATCATCATTGTTTACTGCATTACCGGCGTCTATTCGAGCGAAGCCAGCACATTTCAGGTACTTCTGGCGGTCATCATCGGCGCGTTTTCGTTCCTGCTGCGCAAGCTTGGATTCGGTGTTGTACCGATCATCCTCGGCGTAGTTCTTGGTGATCTGGTGGAAACGAATTTCCGCAACTCGATGGTAATGTCCGGCAATTCTCTGTCCATCTTCGTAACACGGCCGTTCAGCCTGTTGTTCCTTGCGCTGGCTGTGCTTTCGATTGGAATGTTCTTCTACAAGGCAGCAAAGGACAGAAAAAAGCAAAAAACAGAGTTAAATTAAAAAGGAGTTTCAGATGAAGTATTATACTGAGCCGAGCCGGGAGATCCCGGTTGCGGCAGAAACGGAAGTCCTTGTTGTAGGTGGCGGCCCCGCAGGTTTCGGCGCCGCCCTGCACGCAGCACGCATGGGACGAAAAACGATGCTGATCGAGCAATACGGCGCGGTCGGCGGTGTGGCAACCACGGGCATTATGAGTCATTGGACCGGCAGACAGGACGGCGGCTGCTTTGAAGAGCTGCGCGAAAAGGCACGCGACTGTGAAGCGGAGCAGGTCATCAATCCGGAAAAACTGCGTATTCTGATGCTGGATATGCTGATGGAGGCCGGCGTTAATGTACAGCTGTACACAGGCTTCAGCGATGTCATTATGGAGGGAAACCGCGTTGCGGGTGTAATCACAGAGAGCAAATCCGGCCGGGAAGCGATCCTGAGCAAAATGGTGATCGATTCGACCGGCGACGGCGACGTGGCCGCGCGTGCGGGCGTTCCGTTTGAAAAGGGACGTTCGACGGACGGCGGTATGCAGCCGATGACGATCATGTTCAAGGTTGCCGGCGTAGATATGGATCGCGCCATGTTCTTCTGGGGCTTTGAGGATACGGTCCAGCTGCCGGAAGGCGATCTGCAAACACTCGGTCGTCAGGAATTACCCTCTCCGGCAGGTCATATCCTGCTGTATCCTTCGTCGCTCCCCGGCGTTGTCACAGTCAACATGAGCAATATGACCGATGTGGACGGCACAAATGCAAGAGATCTGAATCGTGCTGAATACGTATTCAGAAAGCAGCTTCCCGAGATTATTGCATTTCTGCGCCGCCATGTGCCGGGATATGAAGGCTGTTATCTGATCGACAGTGCCGATGTGATCGGTGTGCGTGAAACCCGCCGGTTTGAGGCGAATTATCAGCTGAACGAGCAGGATATTGCGCAGGCTCGTACCTTTGAAGACTGGGTAGTTACCAAGTCGAATTTCTTCTTTGATCTGCACAATGTAGAAGGCGCCGGACTGGATGCCAATGGTGAATACAAGGCGTTCAAGCAGCCGAAGCCGTATACGATCCCGCTGCGCTGCTTTGTACCAAAGACGGTGGAAGGTATTCTGCTGAACGGACGCAATATTTCGGGTACGCATAAGGCGCACTCCAGCTATCGTGTTATGCCGATTGTAATGAATATGGGGCATGCTATGGGTATTGTTGCCGCGATGTGTGTTGCACAGAATAAAAAGCCGTTGGAATTAGACATTCACGAAGTGCAGGATGAGCTGCGCAGAACGAATGTAGAACCGTAAACTCAGGGAAGGAGATACAGTTAATATTATGCTGAAACGAATGCCCCGCACGATTGCAGCAGAGCAGTCGCTGAAAAGCGGACTGTTCAAGCTGAGAGATATTGCCGCCTGTGCTTATGGCAATGGAAAGTGGATTCAATACCGGGATGCCGCAGGCACCTGTAAGCTTACGATGTCCATGGGAGAGATCGTAAAAAACGCCAGTCTGGAAGATGTTGAAGCGTCAAAGGCGCTTGCAGTGCTGTCGACAGGTACTCTGCCGGAGAACGGCGTAAAATCTATGGTGATTCTGCTGGCAGCTCTGTTGGAAAAAGCGGAGAACCTCGGCTGCACGGAAGCGGATGTAAACGCAGTTTATGCGCTTCTGGAATATGCGGCAGAATATCTGCCGGCTATCGCCAAAGAGAATAACGGTGAGCTGCTCGGCAGCGTGCTGCCGTACATGACACTGATTAAGCCATTGAACAAACGGGCGCGTGAACTGGGCAATGAACGTGCAGCAGCAACGATGGAATATGCCCTGACAACGCTGCTCCTGACGTTTACCGAAGCCAACGGTGCAAATGGATACGGTGTATATGAACGCATGAAAGCACTGGCGCCCAATCAGTTTTTCAGCCTGAATCAGGTTGGCATTGAGAGGTCAATTTCGGTGGATAGTCCTTATACTGACATCTGGACGATGGGATTTGATCCCATCGACGGAACGATTAAGGATTGTCGCGACATGGCATATCGCGATAAAGAGGAGGACGTACGAAACGTATTACTCGCGGTGAAGAATGCCCTGCAGGTTATTTGGAATATTGCCGCAAGTCTGTGATACGTGAATACACTGTCTGAGACAGCAGGTATGAAATCGCTCCAGCGATCGGCGTGTATTTACCCAATCTTCATGACCGGATAAACAAATATCCGACTCCTCCTGTTTGTTTTCCAGATCTCAGTTGTTGAAAATCATATCACCCTACTTTACCCAAAAGGAGCTTCCACGCACGGCGATGGAGGCTCCTTTATTTTTCCGGCTCGCCGAACTGACAGCGCCGCTTGCTCTCCCGGATGAGCGTAGACTTGCTGATGCCGGTCAGCTTAACAACCTGCGCGTAGGAATGGTCCTCAAGCAGAGCCATTGCATGGTCAAGCTGCAAGATCGGCAGCGGTATCTTTGCCGCCATCATCATCGCCATGCTCGGCGCAGCTATTGTGCTGCCGCTCTATCGTCTGGACAAGATATATCCGCC
>OHAX01000940.1_pt1 | contig 14192 bp, 5 predicted proteins | sample 1577261 | NCBI WGS metagenome assembly OHAX01 (sample SAMEA3541483, study PRJEB24748) | human gut metagenome | biome: human gut; feature: human-associated habitat; material: faeces | place: China | collected 2012 | reverse complement strand
GGGTTTCTTCGATTCATCTAAGGTTTTCCTAAACCAATCAACCATAATCCGCCAGTTTCACCCTTAACAAAGACTTTCTTAGTACGAGTTGATGCGTCTTCTTCGATAGCTGTAACTTGTCCTTTGACCTCTGTAATAACCGCTTCCCCTTTTGGATTGCGGGCTTCAAAGATTTCTTGGACACGAGGAAGACCTTGAGTGATATCGGTATTTGAGGCAACTCCACCCGTGTGGAAGGTACGCATTGTAAGTTGTGTACCAGGTTCCCCGATAGATTGGGCAGCGATTGTACCAACTGCTTCACCAACTTCAACCGCATCACCAGTCGCCAAGTTGATACCGTAACAGTGACGGCAGACACCATGACGAGTGTTACATGTAAATACGGAACGGATAGTCACTTCTTCCACACCAGCATTGACAATCTCACGCGCCTTGTCTTCTGTAATCAACTCATTTGGACCAATGATAACTGCGCCAGTTTCTGGGTGTTTAACAGTTTTCTTAGTATAACGACCATTGAGACGTTCTTCGAGAGACTCGATCATCTCTTTTCCTTCCGCGATAGAGCGGATCAAGAGGCCACGGTCTGTTCCACAGTCGTCCTCACGGATGATAACGTCTTGGGCGACGTCAACCAAACGACGAGTAAGATAACCTGAGTCGGCTGTCTTAAGGGCCGTATCGGTCATACCTTTACGAGCACCGTGAGTTGAGAAGAACATTTCGAGTACTGACAAACCTTCGCGGAAGTTTGAAAGGATTGGCAATTCCATGATACGTCCGTTCGGAGCGGCCATCAGACCACGCATACCGGCAAGTTGTGAGAAGTTCGAGATGTTACCACGGGCTCCTGAGTCCATCATCATAACGATTGGGTTCTTCGGATCTTGATTATCAACCAAGCGTTTTTCCAATTTCTCACGAGCTGCACGCCATTCAGCTGTAACGGCATTGTAACGTTCATCATCAGTGATCAAACCACGACGGAATTGTTTGGTGATTTGTTCTACACGCTTATGAGATTCTTCGATGATTTCAGCCTTGTCTTCAACCACTGGGATATCAGCAATCCCCACTGTCAATCCAGCAAGTGTTGAATGATGGTAGCCTAAGTCTTTCAATCGGTCCAAGAATGCAGAAGTTTCTGTTGTACGGAAACGTTTGAAAATCTCAGCGATGATATTTCCAAGGTTTTTCTTCTTGAATGGAGGATTGAGTTCAAGATTGCGAATGGCTTCCTTGATATCGCCACCTAGTGGCAAGAAGTACTTAGCTGGGAGCCCTTCTGTCAAGTTCGCATTATTTGGTTCTTGCAAGTAAGGTAGACCCTCTGGCATGATGTCGTTGAAGAGGATTTTACCAACTGTTGTAAGCAAGACCTTGTGTTTTTGCTCTTCTGTCCATGGTTTATTGAGGCTGTCTGTCGCGATACCAACACGTGAGTGGAGGTGAACATAGCCATTGCGGTAAGCCATAACAGCTTCGTCACGGTCTTTGAAGACCATTCCTTCACCTTCACGACCAGCTTCTTCCATCGTCAAGTAGTAGTTACCCAAAACCATGTCCTGAGATGGGGTAACAACTGGTTTACCATCTTTCGGGTTCAAGATGTGCTCAGCAGCGAGCATGAGGATACGAGCTTCTGCTTGAGCCTCTTCTGAAAGCGGTACGTGGATGGCCATTTGGTCCCCGTCAAAGTCGGCATTGTAGGCTTCACAGACAAGCGGGTGCAAACGAAGGGCCTTACCATCGATCAAGACTGGCTCGAAGGCTTGGATACCCAAACGGTGAAGGGTCGGTGCGCGGTTCAAAAGGACTGGGTGTTCTTTGATTACTTCTTCGAGGATATCCCAGATACGTTCATCTCCGCGTTCCACCAAGCGTTTAGCCGCTTTAACGTTTTGCACGATGTCACGGGCAACGATTTCGCGCATCACAAATGGTTTAAAGAGCTCGATCGCCATTTCGCGTGGCACACCACATTGGTACATCTTAAGAGTTGGACCAACGGCGATAACGGAACGTCCTGAGAAGTCAACACGTTTACCGAGCAAGTTTTGACGGAAGCGTCCTTGTTTACCTTTGAGCATGTGGCTCAATGATTTTAGTGGACGGCTACCTGGTCCTGTGATTGGACGACCACGACGACCATTGTCAATCAAAGCGTCAACCGCTTCTTGAAGCATACGCTTCTCATTTTGAACGATGATACCAGGTGCATTCAACTCAAGCAAACGAGCCAAACGGTTGTTACGGTTGATAACACGGCGGTAAAGGTCGTTCAAGTCAGATGAGGCAAAACGGCCACCATCCAACTGCAACATTGGACGGAGATCTGGTGGAATAACTGGGAGGATATTAAGAACCATCCATTCAGGTTTGTTCCCAGACTTGTAAAAGGCATCCAAAACATCCAAACGACGGATAGCTTTGACACGTTTTTGTCCAGTAGCTGTTTTCAACTCTTCTTTAAGTTCAGTAATTTCTTTTTCAAGATCTACTTGTTTCAAAAGGTCTTGGATGGCTTCGGCACCCATCTTGGCAACGAATGATCCATAGCCATACTCACGCAAGCGCTCACGGTATTCGCGCTCTGTCATGATAGACTTGTGCTCAAGTGGTGTATCCTTAGGATCAATCACCACATAAGCCGCAAAGTAGATAACTTCCTCGAGGGCACGAGGGCTCATATCAAGGGTCAAGCCCATACGGCTTGGAATCCCCTTGAAATACCAGATGTGAGATACAGGAGCTTTCAACTCGATGTGCCCCATACGCTCACGACGAACTTTTGTACGCGTTACTTCAACCCCACAACGGTCACAAACAATCCCTCTGTAACGAATGCGTTTGTACTTACCACAAGCACATTCCCAGTCTTTTGTAGGACCAAAGATGACTTCGTCAAAGAGTCCTTCACGTTCTGGTTTCAAGGTACGGTAATTGATTGTTTCAGGTTTTTTGACTTCTCCATAAGACCATGAACGGACTTTGCTTGGAGAAGCTAGGGTGATTTGCATACTTTTAAAACGATTTACATCAACCACTATTTCTTCCCTTTCTATTCTAAGTGAACTGCTTATTCTTGTTCAGCAGTTTCTTCTGTTGCTTCCGCTTTTGTTGCTTTCTCAGCCTCTTCAGCTTCAAAGGCTGCTTTAGCCTCTCGGGCTGCTTTTTCGCGGGCTTTTTCAAGGTCATCTACGTGGATGACATCTTCGTCCATTCCTTCATCCAAGTCACGAAGTTCCACCTCTTGATCATCTTCGTCAAGGACACGCATGTCAAGACCAAGAGATTGCAATTCTTTGACAAGAACTCGGAATGATTCTGGAACACCTGGTTTTGGAATTGGTTTTCCTTTTGTAATAGCTTCATAAGCTCTCAAACGTCCGTTAATATCGTCAGACTTGTAAGTCAAGATTTCTTGAAGGACATTTGACGCACCGTAGGCTTCAAGGGCCCAAACCTCCATCTCACCGAAACGTTGTCCACCAAACTGAGCTTTACCTCCAAGTGGCTGTTGAGTAACGGTTGAGTAAGGCCCGACTGAACGCGCGTGCAATTTATCATCAACCATGTGGTGGAGTTTGATCATGTACATGACTCCGACAGAAACACGGTTATCAAATGGCTCACCAGTACGTCCATCATAAAGGATAGTCTTGGCATCGCTATCCATACCTGCTTCTTTGACAGTGTCCCAAAGGTCTTCAGAACTTGCTCCGTCAAAGACGGGTGTTGCGATGTGGATACCAAGAGTACGTGCTGCCATACCAAGGTGGAGTTCCATAACCTGACCGATATTCATACGTGATGGCACCCCAAGTGGGTTCAACATGATATCAACTGGAGTTCCGTCTGGAAGGTAAGGCATGTCTTCTACAGGAACGATACGAGAGACAACCCCTTTGTTTCCGTGACGTCCGGCCATCTTATCTCCGACCTTGATCTTACGTTTTTGAGCGATGTAGACGCGAACCAGCATGTTAACGCCTGATTGCAACTCATCTCCATTTGCACGTGTAAAGATCTTAACATCACGAACGACACCATCGGCACCGTGTGGTACACGAAGAGAAGTATCACGCACTTCACGAGACTTGTCTCCGAAGATAGCGTGCAAGAGGCGTTCTTCAGCTGAAAGATCTTTTTCACCCTTAGGTGTGACTTTACCTACAAGGACATCGCCTTCTTTAACCTCAGCACCAATACGGATAATTCCCATTTCGTCAAGGTTTTTAAGGGCATCTTCCCCAACGTTTGGAATTTCACGAGTAATTTCTTCAGGCCCAAGCTTTGTATCACGTGTTTCTGATTCGTATTCTTCGAGGTGGACAGATGTGTAGACATCGTCTTTGACCAAGCGTTCGCTCATGATAACGGCATCCTCGAAGTTGTAACCTTCCCAAGTCATGTAGGCGACGATTGGGTTTTGTCCCAGCGCCATTTCTCCATTTTCCATAGAAGGTCCGTCAGCGATAAAGTCGCCTTTTTCAACGACATCCCCAACTTTAACGAGGGTACGTTGGTTGTAGGCAGTACCTGAGTTTGAACGACGGAATTTTTGAACGTGGTAGACATCTAGGGAACCATCTTCACGGCGAACTTCTACCTTGTCCGCATCTGCGTAAGTAACTTTACCGTCATGCTGAGTAATAATCGCAGCTCCAGAGTCGTGAGCTGCTTGGTATTCCATACCAGTACCAACATAAGGTGCTTTTGGATCAATCAACGGCACAGCCTGACGTTGCATGTTGGCACCCATGAGGGCACGGTTGGAGTCATCGTTTTCCAAGAAAGGAATACATGCAGTCGCAACGGCAACTACCTGTTTTGGTGACACGTCCATGTAGTCAACCACTTCTGCTGGATACTCTTGGTTGACCCCTTGGTGACGTCCCATGACAACTTTCTCAGCAAAAGTACCGTCTTCATTGAGGCGAGAGTTGGCCTGCGCTACAGTAAATTCATCTTCTTCATCGGCTGTCAACCAAACGATTTCGTTTGTGACTACACCTGTTTCACGGTCAACCTTACGGTATGGTGTTTGAACAAAACCATATTTGTTCAAGTGTCCGTAAGATGACAAGTTATTAATCAAACCGATGTTAGGTCCTTCAGGTGTCTCGATTGGACACATACGACCATAGTGAGTGTAGTGTACGTCACGGACTTCATATCCAGCGCGATCACGTGTCAACCCACCAGGTCCTAAGGCTGACAAACGACGTTTGTGTGATAGTTCTGATAGCGGGTTGTGTTGATCCATGAACTGTGACAACTGTGATGAACCAAAGAATTCTTTAACCGCAGCTGTTACAGGACGGATGTTAATGATTTGTTGCGGTGTCAAAACTTCATTGTCCTGAACAGACATACGCTCACGGACATTACGTTCCATACGAGAAAGTCCCAAACGTACTTGGTTGGCAAGCAATTCACCAACTGCACGGATACGACGGTTTCCAAGGTGGTCGATATCATCCACACGTCCGATACCTTCAGCCAAGTTGAGGAAGTAGCTCATCTCAGCAAGGATATCTGCAGGAGTTACAACACGAACCTTGTCATCTGGATTTGCATTCCCGATGATGGTTACAACACGATCTGGATCCGTTGGTGCAACAACCTTGAACTTTTGAAGGACAACCGGTTCTGTCAGGACAGCTGCATCATTTGGAATGTAGACAATCTTATTCAAGTCGCCGTCCAAATGGCTTTCAATGCTTTCAATCACACTACGAGTCATAACGGTTCCAGCTTCTACCAAGATTTCTCCCGTTTCAGGGTCTACCAATGGCTCCGCAATGGTTTGGTTGAGCAAGCGTGTCTTGATGTTCAATTTTTTATTAATCTTGTAACGACCAACGGCTGCTAAGTCATAGCGACGTGGATCAAAGAAACGTGCCACAAGCAAACTACGTGAGCTTTCAGCAGTTTTAGGCTCACCTGGACGAAGGCGTTCGTAAATTTCTTTCAAGGCTTCGTCTGTACGAGAGTCCATTGGATTCTTGTGGATATCTTTTTCAACGGTATTGCGAACCAATTCACTGTCACCAAAGATATCAAAGATTTCATCATCACCTGAGAAACCAAGCGCACGAACCAAGGTCGTAAATGGAATCTTACGAGTACGGTCGATACGAGTATAAGCGATGTCTTTTGAGTCGCTTTCAAGTTCCAACCAAGCTCCACGGTTAGGGATAACAGTAGAACCGTAACCTACTTTACCGTTCTTGTCTACTTTGTCATTAAAGTAAACACCTGGTGAGCGAACCAACTGAGAAACGATAATACGTTCACCACCATTGATGATGAAAGTACCCATCTCAGTCATGATTGGGAAATCACCAAAGAAGACTTCTTGAGTCTTGATTTCGCCTGTTTCTTTATTAATCAAGCGGAAGGTTACAAAAATTGGTGCTGAGTAGCTAGCATCGTGGATACGAGCTTCTTCGAGCGTATATTTTGGTTCCTTGATTTCATAGCCAACAAATTCCAACTCCATTGTGTCTGTGAAGTTTGAAATTGGCAATACATCTTCAAATACTTCCTTAAGACCGTGATCTAGGAAATCTTTGAATGAATCCGTTTGAATTTCAATCAAATTTGGTAAGTCAAGAACTTCTTTGATTCTTGAAAAACTACGACGGGTACGATGTTTCCCGTATTGAACGTCATGTCCTGCCAAGATGATTCTCCTTTGTAAATAAGTTCCAAGCCTTGTCAATCAGGCTTTTCTAATCGTCATATGGTTTTAGAAACCCCTATCACCGTGTCCCTTTGATAAATTTTCAGAATCTTTAAATCTTTGTTACAAGCACTCAAAAACCTGAAAAAAAGCACAAAAAGAGCAGCTAAATCTGACTTTTTCAGAAGATTTAACTGCTGTGAGCCTTGTCTGGACAATATTTCAGACAAAACCTACGACAAATGATTACTCATATTATACCTTATTTAGCTAGATTTTTCAAGGTTTTTTTACTATTTTTTAAACAATCTTTTCCTATATATTATTTTAAAATTTCAAGAGAATGAAGCATTATATTTTCTCTTAAAAATTAGGAAAACGCTTGCACTAATGTTTACCTCGTGCTATACTGATAGGGAACAACTACACAAGGAGAATTGTGATGAAAAAGATCCCATCTCAAACTGAGAAAAAAATGATTTACGCTATCCGTTCCTTGAAGAACGGAACTGGTTCTGTCCTTATTGGTGCTAGCATTGTCTTGCTTTCTGCTGCAATGCCAACTATTTCGGCTAACGAAAACCTTCCTCAAACTCAGGAAAATACCAGCGCTGTGACCAAGGCCACTACTGAGACTGAAACGAGTCAAACTCAAAAGGAAACGCCTATTGCTGAACAAAAGAATGCAAACGCTTCCCTTGATTCTAAAAAGGAAGCTCCAGCTGCGGAAACTACTACAGCACCAGAAACACCTAAAACAGAAGATGCTACTACAAGCCAAGCTAACAGCAAGGAAGAGAAAGTAGATGCCAGCACTTCGGCGCCAACTTCTGATCAAAAGCCACAAGCTGACACATCTTCTGAAGAACCCATCGCAGACAACCACTTCCGCATCCATGTAAAAAAACTCCCTGAGGAAAACAAGGATTCCCAAGGTCTTTGGACTTGGGACGATGTTGAAAAACCTTCTGAAAACTGGCCCAATGGAGCCAAGTCCTTCAAGGATGCCAAGCAAGATGACTACGGCTATTATCTAGATGTCAAACTCAAAAATGAGCAAGCCAAGAAGGTCAGCTTCCTCATCAACAATACCAAGGGGGATAACCTGACAGGGGACCGTTCGGTAGAGCGCCTCTCTCCAAAAATGAACGAGGCCTGGCTAGATGAAAACTACAAGGTATACAACTACCGCCCTCAACCAGCAGGAACTGTTCGTGTCAACTACTATCGCACCGATGGCAACTATGACAAAAAATCTCTCTGGTATTGGGGCGATGTCAAGAATCCAAGTAGCGGAGAATGGCCTGACGGGACAGACTTTACTGCAACTGGAAAACATGGCCGTTACATTGATATCCCACTCAATGAAGCTGCAAGAGAATTTGGATTCTTATTACTAGACGAAAGCAAGAAAGGCGATGATGTGAAAATCAGAAAAGAAGATTATAAATTCACAGATCTAAAAAATCACAGTCAAATCTTCCTCAAGGATGATGACGAAACTATCTACACCAACCCCTACTATGTGCACGATATCCGCATGACTGGTGCCCAACATGTTGCCAAGTCTCGTATCGAAAGCAGCTTTTCTACCCTTGTTGGGGCTAAGAAAGACGATATCCTTAAACGCTCTAATATCACTGATCATCAAGGGAACAAAGTAACCATTACTGATATCGAGGTTGATGAAGCAGGTAAAAAAGTGACCTACATCGGAGACTTCTCTGACACCCAACACCCTTACACAGTCAGCTACGATTCAGACCGCTTTACGACACGTTCAAGCTGGCGCCTCAAGGATGAGTCTTACAGTTACGATGGTCCACTCGGCGCAACCCTAAAAGAAGATGGCAAGCGGGTCGACCTCTCCCTCTGGTCTCCAAGTGCTGATAAGGTTTCAGTTGTCGTCTACGACAAGAAAGACCCTGAAAAAGTGGTCGGAACTGTTGCCCTTGAAAAAGGAGAAAAAGGAACCTGGAAACAAACTTTGGACGCAAACTCAGGTCTCGGCATCAGCAACTACACTGGCTACTACTACCACTACCAGATCGAGCGCCAAGGTAAAACCGTTCTCGTTCTTGACCCTTATGCCAAATCATTAGCGGCTTGGAACAGTGACCTAGCAAAAACAGATGCTGCCCATAAAGTTGCTAAAGCTGCCTTTGTGAACCCAGCTAAACTAGGTCCGCAAGACTTGACCTACGGTAAGATTCGCAATTTCAAATCGCGTGAAGATGCCGTCATCTATGAAGCTCATGTTCGTGACTTCACTTCGGATCCTGCCATCGCAAAAGACTTGACCAAGCCATTTGGTACCTTTGAAGCCTTTATCGAAAAACTAGACTATCTCAAAGACTTGGGTGTGACCCACATCCAGCTCCTTCCAGTCTTGTCCTACTACTTTGTCAATGAATTGAAGAACCATGAACGTTTGTCTGCTTATGCTTCAAGTAACAGTAACTACAACTGGGGATATGACCCTCAAAACTACTTCTCCTTGACTGGTATGTACTCAAGCGATCCTAAGGATCCAGAAAAACGTATTGCCGAATTCAAAAACCTCATCAACGAGATCCATAAACGTGGTATGGGGGCCATCTTGGACGTGGTCTACAACCATACTGCCAATGTTGATATTTTTGAGGATATTGAGCCAAACTACTATCACTTTATGGATGCTGATGGAACTCCACGTACTAGCTTTGGTGGCGGTCGTTTGGGAACTACCCACTACATGTCTAAACGTGTCTTGGTAGACTCTATCAAGTATCTGGTTGAAACCTACAAAGTAGATGGTTTCCGTTTCGATATGATGGGTGACCACGATGCGGCTTCAATCGAAGAAGCTTACAAGGCTGCACGCGCCCTCAATCCAAATCTAATCATGCTAGGCGAAGGTTGGAGAACCTATGCTGGAGACGAAAACATGCCTACAAAAGCTGCTGACCAAGATTGGATGAAACATACCGATACTGTCGCTGTCTTTTCAGATGATATCCGTAACAACCTCAAGTCTGGTTATCCAAACGAAGGCCAACCTGCCTTTATCACAGGTGGAAAACGAGATATCAATACCATCTTTAAAAATCTCATTGCCCAACCAACTAACTTTGAAGCAGACAGTCCTGGAGATGTTATCCAGTATATCGCAGCCCATGATAACTTGACCCTATTTGACATCATTGCTCAGTCTATCAAAAAAGACCCAAGCAAGGCTGAAAACTACGCTGAGATCCATCGTCGTTTGCGACTTGGAAACCTCATGGTCTTGACTGCTCAAGGAACTCCGTTTATCCACTCTGGGCAGGAATATGGACGTACCAAACAATTCCTTGATCCAGCCTATAAGACTCCTGTTCCTGAAGATAAGGTTCCAAACAAGTCTCACTTGTTGCGCGACAAGGACGGCAAGCCATTTGTCTATCCTTACTTTATCCATGACTCTTACGACTCTAGTGATGCTGTCAACAAGTTTGATTGGACCAAGGCAACAGATGGTAAAGCTTTCCCTGAAAATGTCAAGAGCCGTAACTACATGAAAGGTTTGATTGCCCTTCGTCAATCGACAGATGCCTTCCGAATCAAGAGTCTACAAGATATCAAAGAACGCGTCCAACTCATTACTGTCCCAGGAAAAAATGGTGTTGAAAAAGAAGACGTGGTCATCGGCTACCAAATCACAGCTCCAAATGGAGATGTCTACGCAGTCTTTGTCAATGCGGATGAAAAGGCTCGCGAATTCAACTTGGGAACTGCCTTTGCCCACTTGAGAAAAGCTGAGGTCCTGGCAGATGAAAATCAAGCCGGACCAGTAGGAATCGCTAAACCTCAAGGTCTCGAATGGACTGAAAAAGGCTTGAAATTGAACGCTCTCACTGCCGTTGTTCTCCGCTTGTCTCAAGGTGGTGCCATCGTCGCCCCAGCTGTGGAAGAAAAACCAGAATTTGATCTTTCTAGCTTGGAAGTTGAACCAGAACAAGGCCAAACTCAAAACCTAGCAGCAAATCCTGACACTCAAGAAACTGCTGCAGAGACTCACTCTCAGAACCTCCTTCCAAACACAGGTACTGAGGACAAATCCCTTCTTGCCCTTGCTGGATTCAGCATCCTTGCCCTTCTCGGACTTGGATGGTTGATAAAAAACAAGAAAAAGAACTAATACTCAATGAAAATCAAAGAATAAACTAGAAAGCTAGCCGCAGGCTGCTCAAAGCATAGCTTTGAGCTTGTAGACAAGGCGAAGCTGACCTGGTTTAAAGAGATTTTCAAAGAATATAACCTAGCCCTCCTATAAAGAAAACACCCCATGGTCAGAAGAATCTTCTAGTCATGGGGTGTTGTTTTTATGATACACTTATCTATCAAATCATATATTCTACACTATAGCTAGCGTCTGATAAGATACGAGCCAGAAACTGCTTGGTTCGTTCTTCTTGTGGACGGCTAAAGAAATCGTGGGGATTATTCTCCTCTACGATACGGCCTCCATCCATGAAAATAACGTGGTTAGCGACATCTCTAGCAAATCCCATCTCATGCGTGACGACCACCATGGTCACACCTTCTCCCGCCAACTGCTTCAGAACATCCAAAACATCTCCAACCAACTCAGGGTCTAGTGCAGAAGTTGGTTCATCTAGCAAAATGACCTCGGGCTTGACGGCAATGGCACGCGCAATTCCTATTCGTTGTTGTTGCCCTCCAGATAGCTGGGAAGGGTAGTAGTCCTTATAGGCCAGTAAACCAACTTTTTCCAAGGCAGATTCTGCACGTTTGAGCGCTTCTTCCTTGGGAACTTTACGAGCCACGATTAGGCCTTCTAGAATATTTTCCAGAGCAGTTTTGTTTGCAAAGAGATTGTAGTGTTGGAAAACAAAGGCTGTTTTTTGGCGAATTTCTAGAATGTCTTTCTTGCTTAATTTGGCTAAGTCATAGGTCTTTCCCACCAAGGTCAAACTGCCACTGTCAGCTTTTTCTAAGTGGTTGAGACAACGGAGAAAGGTCGTTTTCCCCGAACCTGATGGTCCTAAGATAACGACGACATCCCCTTGGTTGACCTGGAGATTGACATCCTCCAGGACCTGTCTCTCACCAAATGTTTTTGCGATATGTTCTACTTGTAACATCCTGTCCTCCTATACAAAACGTGCGCTAGATGCTTTGGCACTCTTTTCTTTTTTCACATAGCCTTTCTCCAGTAGGGAGAAGCCCCACTGAATCAAACCACAGATCAAAATATACTGCAAAAAGATCACAAAATAAGACTCAAAATACTGGTAACCGTAGGACGCCTCCACACGGGCAATAGCAGTGATATCCTTGATGGTCATGACAAAGACCAAGGAGGTCCCTTTGACGATATTAATCACCAGATTGGCCAAGTTAGGCAAGGCTGAGCGTAGGGCTTGAGGAAAAACAACCCTTAGATAGGCCTGGGTCGTAGTCAGCCCAATCGCATGCGCCGCCTCTAATTGTCCCTTGTCCACCGTCAAGATCGATGAACGCAAAATCTCCGATAAACTCCCGACTGTCATCAAACTATAAATGATAAAGGCATAATAGAGAGGATCAAGCTTGAAAATATCAAGGTCACTTCCTATGCTTTTGAGAAATTGATTCAGCAGGCTTGGAAACAAACTATAAAAGAATAGAATCAATAAAATCGGTGGAGTCGCTCGGATAAAGGCCAGATAGACCAGAGAAAAACTCCTCACCCCTCGAACCTTGTAAATCTGCCCCAAGGCTAAAAATAGAGCCGGTAAAAAGCTTAAGACCATAGCCACAATCATGATAATCAAGGTGATCGGCACACCCTTCAAAGTCTCCAGAAAGGTCTTTACAATATAGTCTATATCCATTTCTTACCTCCCTTTTGTTTCCAAAGACTTCTCAAGCAAACGACTCAAGCTAGAAATAACCAAGGCAATGCCCCAGTAAAGAAGCGCAACTGCCGTATAGGTTTCCAGAGAGTAGTTCCCTAAATTACGACTGATCAAGAGATTGCCTGCCCCCATAACATCAACGAAACCAATCGTATAGGCCAAGGCAGCATCCCGCATAAGATTGAGAATAGCAGTTGTTATATTGGGAAGAGCAACTTGAAAAGCTTGGGGAAAAATAATTCTCCAAAAAGTCTGACTTGGAGTCAAACCAATACTAAGCCCGGCCTCTGTCTGCCCCTTTGGAATAGCTCGATAGGCCGCCTTGAAAACCTCGGCAACAATAGCCGCAAACAAGAGAATCATCGTCAAGAGAACAAAAATAGTTTTAGACCAGTTGTTGATATCCAAACCAAGCCACCATTTCAGAAATTCTGGCAAGCCATAAAAGACTAGAAAAAGTAAGACAATTGGCGGTGTACAACGAAGGGTAAAGATATAGCCTTTGGAAATCGCTGCAAAACTCTTGTCTTCTCCTACTTGCGCCCAGGCCAAGAGACCTCCAAAAAGGGAACCAAGAAGAGTGGTAAAAAAGAGAATAGACAAGGTCATAGGAAGTGCCTGCCATAAGGTCGGCAAAAACTGAAAGACCTTGGAAAAATCATAAGAAACCATGCAAAACCCTTTCTAGTCTTGGAATTTCTGGTCTAGTCTTTGTCTACGTAACTAAAGACATCTTCTTTAAAGTATTGCTGAGATAGCTTAGCAAGCGTGCCATCTTCTTTCAACTCTTTGATTGCTTTTTCGTATTCTTTAGCGAATTTCTCCCCCTTTTCATCACGGTGAATCAAGGGATAAGTTGGAATACCCCTGTATGGAAACCAGCTGAGTTTATCCGCATATTGGTGGTAAGGGCCATCTTCTGCGGTAACTGCTTTTTCAAAGGACAGTTTGATATCAAAGAAGGCATCATAACGTCCTTCTAAGATCCAGGCATAGGCATCTGCTACCTTAAAGGATTCCGCTGCAGTTAGCTCAATTGGTGCCTCCTGATGTTTTTCATTGTAGCTGGTGATGACATTCCATTGAGCATTCTGTGGAGAGATAGGAACCAATTTCCCTTTATTTTTGGCAAAGTCATCAATGGTTTTGTATTTCTGTTCGTCTTCTTTTCTGACAGTAAATCCGATAATGCTTGCTCCAACTGGTTCAGATGGAATGACAAACTTTTTAGCTCGTTCATCTGTGTACCAAGCTCCCTTGGTTCCGATGTCATACTTGCCTGATTCCAGACCGATCAAGAGGTCGTCATCACTGGTACCCGTGTATTCAAATTGATAGTTTGCCAACTTCTCATCAACAGCCTTCAAAACAGCTACTTCATATCCATCTGATTCCCCTTTTTCATTGACAAAGTCATAAGGTACGTAGTTTTGTGTATGGGCAACCTTCAAGGTTATAACCTCACCAGATGAAGCTGTTTCCCCCTCCTTGGCTGGAGCGCCAGCTAAACTTCTCCCGATAATCGTTGCTCCAATTACTGCAACAACTGCTACACCACCGATATTCTGCTATACTTACTTGACTTCCATCACAAAGTACATAACCTTCAGGAACTC
>OHAX01000915.1_pt1 | contig 14607 bp, 8 predicted proteins | sample 1577261 | NCBI WGS metagenome assembly OHAX01 (sample SAMEA3541483, study PRJEB24748) | human gut metagenome | biome: human gut; feature: human-associated habitat; material: faeces | place: China | collected 2012 | reverse complement strand
ATGTAAGCGAACTGGCTATTCATTATATGAAAGAGAATATGGAAAAGCATCTTAGCCTACAAGATATAGCCGATCAGATCGGATATTCTCCTTCCCACTTCTCCCTGTTGTTCAAAAAGAAAACAGGCCATAGTCCTTTGACCTATTTCAACTTATTAAAGATACAGCAATCCTGCCAGCTACTCGACACTACTGATATGAAAATTAATCAGATATGCTATAAAATAGGTATAGAAGATACCTATTATTTCTCCCGGTTATTCAGCAAAATCATGGGGATGTCTCCACGTGAGTATCGTAAATCGAAAAAAGGATAACAAAGATTGAAAAAATAGCACACAACTATATAAATAAAAAGAGACTATGTTTTCTACAACATTGTCTCTTTTATTATTTTTCTAAATTTTAAATTAACCTCCTTATCTTTGTTCCATAAAGAAATAGACAAAGCAAAATTCTTATTTCAAAACGCCATAAATCACCAATAATCAATTTATATGAAATCCCAGTTCGGGACGTTCCTTTAAATATGTTATTAAATCCCGCCCCACCGAAAGCTTAATCGGACGAGAAATCAAATCAATTGACATGTGACTTACATCGGCATCATCCGTCACTTTAAAATACAATTCCGTATTTCCCGGATGTTCCTTGGTCAGAGTGGCAAGCTCAGTAACCAAAGCCGAGTTCAAGACTGACAGAGGAATGATAATCGTGATCTTCTGCACCAGTTCTTCTTTCACATCGGGAAGAAGCTCCATAGAGGTGATTTTCACTTCCAATTCATCCTGCCGCCATTGTTTGGCTTGACAGCGAGCCTTGATATACAAGAACGTTCCTTCATTGAGATATCCCTGATAAGTCACCCAGTCGTTTCCCCAGAATGGAATCTCGGTAGAACCGGAATAGTCCTCAATCTTGGCAATACCATACGGATTTCCGTTCTTGCTAACTCCACGACGAACACTGGTCACAATTCCTCCCATCGTTATTTCACGACCAACAAGTGCAGCTTTATCTTCCAAATCCGCCATCCGTGTATTGCAGACATGTTCCAATACGATAGAAAATTCATCCAACGGATGAGCAGAAAGATAGATACCGACCAAATCACGCTCACGATTCAGACGATCAAGATCACTCCAACGTTCTACACCTTGAGGAATTTCAGGAGTTGCAACATCAATAACGTTTTCACCACCGAACAAAGAATTGACAGCAGCTGCCTTATCTGCCTGATAGCGGTTACCATAACGCATCAATGTCTCCAGGAACACTTCCCCTTTAGAGTTTACAGCAAAATATTGTTCCCGTTTCAGTTCCGGGAAACTATCAAATCCTCCGGCCAATGCCAGACATTCCATATTCTTCTTGTTGCAGGCATTCAGGTTGACACGTTGCACAAAGTCGAATATACCGAGGAAAGGACCATTTTTACGCCGTTCCTCCATTATGCTTTGTACAGCAGCTTCACCTACACCTTTGACAGCACCAAGTCCGAAACGAATATCACCATCATGGTTTACGGTAAACTTCAGGTTACTCTCATTTACATCCGGTCCCAGTGTCTGAATACCCATTGCCTTACATTCGTCCATCAGTTTCGTGATATCGGTAATGTTCGACAAACTTCGGCTCATGACAGCTGCCATATATTCAGGAGGGTAATTTGCTTTTAGATAGGCTGTTTGGTAAGCTACCCACGAATAACAAGTAGCATGTGATTTATTGAAAGCATAAGACGCGAATTTTTCCCAGTCGGTCCAAATCTTCTCAAGCACTTTCGGGTCGTGTCCGTTCTTACGCCCACCTTCAATAAATTTAGGTTTCATGTGGTCCAACTTGTCACGCAACTTCTTACCCATCGCTTTACGGTGCAGCTGCAGACGGCAGAGACAGATGACAGAATTGAGCTCTATTATGAAAAGGGGGCATATTACATTTCTGCGTCAAATGCAAAGCAACTGTTCGCTTTTCTGGATAGGGAAATAGACCTTTCTGCGGATGGCAATCAGGTGAAATACGATGCCGTGAAGGTTTCCTACGACGGAGAGACAAAGGAGATAGAGGGGCGAGCGAAGGGTGATGCGGCGTATTATAAGCTGCGCGACTTAACAAATCTGATTGGTGCGGAAATGCACTGGGATAAGGATACGAAGCATATCACGATCCGTCTGGACGAAAAGGAAATTCTTCTGGGGAAGGATTTGCCTGAAAGAGTGCCGGAGATCAAGGATGAGGCAACATTTCCTGAAAAGCTGGCGGCATTTTTTATGATGCAGAATTAAAAAATACTTTCTGAGCGAAAGCAGAGAGAGGGAGAATTATGACAGTAAAAAAGGTTGCAATCATTGCGGCGGCAGGTGCAGTGCTTCTGGCAGGGGCGCTGACGCTTTCCATGACGCTGATTACGCGGAATAAAATAGAGGTGACGGCAACGGAAACCTCGGCACAAAATGAAACGGAGCAGGAAGAAAGCGGCGTAAAAACGTTGGAAAATATGGAGAATATGCCGCTTTATTTTGAGGATACAGAGAAGCTTCTGCTGCCCCTGCGCAATACCATGGAAGCGCTGGGCGGAACGGTAAAATGGGATACGGAAAAGAAACAAACGGCGATTTCCTACCGTGGCAGAACGCTGCGCGTGCGTTCCGGGGAACGGGATGCCGTTCTGAATGGGTATGCGGTAACGCTGCCGGAGGAACCGAATATGATTAACGGCTGCCTGTATGTGGACGAGGAGGTTATTTCGGCGTACTATACGGGGGAGGTTCGCTTTAATCACGAAACCAAGCAGGTGACGTTGGAAATGAAGGATGGGACGGAGCCTGTAGTGGCAGTGAAGGAACTGACGGCGGACGAGGAAAACGGCGGATATTCTGTGGATGTGCCGGTCATTGTGGGGCTGAATGATGCGAATTACGAAAAAAGCCTGAATGATTCCCTGATGCAGCAGATGCAGGATTACATTACAGCATTTATGGCGGAGGAAAATACGGAGGACAGCCTTTTGCAGGTGCAGGTGACAACGGGCTTCTGCACGAAGGATTTTCTTTCGATTCTCTGGGAAGGGACGAGGAACGGCATGCCTGTGCGCTTTGCAAAAAACCTTGACCTTCTGGGGCAGAGAGCCGTAACGCTTGCGGATATGCTGACGCAGACCTCTTTGGAGGCGGCACAGGCGCAGGCAGGTGAGGATTGTACGGCGGAGCAGTTCTATCTGACGGCAGATGGTGAGCTGATTTTGATTGAACGCAATGCGGAGGGCGGACAGACGATAGAGCCGCTGACGGCGGAGCAGAGTATCTGGCGGAAAAAGTATAAGGGCATATTTACAAAATAAAGCAGAGAGAGCGGAATTTGCCAAAATCCACTCTCTTTTTTATTTTTTGAAAGAAGAAAGAAAAAAGTTTGAAATCATGAAATCAGACATCTTATTTTCTGATTTGACAGTTTATCCTGTCGAATTGGTAAATGCAAAAAAAGATAGAGGAAAGCTATGTATTCTATTTTATACACTGTATACAGGTTGCTTGTTTTTTGATTCACAAACTTCTTTTGATAAATATTTTTATGGTATAAATTTTTGTACAATTTTTAATGTTGTCAGACATCAAAATAAATAATAATCGTCAACAAAAAATAATTTTGCATAAAAATATTTTAAAAAACATAAGACATGTAAGCAACATCACAAAAAGTATCTTGTTAGAAACATAACGGGGGTTTTTTCATTTTGCTGTTGAAATGAAAAAGATTTAATTGTATAATAATTACGTAAAAAATCCCGTTTCGGATGTATAGGGGAAGCTTGGCGTTGTAAGACAACATGATTGATAAACTTTCTTTATATACCGAAAAAAGGGTGAGCCGCCATTTTTGATGGCTGCAAAAGATGAAAGACGGGGGATATCCCTCGGAACAAACAGAACTCTCTAAATTTTAAAGGAGGAGAAAAAGAAATGTCTAAAGTAATGAAAACGATGGACGGTAACGAAGCTGCTGCATACGCTTCCTATGCGTTTACAGAAGTTGCCGGTATCTTCCCCATCACACCTTCCTCTCCCATGGCTGAAAAAACAGACGACTGGGCAGCGAATGGTAAAAAGAACCTTTTTGGTCAGACAGTTAAAGTAGTAGAAATGCAGTCTGAAGCAGGTGCTTCCGGTACAGTACACGGCTCTCTGGCAGCCGGTGCGCTGACAACCACATACACAGCATCTCAGGGTCTGCTGCTGATGATCCCCAATATGTACAAAATTGCCGGCGAACTGCTGCCCTGCGTATTCCACGTAACAGCACGTGCTCTGGCTGCACATGCACTGTCCATCTTCGGTGATCACTCCGACGTTATGGCTTGTCGTCAGACAGGTTTCGCTATGCTGGTTTCCAACTCCGTACAGGAAGTTATGGACCTGGCTTGCGTTGCACACCTGTCCGCAATCAAAGGTCGTGTACCTTTCCTGCACTTCTTCGATGGTTTCCGTACATCTCACGAAATCCAGAAGATTGAATGCATCGACTATGATGAACTGGCAAAGATCATTGATATGGATGCAGTAAACACATTCAAGAGAAATGCGCTGAACCCCGAACATCCCGTTATCAGAGGTACAGCTCAGAACCCCGATATCTACTTCCAGGGCCGTGAAGCAGCAAACAAATTCTACAATGCTCTGCCCGCAGTAGTAGAAGAATACATGGGCGAAATCAGCAGAATCACAGGCAGAGATTACAGACTGTTCAACTACTATGGTGCAGCTGATGCTGACAGAATCATCATCGCTATGGGCTCCGCTTGTGAAGCAATCGAAGAAACAATCGACTACCTGACAGCAAAGGGCGAAAAGGTTGGTCTGGTTAAGGTACATCTGTTCCGTCCCTTCGTAGCAGAAAAGCTGCTGGAGGTTATCCCTGCAACAGCGAAGAAGATCGCTGTTCTGGACAGAACAAAAGAACCTGGCGCACAGGGCGAACCTCTGTACATGGACGTTTGTACAGCACTGTTTGAAGCAGAATCCGCTCCCGTTGTAGTTGGCGGCCGTTACGGTCTGGGTTCCAAGGACGTTACACCCGCACAGTTCCTGGCAGTATATGCAAACCTGACACTGGATAAACCCAAAAACCACTTCACACTGGGTATCGTGGATGACGTTACTAACACATCCCTGGAAGTTGGCGAAGAAGTTAACGTTACAGGTGACGACGGCACAATCTCCTGCAAATTCTGGGGTCTGGGTGCTGACGGTACTGTAGGTGCAAACAAGAACTCCATCAAGATCATTGGTGACCATACAGACAAATATGCACAGGCATACTTCAGCTATGACTCCAAAAAATCCGGTGGTATTACACAGTCTCACCTGCGTTTCGGTGATACACCCATCAGATCTACATATCTGGTAAAAACAGCAGACTTCGTTGCTTGTCACAAACAGGAATATGTTCATCTGTACGACATGGTTACAGAGCTGAACCCCAATGGTACATTCCTGCTGAACACAACATGGACTGTAGAAGAACTGGATGAAAAGCTGCCCGCAAAACTGAAAAGACAGCTGGCTGCTAAGAATGCAAACTTCTACATCATCAATGGTACAGCTATCGCAGGCGAAATCGGTCTGGGCAACAGAATCAACACAGTTCTGCAGGCTGCATTCTTCAAGCTGGCTAACATCATCCCCATTGATCAGGCTGTAGAATACATGAAAGCAGCTATCACAAAATCCTATGGTAAGAAGGGTGACACAATCCTGAACATGAACTATGCTGCTGTTGACCGTGGTGTAGACGGCGCTGTTAAGGTTGAAATCCCTGCTTCTTGGGCAACTGCAGAAGATACAGAAGCTGCAGCAGCAAGAAAGACAACAGAATTCGTTAAGAATATCGTTGAACCCATGAACGCACAGGAAGGCGACAAGCTGCCCGTATCCGCATTCTCCGGCAGAGAAGACGGTCACTTCCCTACAGGTACAGCTGCTTACGAAAAACGTGGTGTTGCAGTTAACGTACCCGAATGGAACGCTGAAAACTGTATCCAGTGTAACCAGTGCTCTTATGTATGTCCTCACGCTGCAATCAGACCTATTCTGGTAACAGACGAAGAACTGGCTAAGGCTCCCGCAGCATTCAAGGCTGTAGAAGCAAAGGGCGGCGCAGCATTTGCAGGTCTGAAATACAGAATGCAGGTTTCCTCTCTGGATTGCCTGGGCTGCGGCAGCTGTGCAGTAGTATGTCCTGCTCCTAACAAGGCTCTGGAAATGAAGCCTCTGGAAACACAGGAAGCTGAAGTTGCTAACTGGGATTTCGCTATGGACGAAGTTGCACATAAGGCTAACCCTATGAGCAAGGAATCCGTTAAGGGCTCTCAGTTCGAACAGCCTCTGCTGGAGTTCTCCGGCGCTTGCGCAGGTTGTGGTGAAACACCTTATGCAAAACTGGTAACTCAGCTGTTCGGTGACAGAATGTACGTTGCAAACGCAACAGGCTGCTCCTCCATCTGGGGTGGTTCCGCACCTTCTATGCCTTACACAACAAACAAAGACGGTCATGGTCCTGCATGGGCAAACTCCCTGTTCGAAGACAACGCAGAATATGGTCTGGGTATGGCTTCCGCAGTTAAGCACATGAGAAATGGCCTGAAGGATAGACTGGAAAACCTGAAAGCAATCGATGCATCCGTTGCAGGTGTTGTTGATGCTTGGGTAGAAACAATGAACGACGGCGAGGCTTCCAAGGAAGCTACAAAGGCTCTGGTTGCTGCTCTGGAAGCTTACAACGGCGCAGATGCAGAAGCTAAGAACATCGTTGCTTATGTTCTGGAAAACAAGGATCAGCTGGCTAAGAAGTCTCAGTGGATCTTCGGTGGTGACGGCTGGGCTTACGATATCGGTTACGGCGGTCTGGACCACGTACTGGCATCCGGCGAAGATGTAAACGTTCTGGTATTGGATACAGAAGTTTACTCCAACACAGGCGGTCAGGCATCCAAATCTACACCCGTTGGTGCAGTTGCTCAGTTCGCTGCATCCGGTAAGAGAGTGAAGAAAAAAGACCTGGGTATGATGGCTATGTCCTATGGCTATGTATACGTTGCACAGGTTGCTATGGGCGCAGACAAGAACCAGCTGGTTAAGGCTCTGGTAGAAGCTGAAAAATACCATGGTCCTTCCCTGATCATCGCTTACGCTCCTTGTATCAACCACGGTCTGAAGGGCGGCATGTCCGGTGCTCAGAACGAAATCAAACGTGCAGTTGAAGCAGGCTACTGGCAGATGTACAGATTCAACCCTGAACTGAAGAAGGAAGGCAAGAATCCTTTCACTCTGGACTCCAAAGAACCTACAGGCAACTTCAGAGAATTCCTGCTGAGCGAAGTTCGTTACAGCTCTCTGCAGAGAACCTTCCCTGAAATCGCTGAAGAACTGTTCGAACAGACAGAAGCAACAGCAAAAGAAAGACTGGAAGGCTACAAAAAGCTGGCTCAGGGCTAATCTTTTGAGCGATTACGCATAATCAAAAGGCGAGATATAGAAATATATCTCGTCTTTTTTATGTATGATGAATTTATGTATGAGGAAAAGGAAAGCAGCTTCGGGATGAAAGGCAAAAAACAGACTGATAGGAGGGCTTTTAGCAGATATTAAATAGAACGCAGCACATAAAAAAAGGAGCCGAAAGGCTCCTTTTGGCGTATTACTGGTTTTGGTTAATCTGCGTGATATCATAGGGGGAGGTCTGGTAGACGAAATAATTCAGCCAGTTGGAATAGAGCAGATTTGCATGCGCTCTCCATGTTACCAGAGGCTCCTGTGTATCATCATCGTTGGGATAATAATTTTTGGGGACTTCGATGGGAAGTCCTGCGTTTTTATCCCGCAGGTATTCCTTTTCCAGGGTATGGGGATCATATTCCGAATGTCCCATAATAAAAATCTGACTGCCGCCGTCATTATGGATGGCGTATACCCCTGCTTCATCAGAGGATGCAATGATTTTCAGGCGCGGTTCCTTTTCGATGTCCTCGCGGTAGACAGTGGTATGTCTGGAATGGGGGACATAGAAGATATCATCCGAGCCACGGAAGAGGATAGAGGTCTTTTTATCCAGCTTATGCGGAAATACGCCGAACATTTTATCCTGCATCATGTGTTTTTTGATGCCGTAATGATAATACAGACCTGCCTGTGCGCCCCAGCAGATATGGAAGGTGCTGTGGACATGGGTTTTGCTCCATTCCATGATTTCCACCAGCTCGTCCCAATATTCCACCTCTTCAAATTCCATCTGTTCGATGGGCGCGCCTGTGATAATCAGACCATCCCAATTTTGCTCCTTTACCTCGTCGAAGGTTTTATAGAAGGCAAGCAGATGATCCTCCGGTGTGTTTTTGGATTCGTGGCTTCTGGTATGAATCAGCTCCAGCTCAATTTGCAGGGCGGTATTGCCCAAGAGACGGGAAAGCTGTGTTTCGGTATCGATTTTTGTCGGCATGAGGTTTAACAGCAGGATCTTCAGAGCACGAATATCCTGTGTGATCGCACGCGTTTCTGTCATGATAAAAATGTTTTCATCGGTCAGCACCTTGGCTGCGGGTAATTCATTGGGTATTTTAATGGGCATTGCTATAATCTCCGTTTCTTTCGTATGCTTATCTGATAGCGTCGAGTGCCTGTGCAATATCGTCAATCAAATCCTGTGCATTTTCCAGACCACAGGACAGGCGAACCATATCCGCAGGTACGCCTGCAGCCGCCAGCTCTGCATCTGTCATCTGTCTGTGGGTGGAACTTGCGGGGTGCAGGCAGCAGGTGCGTGCATCTGCAACATGGGTTTCAATAGCGGCTGTTTTCAGATGCCCCATGAAGGCTTCCGCCGCCTTTCTGCCGCCCTTTATGCCAAAGCTGACAACGCCGCAGGAGCCGTTCGGCAGATATTTTTTCGCTGTTTCGTAATATTTATCTCCTTCCAGACCGGGATAGATGACATAGGAAATCAAATCGTGGTTTTTCAGATATTTTGCGACAGCTAAGCCGTTTTCGCAGTGACGGGGAATCCGCACATGCAGGCTTTCCAGACCCAGATTCAGCAGGAAGGCGGACTGGGGAGACTGGGTAGAGCCGAAGTCACGCATCAGCTGTGCGGTTGCCTTTGTGATAAATGCGCCGCCCTGACCGAATTTTTCCGCATAGGTAATGCCGTGGTAGCTGTCATCGGGAGTGCAGAGACCGGGGAATTTATCGGCATGTGCCAACCAATCGAAATTGCCGCTGTCTACGATACAGCCGCCGACAGCCGCGCCGTGACCGTCCATGTATTTTGTGGTGGAGTGGGTAACGATATCCGCACCCCATTCGATGGGACGGCAGTTGATGGGGGTTGCAAAGGTGTTGTCAATAATCAGAGGAACGCCATGTGCGTGTGCAGCATTTGCGAAACGCTCGATATCCAGAACACTCAAGGCGGGGTTTGCGATGGTTTCGCCAAAGACTGCCTTTGTATTGGGTTTGAATGCCGCTGCAAGTTCTTCCTCTGTGCAGTCGGGCGCAACGAAGGTGAAATCGATGCCCATTTTCTTCATGGTTACAGAGAAAAGGTTAAATGTGCCGCCGTAGATGGTGGAGGATGCAACGACATGATCCCCGCAATTTGCAACATTGAATACGGCGTAGAAATTTGCCGCCTGTCCGGAGGAGGTCAGCATTGCTGCTGTGCCGCCTTCCAGCGCAGCAATTTTTGCCGCAACCAGATCGCAGGTGGGGTTTTGCAGTCTGGAATAGAAATAGCCGGATGCCTCCAAATCAAAAAGCTGCCCCATGTGTTCACTTGTGTCATATTTGAATGTGGTGCTCTGGTAAATGGGAATCTGTCTGGGTTCCCCATTGCCGGGGGTATAGCCACCCTGTACACATTTTGTTTCGATACGATATTCACTCATGCTTCGTTCCTCCTTAGTAAAAATATAAAATAAAGTTGATGTTGGTTGCAGCAAATGCGAGGACAGGCAACAGGTAATAAAAAAGCCGTCCCAAGGAAAAACCTTGAGACGGCCAGTATAAACCGCGGTACCACTCAAATTGCATATAAAATATGCCACCTCTTCGGGCTCAAACAAGCCCTATGCTTTTACGCAGCAGTCACGGGAGGAGCCTACCGATACGTTTGTATTTTCGAACCTCCAGCTCAGAAGCCATAGACTATTGAATGTAATTGTTATCGGCTCACAGCAACCGCCGACTCTCTGAAAACGCAGACACTCAGTCCTCTTCGTCATCGCTTTTTGCTATCAAGTTGTTGAGGACTATTATAACATCCAAAAGACATTTGTCAACTGTTTTTTTGAGAGAAAAAAGAATTTTTTCCGGGCTAGGGCGTTTTTCTGCGTGGAAAAATATGATATACTGAAACGATAGGAAAAGAGATTTTTAGAAAACAAAGGAGGTGCGGAAATTGGAAATGCAGGAAAGAGAACGGGAGAAGAAACCGTTTACGCATCTTCATGTTCATACGGAATACAGCCTTCTGGACGGCTCTGCCAAGATAAAGGAGCTGGTGCAGCGGGTGAAGGAGCTGGGGATGGACAGCATTGCCATCACCGACCACGGTGCGATGTATGGTGCGGTGGAATTTTATAAGGCGGCACTGGAGGCCGGCATCAAGCCGATTCTCGGCTGTGAAGTTTATGTGGCGGAGGGCTCTCGCTTCACAAAGGAGGGCAAGGGCGGCGGCTATTATCATCTGGTGCTTCTGGCTGAAAATAATGAGGGCTACCATAATCTGATTAAGCTGGTTTCCTATGGCTTTACCGAAGGGTTTTATTATAAGCCGCGCGTGGATAAGGAGCTTCTGCGGAAATACAGCAAGGGCATTATTGCATCGAGTGCGTGCCTGGCAGGGGAGGTACCCAGAAATATTCTGAATGTATCCTATGAGAAGGCGAAGGAGGTCGCGCTGGAATATCTTGATATTTTCGGGGAGGGCAATTACTTTTTGGAATTGCAGGACCATGGGATTCGGGAGCAGAAAATTGTGAATGAGGCGTTGGTGCGGATGAGCAAAGAGACAGGGATTCCGCTGATTTGCACAAATGACAGCCATTATATTTATAAAGAGGACGCAGAGCCGCATGATATTCTGCTTTGCATCCAGACGGGGAAAACGGTTTTGGATGAGGACAGGATGCGTTATGAGGGCGGCCAGTTTTATGTGAAAAGCCCGAAGGAAATGTATGATTTGTTTTCCTTTGCACCTGAGGCCTGCGCCAATACGGCAAGGATTGCCGAGCGGTGCAATGTGAGCTTTACGTTCCATGAATTGAAGCTGCCACGCTTTGATGTACCCGATGGGAAAACGGCAGAAGGCTATCTGCGCGAGATTTGTTATGCAGGGTTTGCAAAGAAATACCCTGCGGCGAAGGAAGAATGGAAGGAACGGCTGGAATATGAGCTTACCACGATTGAAAATATGGGGTATGTGGATTACTTCCTGATCGTTTGGGATTTTATCAAATATGCGAAGGATAACGGCATTATTGTTGGGCCGGGGCGCGGCTCTGCGGCAGGGAGCATGGTTTCCTACTGCCTTTCCATTACAACAATTGATCCGTTAAAGTACGATTTGATTTTTGAGCGGTTTCTGAACCCTGAACGTGTCAGCATGCCGGATATTGACATTGACTTCTGCTATGAACGGCGGCAGGAGGTGATTGATTATGTTATCCGCAAATATGGCGAGGCAAATGTGGCGCAGATTATCACCTTCGGGACGATGGCGGCGCGAGCGGCAATCAAGGACGTTGGGCGCGCGCTGGCAATGCCCTATGCGGATGTTGACCGCATTTCCAAGATGATTCCGGCAGAACTGGGCATTACGATTGAAAAGGCACTGAAAATGAACCCCGACCTCAAGCATGCTTATGAGGAGGAAGCGGATACGAAGCGGCTGATTGATACCTCTCTGCGCTTAGAGGGCTTGCCGCGCCATTCCTCTACCCATGCCGCCGGCGTGGTTATCTGCCGTGAGCCTGTTATGGAATATGTACCGCTGAGTGCGAATGACGGGCAGATCAATACCCAGTACACCATGACGATTCTGGAGGAGCTGGGACTGCTGAAAATGGACTTTCTGGGACTGCGGACACTGACGGTGATCCAGTCCGCGGTGCAGGAAATTGAGCGTATCCATGGGATTCGGTTAAACATGGAGGAGCTGCCCGAAAATGATTCTATGGTGTATGACATGATTTGCCAAGGCAAAACAGAGGGCGTGTTCCAGCTGGAAAGCGGCGGCATGAAGCAGTTTATGCGAGAGCTGCAGCCACGCTGTTTGGAGGATATGATTGCGGGGATTGCGCTTTATCGCCCCGGGCCGATGGATTTTATCCCGAAATATATCAAGGGGAAAAATGCAGGCGGCAAGGTGCAGTATACCCATCCGAAGCTGGAGCCGATTCTGGAAAACACCTACGGCTGTATCGTGTATCAGGAGCAGGTAATGCAGATTGTGCGGGATCTGGCAGGCTACAGCCTTGGCAGAAGTGACCTTGTGCGCCGTGCGATGAGTAAGAAAAAGGCATCCGTGATGGCAGAGGAACGGGAAAAATTTATCCATGGGGATGGGGACGAGGTGCCCGGCTGTGTGAAAAACGGGATTCCCATAGAAGCGGCAGAAAAGATTTTTGATGAAATGACGGACTTTGCAAAATATGCCTTTAATAAAAGCCATGCTGCCTGCTATGCGGTAGTTGGCTATCAGACTGCTTGGCTGAAGGCGCATTATCCCGTGGAATTCATGGCGGCACTGATGACAAGCGTGATGGACAATGCGGCGAAGGTCAGCGGCTATATCGAGGAATGTAAGAAAATGGGGATTCAGCTTCTGCCCCCCGATATCAACGAAGGATATCGGCAGTTTTCCGTATCCGATGGGAAGATTCGCTTTGCGTTGGCGGCAATCAAGAATATCGGCAAGGGTGCGGTGGATGCACTGGTTGCGGAGCGCGAAAAAAACGGTAAATTCACCTCTCTGACGGATTTCTGCAACCGCATGGAGGGCGGAGAATGGAGCGTGCGCGGCATTGAAGGACTGATTAAGGGCGGCGCACTGGACAGCTTCGGCGGTTTCCGCAGTCAGTACATGGCGATTTATAAAGAGATACTTGCAGGAATCGGACATGCCAGAAAGAATAATATAGAAGGACAGCTGAACCTGTTTGACATGGGCGGTGACGAAAGCTTTCAGCAGACGGATGAACTGCCTTCCATTCGGGAATTTCCGCCGAAGGAGAAGCTTGCGATGGAAAAGGAAGCCTTGGGGATTTATGTCAGCGGACATCCTCTGGCGGAATATGAGGAGCAGATGCGGCGGAAAATCAGCAATACAAGCATGGATTTTCTGCCGGATGAGGAGGGCTCGCACCATACACAGATAGAGGACAGCACGAAGGTAATTGTTGGCGGGATGGTTGCAGGGGTTTCTGTGAAATATACCAGAAATAATGATAAGATGGCGTTTATCACACTGGAGGATTTCCAAGGGAGCATGGAGATTGTGGTGTTCCCGAAGGTGTATGAAAAATGTGCGCCGCTTTTGCAGGAGGATGCGGTACTGCTTATTCACGGCAGGGCGAGTGTTTCCGCAGATGGCGAGGGCAAGGTGATTGCAGCGGATATCAAAAATCTGGAGCAGAACGAGGCGGCAGAGATTCCGTCCTCCGTATGGCTGAAGCTTGCGGCAGGGCAGAGCGTTCCCTTCGGACAGATTACGGCAATTCTCCGAAAATATCACGGGGATGTGCCGGTATATATTTATGATGAGAAAACGAGACAGAAAATGAAGGCAGACCGCATAAACTGGGTGACGGGTGAGGATGCCCTCTGCGAGGAGCTGCGGCAGCTGCTTGGCGAAAAAAATGTTGCGTTGAAATATTGAGGAGGAAAGCGTATGGCTGAAAAAATCGGAGCAGATACATCCTATATTTGTGTGAAGGCACTGGAAAAGGGTGTGAATATCATTGGCGTGACCCGTGGCGAGGTGACAAAGATTCATCATACGGAAAAGCTGGATCAGGGCGAGGTTCTGATTGCGCAGTTTACGGAGAATACCTCTGCTATGAAAATCAGAGGGAAAGCAGAGGTTTATACGCAGTTCGGCATGATTCGGGCAGGCGAAGTCGATATTGAGAAAAAATAATGCCGCAAAGGATTTTGTGTGGGAGTTTTTTTGCGGAGGATGAGGAGGAATTCAGATGGTAGAACGGAAGAATGAAAAGAAAATCAGAAAAATCGGCGTACTGACCAGCGGCGGCGATGCGCCCGGCATGAACGCGGCAATTCGTGCAGTTGTCAGAACGGCAAAATATTACGACGTGGATGTTGTAGGTATCCGCAAGGGCTATGCAGGGCTGATTGGCGGCGAAATTAAGGAAATGCACAGCAGAGATGTTTCCAATGTGCTGAACCTTGGCGGTACGATTCTGCATACGGCACGCTGCCCCGAAATGATGACGGACGAGGGTCTGGATAAGGCGGCGGCAATCTATAAGATTTTGGGACTGCCGATAATTGACAGTCTGCACCGACACCTCCAGCTTGTCAGCAATTTCTTTAT
>OHAX01000910.1_pt1 | contig 14720 bp, 16 predicted proteins | sample 1577261 | NCBI WGS metagenome assembly OHAX01 (sample SAMEA3541483, study PRJEB24748) | human gut metagenome | biome: human gut; feature: human-associated habitat; material: faeces | place: China | collected 2012 | reverse complement strand
TCCTAAGTGACAAGTTTTTATTATTTCACTTGTCTACCTAGAAGGGAGCATATCAAAAAACAATAGCCTTTTTATGTTATATAAAATAATGTATATCTAGATAGTATACGCACACTATGATATACTATATTACATAAATAAACGATTAAAATAGGAGAGAGATTATACAATGGCAATAGTTAAAAAATATGCAAAAGAACTATATGCTAAGGAAGTAGTAATGAAAGCAGCATATATGTTTACCGATTGTGCGTATCTGCATCTAGATGTTGACACAGAAAATTATTTAATTTCTATGCAGTCAAAAACCAATGAATCAGAAGAAACATTATTAAATCGTTTTGAAAATGAATTGATTGTACAGCAAGCAAGATATATGGTTACAAAAGATACAAAAAATATACGAGAAATGATAGTGGCAAGAGCGTTGTCTTCAACGATTGTCAATTTAGTCAAAGAAGAGGAAGTTCCACAAAATAAATACAATGCAAATGATATATTAACAGATTGGTATGATGCAAATGAAGAATAAATTAGTATTAAGTAAAGAATTATATTCTTACAGTTATATAGGTCAAGCAATAATAGTTTATAAAAGATTAACGAATATTTCCTTGATAGAAGATCAAAAATATTGGATTTGTGAGTTTGATAATTGTAAGTATGGAATTGAGCGAACAAAAAAAGAGTTTGAAAACTATTTGATTCAATTATGGAATCAGGGCAGAGGTATGTAATGATTATTTGTGAAACATTATTGATTTCTATTATAGGAATTTTAGGCTTCTATGTAACGATTACAGATATAAAACATGGAATTATTCAGAATAAACGACTGTTGCAGGCTGGAACAATAGGATTTTTTATTAATGTAGTATATTATTCCAGATTTGCGTATGGATTTTTTCAACTATACATAATCAATTTAATTATCATGTCAATTTTAGCAGTTGCATTGTATATGATTCATTTTTGGGCAGCAGGAGATAGTAAATTATTAATAGTATTAATGTTTTTATTTCCAGCAAGATTCTATGATTTCGGGAAGCAAATAATTGCACCTGGAATATATGGTTTTATTTTAATTTTTTTATTAGCATATGTGTATGTATTAGGAGATACAATAATACAAAAATTAAAACAAGCACAAAAAATTCAATATAGAACAATAAATCGTCAATTTATATTTGTATTTATAAAGAGTTACATCGTAAGTTTTGTATATTTAAATTTGTTCAGTCAGGTAGTCCGATTGATTTTTAAAAATTTTTATTTCCGTAATCAGGTAATATTTATGATCATGAATATATTTTTGGTAATCTGGATTCAAAACATTCAATGGTTAAAAAAAATCGGATTAATTATAATAGCATTTGCAATTGATATTATTCTGACCGTAAAATATTATGTACCGGGGAATATACAGTGGAAAAGTTATATAGTCTTATTTTTAGCTTTGTTTTTACGTCATATTATGAGTGGGTATAATTATCAGGAGATTCCTACAAAAGATATTGAAAAAGGAATGGTATTATCATATATTACGTTAGCTAAATTTCTTCCATCCAGAGTGAAAGGATTACCGAAACAAGCTGGCGAAGATATGAGATATAGAATAACTGAAGATGAAATGAATGCTATAAAACGATGGGAAAATAGTAAATACGGAGAAGATACAATTATTATTGTTAGAAAGATTCCGTTTGCAATATTTATTGTAGCTGGAATCTTGTTATTATTTATAATAAGGATTTTAAGATAATGAAAGTAGAAGATAAAGAACAAAATAGAAAAGAGTATTTAAAGGATGTAGATATTTTTGTTACAAATCGTTGTAATTCTAATTGTATTATGTGTCCGTTGTCAGAGACAGTTAGGAGAAAGTCAGATAATGGGCGGATTGAAGAAATATTTCAACAGATAAAAGAATTACCAGAAAATGTTGAATATGTTAATGTAACAGGTGGTGAGCCAACGTTAGTTGGACAAGCTTTTTTCGAAATAATGGATAAATTAAAAATGAAATTTCAAAATTCAGGATTTCAATTATTAACAAATGGGAGATCAGCAGCGGATTTTGATTTTTTAATACAGTTATTGCCACATTTACCATACGGAATTCGCTGGGCAATTCCACTACATGCATCAAATGCAATGTTACATGATCAGATTACAAGGACAAAAGGAAGTTTTGAGCAAACCGATCAAGGAATAAAAAATTTATTAATGTGTCAGCAAAAGGTTGAAATCCGCATTGTTGTTTCAAAAAAGAATCTGTCGGATTTATTGAATACTGCAAAATATATTGTTCAGCAATATCAGGGAGTATTTTGTGTGAATTTTATTGCAATGGAAATGATGGGATGTGCAGCAGTTCATAAAGACGAATTATGGGTTGATTATTCAATTGTATTTAAAGAAATAAAATTTGCAATGGATTGTTTGATCCGTCATGGAATTGATGTACAATTATATAATTTCCCACTTTGTGCAGTAGAACGTGGATATTGGCACATTGCAGTAAAGAGCATTACAGATTATAAAATCAGATATATGCCTGAATGTGATCAATGCAAAGTTAAAGATATATGTGGCGGATTTTTCTATTCAACAAAACAAGTTATGAAACCGAGTGTAACACCAATAGGATAAATTATGAAGAACAATTATTTTAATTTTAAACAATGGAAAGATAAAATGTTATTAACAAATGAGCAAGGAAGATACATTTTATTGGAGAAAAGAGATTTTGTGAATTTAGTAAATAAACGATATGATCTATTATCAGAAGAAATACTACAAAAATTGAAAGATCGTTTTTTCATATATGATATAGATGAGGATGTATTTATCGAAAAAGTAGCAAATGCTTATAGAGATAATAAGCAATATTTGTTTTCAGCAACTTCGCTACATATTTTTGTTTTGACAAATGCATGCAATATGTGTTGTGTTTACTGTCAGGCACAAGATTCAGCTCAAGAGAAAAAAGGAAAGATGCAAGAAATGACAGCTAAGGCAGCTGTTGATATAGCATTACAATCACCAAATGAATATTTAACATTTGAATTTCAAGGAGGAGAACCGCTTCTTAATTTTGAAACTATAAAATATATTGTGGAATACAGTGAGCAAAATAAAAATCATAAACAAATACAATATTCACTGGTTACAAATACACTCCTGCTGAATGAAAAAATGATACAATTTTTTAAGAAATATGATGTATCAATTTCCACTTCATTAGATGGTTGTAAAGAAGTTCATAACAGTAACAGACCTAAAATAGACGGGGATGGTACCTATGATTATGTTAACAGAAATATAAAGTGGTTACAAAGTAATGATATTCAAGTAGGCGCAATTGAAACAACAACAAAAATTAGTTTGAAAAATGCAGGAAAGATCATAGAAACTTATCATAATTTAGGATTAAATCATTTATTCATTCGACCATTGACACCATTAGGATATGCAAAAGAACATTGGTCAGAAATAGGATATGAACCAGAAGAATTTTTGGAATTTTATAAACAGTGTATTCTAATTTTATTAGAGTATAATCGAAATGGAATTAGAATGTCGGAAGGCCATGCAAGAATATTTCTAAAGAAAATTTTGATGGGTTATTCAGAAAATTATATGGAATTAAGATCACCATGCGGAGCCGGAATTGGACAGATGGCATATTATTATGATGGTAATATATATACATGTGATGAGGGACGAATGGTAGCAGAAATGGGTGATCAAATGTTCCACTTAGGAAATGTTAATTATAGTACATACGATGATTTAATGGAGAATAGGGTATGTAAGGTCACTTGTCAAGCATCCGTATTAGAAAGTTTGCCAGGATGTTGCGACTGCGTGTATCATCCATATTGTGGAGTATGTCCAGTTATATCATATGCTTCAGATAATAGTATTTATGCAAGGGAATCCAATGTATATCGATGCAAAATATATAAAGGAATTTTAGACATTCTATTTGAAATATTATTTGAGGAACCAGATGCAGAAGACATTTTAAAAACGTGGATTTGAAAGGAGAAAGTATGGAAAAGAGAGAAAAGAAATTTTTGATTGCGGGAATTATATTTTCGGTGATAATGATTGTATTTTCATATACAGCAATTACATCGAAAAATGGAGAACAAGCAGAAATATCAAAAGGTTCTGTTCAGTATCAAGAGACAAAATCACAAATTTCTATTGGAGAAACAATAAATAATAAATTAGAAGGAAGTGGAATTCAAAGGTCTAAATCAGGGAATATCTACAGTGGGAATTTTGAAAATGGTAAGAAAAATGGAAAAGGTGAGTATACTTACCAGAACGGTTCTACGTATAAAGGCACATTTGAAAATAGTTGTTTTAAAGATGGTGAACTTACATTAAAAGATGAACAAGGAGTATTTGAAATTCAGATAAAAGATGGAAAAATTGAGGGAAATGTAAAAGCAGAACTTATAAATGGAGATTCTTATAAGGGAAATTTTGCAAATGGAAAATTTAATGGAGAATGTGAAATTACATACTCTGGTGGAGATACCTATATTGGGACAGTAAAAGATGATTTGAAAAGTGGAGAGGGTACTTATCAATGGTCAGAAACAGGAGATTCTTATACTGGTAATTGGAAAAAGGATAAAATGAATGGAAAAGGAACTTATTATTATAGTTGGAATGAATATCCATATTTAAAAGGTAACTTTTCAAATAATAAGCCGAAAGATACATGTACATATTATAAATCTAAAAAGACACATTTTAACACATATTGGAAAAAAGGAACATGTGTTAAAGCAGCATATTAAGGAGAAAAAGTATGGAAGAACATTTATTCCCGGAAATAAAAAAGTCAATAGAAGATTTTATATATGAAGAAGAGGGAAATATCACACGAAATAAAGTTATTGCAATGGGAACAATGATGTTGATTTTAAGTTTGATGATGTATGATGAAGTTTTTGCGGCTCATAGATCACATAGTTCTCACAGTTCACATTCCTCACATAGTTCAGGAAGTGGAGGAGGAATACATGGAAGCCATGAAAGTCATGTTTCTCATTCTAGTCATGTCTCATCATCTGGACATAGTAGCCATGGATCGCATAACAACAGCCACGGATCTCATAATAATAGTACATATAGTAATCATGCAGCTTCAAAATCAGCAACAACAGCGGCTCCGAAAGTGGTAAAACCTAAAGTGCCAGATGTAAAATTAGATGATGTATCAAATATTTTAACACCAAATGCTAATAAAGTAAGTGATATTGGAAATACAGTGAATGCAGCCATTAGTGTGCCACAAGAAATACAGGAGTAGTTTATGGGTATAAAAAAATTTGTTAAAAAGATAGTTGCAATTCTTATAACGTTATTTATTGTTTTAATCTATGCCGTAGGGGAACCTAAAATGCAGAAATATGCATTAGTGTTAATGGCAATTTATACAGTTATGGCAGTAATTTATTGGATTAAACAAGTACGTTTTGAAACAGTTATATTTATTATATCTACAATAGTTATATTTGGCGTATTAACAGTTATACTTCCATCTTCAAAGGATAAAAATAGTGTGATAAAGACAGATAAGATCATACTGTCAAAAAAAGGAACTTTATATCGTGAAAACAAAAAGACGAAAAAAAAAGTTAAATTAGCAGATAATATTCAAAAATATTATTTAGGAGATCGAATTGTGGTACAAAATAGTACACAGATTATATCTTTATCATATGATGGAAAAGATATTCTAGAAGTAAAGAAAAACGCAATATTGAAAGGATATAATGACGAAACAGTTTATTACACGAAATTAAAAGAAGAACAAAATAGTTCTACTAAAAAATTCACATTATATAAAATGAATTTGGATACGATGGAAGAAGAGAAAGATATGCAGAGTGATAAATATATTAGATCTGTGACATTTAAAGATGGAGAAAAGGAGATAAAATCTATAGAAGAATAGTAACGCTATTTTAAATAAAGACAAAGGGGGAGAGTGTAATGAAATTTGGAATGAGAAAACCTAGTATTAAAAAATCAATAAGCGCCAGAACAAAAGGAAAGGCAAAAAGGGCTGTGAAAAAAGCAGTAATTCCTGGCTATGGAAAGATGGGGACAGACTGGGTAAAAGATCCTAAGAAGGCTGCTTACAATAAGGTTTATAATAAGACTACTTTTAGTTTTTGGGATTTGTTTAAGTAAATTAGACGTTAATGTAAAATGGGAGGAAATAGATTATATGAAAAAATTGATAAGTGGGATTTTAGGGCTTATATTATTGGTAAATATATTTAATAATAATATGCTTATTTATGCTGCAACAGATGAAGTGGGTCCTATAGTAAGTGACATGACTATAACACCGGATAAAGTGGATATGGGAGAATATGTTAAAGTATCAGCAAGAATAAAAGACGACAGCGGAGTGAAACTATAGTGGTTCAGTTATCAAGACAAAAATCTAAGACTTTTATAATGAACTGATAGGTTGATAAGTTACTGTATCTGTAGAGACATACGTAGGGTGAACTAGTTTTCTTTACAGATAATTAAGCTACATATGACATCAGCATTTCAGGATAATAATATTCCGCTGGTGTGTGATAATCCAATGCAGAATGATATCTTTCAAAGTTATAGGTGTGAACATATCGTTTGATAGCTGCTCTGGCTTCTTTGATATTATTATATTGTGTCAGGTAAGCTTCTTCATACTTAAAACTTCGAAACCATCGTTCGATCATGATATTATCAGCCCAACGACTTTTTCCATCCATGCTCTGACGGATACCATTTTCTTTTACAAAATCGATATATTGCTAGCTGGTAAACTGACATCCCTGATCTGAGTTCAAGATCTGAGGTTTGGCTATCTTAAATGCTTTATTTAATGCATTGAGCACCATTCGGGTATCAAGAGTATCATCTACTTCCCATCCGACGATACAGCGGCTGTACCAGTCGATCACTGCAGTCAGATACAGAAATCCGTGTTTGATCGGGATATATGTAATGTCAATGGACCATGCCTGATCTGGCTTATCGATGACAGCGTTGCGGAGTAGATAAGGGCAGACTTTTGCCTGTTGCATACGCTTAGACAGATTCATCTTAGGATAGATTGGATGAATGTCCATTTCATTCATATATCGTCTGGCTTTCCGACGACCGACTCTATATCCTCTGGCTTTTAATTGTGCAGACATCTGTCTTGCACCCCAGGTTGGATTATCCGTATGGAGATGATCAATGATCTCTTTACATGCCAGTTCATCATCAGATACTGGAGATCCTTTGTAATAAATACTTGTACGGTTGATATCAAGTAAGCTTGCGCCAACAGAAGCAGGAAGTTCTTTAGTCGTCAAAAGGTTTCGGACTAAATTTACTCTCGTAGTCAGGTCCGCAAATTTCTTCAGATTTTTTTTTGAGCCAGTCCACCTGCATGGTTAACTGACCAACCTTTTTTGCATACTCAGCTTTTTCCTTGCGTTCTTCGACAAGCTTTTCCTTGAGGTTTTCCTCACGTTTGTCGTCAAACACAGCAGAAGCATTGTTCAAGAATTCTCTTTTCCAGTTACGGAGAAGATTTGGTTGAATATTGTTTTCTGTTGCTAAGGTATTGAGATCTTTTTCTCCTTTGAGTAGCTCGATCACAAGGTCTGATTTAAATTTTGCACTAAAATTTCTTCTTTTTCTGGACATGACACTGAATCCTTTCTTATGTATTGATTTAAGTATATCAGATTCATTAAGATCTGTCCGAAAAAGTGTCTTAATTTATGAGACCATTATAAAAGATGGAGAAGTTGTGGATTTAGATAAATTAGATGAAAAGAATTTGAAAAGAGGTGGTAGCAAAATTTAATACAACTCCATTTTTATTTGCGGGATCAGGAATTACTAGAAGATATTATGGATTACCTGATTGGATTGGATTACTAACCTATTTTGCAAAAAAGTGAAAAGTGATCAATTTGCATTTCAATATTATGAAAGTAAAGTAAAAGAAATGGATGATGTAGATAGTTGAGGCTTTTTTGTCATGGCTTGATGCACAGACACCTGTCAAAGGAAGTCGTCTTGACCAGGATGTGATCTACATCCGGAACCGGAAAGTAACAACCTAAGTGAAAATGCGATCCGTCCGATCACGGTCGGAAGAAAGAACTGGTTGTTCTGTGATTCCGTAGATGGAGCCAATGCCAGTGCAATCTGTTTTACAATGATCGAGATGGCAAAAGCATATGATCTGAACGTGTATAAGTATTTAAATTTCTTATTGGAAAAACGTCCAAATGCGAGAACTGCCCAGAAAGAATTAGGAAAACTAGCACCATGGAATGAAGAAGTGCAAAAGATGTTTGCTAGAAAAATGAAGTAAAGTACTAGCATTCTATTATTCTAGCAACACCCTAAGATAAAGCGCTTACCATTAAGCCGTCCACTTATCATAGAAGATCTCAATTTACAGAAAAATTTCACACCGTCGAAATTTCTGATAATTCACATAAAAATAGCACGAGGAAATGAAATAACCAAAGACATCTTCTCGTGCATTATATTAAATTACAAATTGATATCACAAATCATTATATTTCTTAGCAAATCCCTTTGCTTTTTCAACAGGATATTTTGCCTCGTTTTGTTCCATTTTCATATTGACAATTTCATCAACATCTAAATTCAGCTTATCTAACATATCCTGACAATACACAATAACATCAGCTAATTCTTCTTTGACGTGCTGAAGATCATATTCGGTGTCACTCCATTGAAAACATTCTAAAAGTTCGTTTGCTTCAATGGATATTGATTTTGCAAGATTAGCAGGTGAATGAAATTGATCCCAATCACGATCTATTGTAAATTTTCGAATACGGTCAATTGTTTCTTGTTTCATTTTAGTTACCTCCAGATTATTTTTGAGCGTCTTTTAAAGCTTTTCTAAGTTGTGGATCACAGGCATATATATAAAGACCATTTACACCACGAGTCATCAAAACGCGTACTTCGTGTTGGATCATGATTTCTCCAAATTTCTTTTTGCTTCCATCTGATAAAGTTCTGTTACGGATTGCTTTTGTATTACAACTTTCATTTGGATCAAATATGATTTTACCATTTCGGTATTTGACAGAAGGACCAAGAATCACACCGGCATAATTTAAATCAAAGCCTTGAATGGAAAAAGTAGAACCTACTTCATTGATCGTATGTGATTGCTCTGCCCAAGATAGATTTTTGATGGCACGTTGTTCTTTCGGTGTCAATTCGGATTTCAATTCATAATTCCAAGGTTTACACCAACCATTGATCATGACAGACCAATGGTTACCACGTTCGTTTACTTTTTTGCCCTGATTGTATTGCCAATCATAGGTAGCGATCGTTCTGGATAAAGAAGAATCTTTACGATTCGCTTTTTCCTGAATTTCTAAGTCAAGGCTTTGTGGATCATCAAAAATCTTTAAATGATAACTGCCTGTCTCTTTAGGAATTTTTTTAAGAATTCTTTGTTTAGTAAATGAATCAATCCAATCAATGACCATCGGATTGGCATGCATACGCAGTTGTTTGTCTAATTTAACATAATTATTTGCACATTTTGCTTTTTCTCTATACTTTTCTAAAAGATCAGCTTCCCAATATTGTTCTGTTGTAAGAACCTGATATTCATCAAACATAACAACTGTGACACGTGCACGTTCTATGATATCCTGTAGCTGATTTTTCCCTTTATAAGACTGTTTTCCTTGTGTTAATAAAAGATGAGCTTCATCTACAAATGCAACATCAATCGGATGATCTATATCATGATTGTTGATGAAAGTTGTTGGTTTGCTGACAACAGTACCATATTTTTCTGTCAATCCTAGCTTGTCAGCAATCTGTTCATATACGTTAACTTGTTGGTCATGATTTACTAATAAATAACATTGGATCGGACGATGATTTTCTTCGGTCTGACAATATAATTCATAAAAAGTGCTACTATTTAAAACTGTTTTTCCAGTACCAGCTTCACCATCAATAAAAATAAGTTGTTGTGTTTGATCATTATCAAGTGCTGTATACACTTTTTCTAGAATAAGATTTTGAGCAGCTTTTTGTTCGTCTGTAAGCTTATGTAAAGGAGAAGCTTTGTAAATGGCGGAGTCTTTTATATAACTTTCAGTTGGAAATAAATCTTTATTTGATTTTCGTAATTGATACCAGATTTTTCGAAAAATTTCATCCATCTCTTCCATAGGATAGTAATGTGGTTGTGGATTTTTCCGTTGATTACAAACAGATTTTACTTGATCAATACTCATCATATAATGCATCAGACGATTTTCGATATCTAATGTCATAGATTTATTGAAATGTTCATGACCGATAATGTATAAACTGGCAGGATATTTGGATAATTTTGCTTGCCATTGTTCTGGTTCATGAATGAGTGCGTAATGTTCACGAGTACGTTTAAAAATATGATTTGTTTCACCAATATATACTTCAAAATTGTTTGAGTTCTTCCAGTTATGAATATATACAGTAGGAAAATTTCTGATCAGTTCTTGGGTTTGCTCATCTTCAGCAGGAAGGATATGATTTTCAAAATCTGATAAAGCATCTTCAGTATCAGGAATATGTTTTATAATCGGTTGTGCTAACTTGCCCATTTTTTGATATCCTTTCTTTGGTATTTTTATTTTATTATATAATGTGGGTGGGAAAGATTCAATATAGGAATCTATAGGCGGAACAAACGTTCTTATTTTCTGTACATATATTAATTGTTCTGATATAATGGAATTGAGTAGAAATACAATTTAAATGACGAGAGACAGGAAGGGTATGTATGGATTATAGCATAAAAGTATCTGTGGAAAATCATTGCAGTACAACTGTAAAAGGAAATCTGCTGGAGACATTGACTGCTGAAGTTATGAAAGCACAACAGTTTTCTGTGGTAAAAACAATTAGGATAACAGGAATGGAACTTGATGTACATGCAAGGCACAAATATACAGGTGAAGAAATAATAGTAGAATGTAAAGCTTGGGAAGAAAATATTAATGCAGATGTTATTAGTAAATTAATTGGTAATATAGTAATTAACAACTATAGTGCAGGTTGGCTCATTACAACTGGTGGTTTAGGAAAAGATGCTGAAGGACTTCGGTTGTCATGGGGAAAAAAGCCTTCTGAGGAGAGAAAAAAATTAACAATATATACAGCAGATAGGATTGTAGAGTTATTGATTACAAATAGAGTGGTTGTTGATGCAAAAAGTTTAATTTGTAAGTTACCCGAAAATTTTGTTTATAATGATAAATCAACTCTTTTTATCACTAATATTGGAAAGTATTGGTTGTTTGTTGGAAGTTTTAATTCTGGAACTATAGCGAACTCTGTAATTGCATTTGAAGCTACGTCAGGAGAGAGAGTTTGCGATGAAGAAAGTTTGAAGAGATTAAAAGAAGTTAAATCAATTTATTCAGAATATGATTGGAGGCTTGAAAAAGGACAGAATATAAAAAGGAAGGATAATGTTGAATTTCAAGATATAGTAACAGTTATGTCAGGAGATACATGGTCAGATTATAGACCGTCTCGTCCGATAGATTATGTAGGAAGAAAATGTCTTATAGCATCTGTTTTTAGTTTTTTTGATGATGTTTTGTGTCGACAGACAAATACTAGATTATTTGCGTTAAAATCTCCTTCGGGATGGGGAAAAAGTTCAACAATTTTAAAGTTAATTGATGAGGCAAAAAAGAGAGGTAAAAGTAATAAATATTTCATTTTTGCAGTGGATGTCAGAACTGCTCTTTCAAATAGATATGCAGAATTGGCTTTTAAAAATTGTTTAGAGTGTGCCATAAAAGAATCTTTTATTCCTTTTGAAAAAGAAGAAATTTCAATAGGGGATATTACCAATATAGTAGATACTGATGATATTAAAAGAATTTTTTCATATTTATCAGAAAATGGAAAAGAAATAATTTTGATATTTGATCAATTTGAAGAAATTTTTTATAAAGAAGAACTTTTTGGACTTTTTGAAAATATGAGAAAAATATCTAATACTGTTGATTCTATTAAAGAAAATTTGATTATTGGGTATGCATGGAAAACAGATTTTTCAATAGCTTCGGATCATCCAGCTTATTATTTATGGTCGAATTTAAAAGATAGACGAAAAGAATTTGATTTATTACAATTTTCTGATTCAGAAATTAAAGGGGCAATCAAGATATTTGGAAAAGAATTAGGTGAAAAGATAAATCCAATATTGGCACGATATTTATTAAGGCAATGTCAAGGATATCCTTGGTTATTAAAAAAGTTGTGTATTCATGTGTATAATGTTGTAAAAGAAGGTAAAAAGCAAGAAGATGCAATAGAACAAACATTAAATATTGGAAGCTTATTTGAAAGTGAGTGTGCAGAACTTACTAGTCAAGAGTATGGATGCATAAAGCAGATTGCAAAAGAATCTCCAGCAGATTATTTTAAAATCATAGATACTTTTGGTCAAGACACTTTACAAACTTTAATTAATCGAAGAACAGTAATTAAGCGAGCTACAAAATTAACATTATATTGGGATATTTTTAGAGATTATGTAATTAGCGGGAAGTTACCAGAGGTTAATATTGATTACATACCACAAGTTCAATTTTCTACTTTTTTAAAAATTATATCAGCATTGATTGAAAATAATGGTAAAATAACAATAAACATATTATCTCAAAATACATTATTAGGGAAAAGTACAATAGATAATATATTGATTGATTTGGTTATGTTTGGAATAGTATATCGAGATAGAAATGAAATAACGTTAAAAGAGAATAATTACTCTGATACTATGAAAAAAATACAGCTTTTTTTCAAAAGACATATTGTGTGGTTAAGTATTCAAAAACAGTTTGGGGATAAGTTTAGTGTAAGTGATTATAATACAATATTTGCTTCTCTTTATTCTACAAATCAGATTTCAGATAAAACTAAAAAAATATATTCAGCTCGATTAATAGGCTGGCTTCTTGATTTAAAACTAATTCTTATAGAAAATTCAATGTACAAGATTAATTATAAAGTCGATATATTGGATATTGATTGGACAGAATATAAGAAAAATAGGAAAGTAAATAAATCAAGAAGAGGAAGAAAACATAACAATTCAGATGTGTATTGGCCACAAGTAAGTCCTAAAAAGATTAAACAGTTTTATTCAGATTATAGTGAAAAGAATCAAACTGCAACAGAGTGGATTACAAACGGGAATAAAAAAGTGTTAGAAGATTTAATATCATTGAATGCTGCCAGTGTTTCAGAACATGATGAATTGGAGATACATTGTAGTTGCAGAGAGTTATTTCAAATTATAAAAACGAAAAAAAATATTCAGTTTGCGATAAAACAATTAGAAAATGAGCCAAAATTAAGTGCTAAAGATTTGGCAATGAGAATTAATCAAACTTTTAATAAGAATTGGAGTGAAGGTACAAAAAGAGTAACAGGAGGTATGGTTTATAGGTGGGGAACTGAACTTATGTGATGTTTGTGTGAATATTCTTATAAGGATTGTGAAGTGTCAACCCATTCATTAGTTATAAAGGGAAAAGTAATAGAAATGACTAAAGTTGTACTTTCGGATTTTGGAATATTATATGATGTATTATCAATAAAAAAAGCGACTTTTCCAGTAAAACTATTGCGAAGATTTAAAGATGAGTTATACACATTTGCATTAACACAACAGCCGGGACCAACTATGCAGGTTGCAGCGCTTGATGATGGACGTATTGATGAAAATATGTTGGCATTAAGTATTGGATTAGCTTCAACGGGTGTATATGGATTGGCAAGAGCGGTTAATTCAGAACAGTGGTATCGCAATATTATTTTACATGATTCTGTGTACTCAAGTGATATGTTGTTAGAATATGTTTATCCAGAATTAGCAAAGCAAAATTCATGGAAATTGCCAGTATGGTATTATATTAAGAATTCCGATTTTAGGAGCGAATTAGCAGAAAATAAAGCACCACATTCATATGATGAAATTGTTTCAGAAGCATCTATAGAACGAAATAAAACAGCAATTGCTGGAAGAACGGCAATGGAGATATGGACAGATGAAAAAGATAATATGTTCAAAGCAATTCGTTTACTTGGATTTTTGCCAGAAGATAAGATTAATGTTGATCAATATGAACAAATTTTAGAAATGATATTTGAGGAGAATGCCAATATTCTTAGTTCTTTAGAAGCACCAAATCGAAGTAATTTAAATAGAATGATTCGAATATTTGATTATTTCCGTTATGGACCAAATAAAAAGACCCCGTGATTCAAGCATCTGCAGGCAGACACCATCACGGAGACTCACACGACGGATACAGGCTAAGCGGCAACTGTAAACAGATACCAACATAAATGCACTATAAACCTGCATTCATTATAGCATGGAAAGTAACTTTGTCAACAGTATGTATACAAAAAATAAAAGAATAAAGACAAAAATTCTTTAGATGCTGCATTGAATGATGATCTAAATGTCGTAGTTGAATTTGAAAGATATTCTATACCTACAAATCAAATGCCAGGCGTTGTAGAATATCGTAAGTTCCTAAACTCCCTGGGACCTCTCTGTATATTTTTATTAAAATTGCACAAGAAAGCTTGGATTTATCAGCTTT
>OHAX01000883.1_pt1 | contig 15014 bp, 7 predicted proteins | sample 1577261 | NCBI WGS metagenome assembly OHAX01 (sample SAMEA3541483, study PRJEB24748) | human gut metagenome | biome: human gut; feature: human-associated habitat; material: faeces | place: China | collected 2012 | reverse complement strand
GGTAGTCAGCAGCCAACGTTTCAAACTCTTTACTCGTGACGGTCGTGAAATTCCTGTGATTTCAGGCTCTGTTCCTCCTCATTTGACTCGTGGAAAGGGCGGGCCAACCATGCCAGCCATTGCCGATATCGTTTTTGATGGTGGTTTTGCGGACAAGGCTGAGGCAGAAAGCTTTGGTATCCGTCCGGGTGACACGATTGTCCCTGATAGCTCCGCTATCTTGACAGCCAATGAAAAAAATATCATCTCAAAAGCTTGGGACAACCGCTACGGTGTCCTCATGGTAAGCGAGCTAGCAGAAGCCTTGTCAGGTCAAAAACTGGGAAATGAACTCTATCTTGGCTCTAACGTCCAAGAAGAGGTTGGTCTGCGTGGTGCTCATACCTCTACAACTAAGTTTGACCCAGAAGTTTTCCTAGCAGTTGACTGCTCACCTGCTGGTGATGTTTATGGTGGCCAAGGCAAGATTGGGGACGGAACTTTGATTCGCTTCTACGATCCAGGTCACTTGCTTCTCCCAGGTATGAAGGATTTTCTTTTGACAACAGCTGAAGAAGCTGGTATCAAGTACCAATACTACTGTGGAAAAGGCGGAACGGATGCTGGAGCAGCTCATCTGAAAAATGGAGGTGTTCCATCTACAACTATCGGTGTTTGCGCTCGTTATATCCACTCTCACCAAACTCTCTACGCTATGGATGATTTCCTAGAAGCCCAAGCTTTCTTGCAAGCCTTGGTGAAAAAATTGGATCGTTCAACGGTTGATTTGATTAAACATTATTAAACATAAGGGAGGTGGTCGGGATGGTAGAACCAAACCTAGAAAGCCTTATAAGAGATCTCTACAACCATGCCCGTCAGGGCTTGAGTGAAGATTTAGTTGCTGCTCTCCTAGAGACTGCTAAAAAACTACCAACTACAAATGAGCAATTACTAGCAGTCCGACTCTCAGGACTGGTCACCCGTGAATTGCTCATCAATCCCAAACACCCAGCACCTGAGTTGATCAACTTGGCGCGTTTTATCAAAAGAGAAGAAGCCAAGTACAGGGGCACTGCAGTTTCTGCTATTATGTTTGGTGAACTCTTTAAAATGCTTTGATTCCATTGTGAATCAAAGCATTTTTTATATGCTCCAAAAGAAATTCTTAATGAGGAGACGAAAAAAGCCATCCCATTCAGGATAGCTTTTAGGTACTTAGATTTGTTCAGCGATGACCTTTTCAGCTAGGTTCATAGCATGGTCAGACACACGAGTGTAGTGAGAAATGATGTCGATAAAGTTGACCCCGGCTTGTGTAGAACACTCACCCTTGTTAAGGCGTTTGATGTGGGTCTTTCTGAGAACGCGTTCCATATTGTTGATTTCTTTATGGCGTTCAATCAGACTCTGAGCTTTTTCAATATCATTGTTTTCCACACTATCAAGGGCATCCTTGATGAATGCAGTTGTTGCTTGATAAATCTCAGCTAATTCCTCTAAAGCAGCATCAGAAAATTGAACATTCTTACGTTGGAGGTAGTCTGTTAGGTTGAGCAACCCTTCTGCGTGGTCCCCAATCCGTTCCAAATCACGTGATGAATCCAGAATGTTAGTCAACACTTCGCTTTCCTTTTGACTCAAGGATTCGCTAGAGAGTCGAATGAGGTAACGAGTCAATTTTTCATCGATGGTGTTAATAGCTTCCTCTGTCTTGTGTCCTTTTTCAGCTACCTTTTCATCCAAACCGATGATATAGCTATAAGAAAGGTCAAAAGCTTTAGCTGCATAGTTCCCCAAGTGCAAGAGTTCTTTTTTGGCATTTCCCAAAGCGATAGAAGGAGCTTGTTTGATGAGTTGTTCATCCAAGTAGAGAGCTTCGTATTTGACAACTTCATCTTCACCAGGAATGAGCTTGGTTACAAAGTAGGCCAAGGCTCCGATGAATGGGAACTGGATAATGGTATTTGTAATATTAAAGGTTCCGTGGGCAAAGGCAATGGTCATTTCTGGAGCTAGATTGAGTGCAGATTCAAACCATTGAATCAAGCCAGTGAAAGGTACAAGGAAGACAATACAGATAACCGTACCAATAACGTTAAAGGCGACATGGGCACCAGCAACACGTTTGGCAGCGATATTGGCTCCAAGAGAAGCAATGATGGCTGTAATGGTCGTCCCGATATTATCACCAAACAAGACCGGTAGGGCACCTTGAAGGTCAATCAAACCACTTGCGTACAGGTTCTGTAAGATACCGATAGTTGCGGAAGAAGCCTGAATGAGTAGGGTCAGTCCAGTTCCGACAAAGACACCTAGAATAGGACTCTTACTTAGTTCAACCATGTAGTCTCTAAAGACTTGCAGGTCTTTTAGGGGCTCCATTGCACCGCTCATAAGATTGAGAGCGAAGAAGATACCACCGACACCAAAGATAATTCGTCCGATGTTATTGATAGAGCGATTCTTGGTGAAGAAGAGACAAACCGCTCCAATAAAGAGCATAGGTAAGGCGTAATCTCCTAGCTTAAAACCGATGATAAAGGATGTAACGGTGGTTCCAATATTGGCACCCATGACAATACCGATAGCCTGACGCAAGGTCAAAAGTCCTGCACTTACTAGTCCCACTGTAATGACTGTAACACCAGAACTTGATTGAATCAGCGCCGTCATACCGATACCAACCAGCACACCGAAGAAGGGATTGCTGGTATATTTGTCAATGTAAAACCGAAGGCGATCTCCAGCAGCTTGTTGTAAACCGTCTCCCATGGTCTTGATACTATATAAGAATAGCCCAAGACCACCTAAAAAGTGAAATAAAATTTCCTGCCAATTAATGGACATTTCTTTTTCCTCCGAAAAATAATCGCGGAATTTCTCCTATTCTATTTTAAAGGATAAAAGTAAATCTCACAAGTGCTTAGCTGAAATTTTCATAAGAAACAAGAAATTTCTTTTAAAATGAGAGATAGATTCTCATTAAGATAGATGATTTATAGGATTGTGTCCAAATTTTACTGATTATTATCCTAGTTATAGTTTTTATGTTAAATAGATTGACATCGCTTTCATATAGGATAAAATGAAGATGATTCTGTTCTGGTGGTGTGCACTGAGAACAGTTGCTTTTTATCTAAAAAGTAAAGCGCTTACTTTATATTTTATTAGGAGGATAAGATGAAAAATCTATTTTTTGAAAAACGTTGCCGTTACAGTATTCGTAAGTTGTCGATTGGGGCTTGTTCTTTGATGATTGGTTCAGCTCTATTTGCGAGCCCAGCTCTTGCAGAACAGGTTGCTGTCCCTGAAACAGCTGCAAACACGAGTGCTCAAGCCACAAGTACTAGTGAAACAACTAATCCAGACACCACAGCTCTCGAAAAACAATTAGAGGAGACTGAGAACAAAGTAGCTGAGCAACCAATTTCAGAAAACACTCCAGCAATAACTGATTTGGTCAATGAAAAAGAAGAGGCAAAGCCAGTTTCGACAGATAAGGCTGAAAAACCTACTCAACCAACTGATAAAGAAGAAGTCAAACCGGAGGAAGCCCCACAAGTAGCTGAGAAGGAAGCGGATAAAAAGACTCTAGCAGATGTTCCTAAAAATGAAGAAAAGAGTCTTCGACCAAAAGAAATCAAATTTGATACTTGGGAAGATTTGTTGAAATGGGAACCGGGTGCGCGTGAGGATGATCCCATCAACCGTTCTTCAGTTGAACTCGCCAAGCGCCATAGAGGTCAGTTGGTTAACGAAAAAGCAAGCAAAAGAGCCAAAGTTCAGGCGCTAGCAAATACCAACTCAAAGGCTAAAGACCACGCTTCCGTTGGTGGAGAAGAATTCAAGGCCTACGCCTTTGATTACTGGCAATACTTGGATTCAATGGTCTTCTGGGAAGGCCTAGTCCCAACTCCAGATGTCATTGATGCAGGTCACCGCAATGGAGTTCCCGTGTATGGAACACTTTTCTTTAACTGGTCAAACAGCATTGCCGACCAAGAGAAATTTGCTGCCGCTTTGAAGCAAGATGAGGATGGCACCTTCCCTATCGCACGAAAGCTTGTCGACCTTGCTAAGTACTATGGCTTTGATGGCTATTTCATCAACCAGGAAACAACGGGTGATTTGGTAGCACCTCTTGGTGAAAAAATGCGCCAATTCATGCTCTATACAAAAGAATACGCAGCTAAGGTCAACCACCCAATCAAGTATGCTTGGTACGATGCCATGACCTACAAATATGGTCGTTACCACGAAGATGGCTTGGGAGACTATAACTACCAGTTTATGCAAAAAGAAGGTGACAAGGTCCCTGCAGATCAATTTTTTGCCAATTTCAACTGGAACAAGGAAAAGAATGACCACTCCGTAGAGATGGCCAAATGGCTAGAACGTAGCCAATATGATGTCTTTGCAGGCTTGGAATTGCAACAAGGTGGCTCTTATAAGACCAAAGTCAAATGGGATGCCCTCTTAGATGAAAAAGGCAAGTTGCGTTTGTCACTTGGACTTTTTGCACCAGATACGATTACCAGTCTAGGAAAAACAGGCGAAGACTATCACAAGAACGAAGACATCTTCTTCACAGGTTATCAAGGAGATCCAACGGCTCAAAAACCAGCGGATAAAGAGTGGTATGGAATTGCCAATTTAGTTGCGGACCGCACACCAGCAGTAGGACGCACCTTCACTACCTCTTTTAATACAGGTCATGGTAGAAAATGGTTTGTAGACGGTAAAGTTTCTAAGGATTCTGAGTGGAACTACCGTTCTGTTTCAGGTGTCTTACCAACATGGCGCTGGTGGCAAACTTCAACGGGGGAAAAACTTCGTGCAGAATATGACTTTACAGATGCATATAATGGAGGAAACTCCCTTAAATTCTCAGGTGATGTAGCTGGTAAGACGGACCAGGATGTGAATTTGTATTCTACCAAACTAGAAGTAACTGAGAAAACCAAACTTCGTGTTGCCCACAAGGGAGGAAAAGGTTCTAAAGTTTATATGGCTTTCTCTACAACACCAGACTACAAATTTGAGGATGCGGACGCATGGAAAGAACTGACTCTTTCTGATAACTGGACAAATGAAGAATTTGACCTCAGCTCACTAGCTGGGAAAACCATCTATGCAGTCAAACTCTTCTTCGAGCATGAAGGAGCTGTAAAAGATTATCAGTTCAACCTAGGACAATTAACAATTTCGGATAATCACCAAGCACCACAAGCGCCTACGGGACTTTCTGTTGTGAAACAATCTCTCAAGAATGCCCAAGAAGCTGAAGCAGTGGTCCAGTTTGCGGGTAACCAAGATGCAGATTTCTATGAAGTCTACGAAAAAGATGGAGATAACTGGCGTTTGTTAACAGGATCATCTGCTTCCACTATCTACTTGCCAAAAGTTAGCCGCTCTGCTAATGCGACTGGTACGACTCAGGAATTGAAAGTTGTTGCAGTTGGTAAAAATGGACTTCGTTCTGAAGCGGCGACGGCATCCCTCAACTGGGGCATGACTGTTCAGGATACAACTCTCCCAAGACCTTTGGCTAAAAATATTGTTCCAGGGGCAACGGTTATTGGTAGCACTTTCCCCAATACTGAAGGTGGGGAAGGCATCGAAGGCATGTTGAACGGTACGATTACAAGTCTGTCAGACAAGTGGTCTTCAGCACAATTGAGCGGTAGTGTCGATATTCGTTTGACTCAACCACGTCGTGTTGTCAGATGGGTCATGGATCATGCGGGAGCTGGTGGTGAGTCTGTTAACGATGGTCTGATGAACACCAAGGACTTTGATCTTTATTACAAGGATACAGATGGTGAGTGGAAGCTAGCTAAGGAAGTTCGTGGCAATAAAGCGCACGTGACGGATATCACCCTTGATAAACCAATCACCGCTCAAGACTGGCGTCTAAAAGTTATCACATCTGATAACGGAACACCTTGGAAAGCCATTCGTATCTACAACTGGAAGATGTACGAAACGCTAGATACAGAAAGTCAAAATATTCCAATGGCTAAGGTAGCTGCCCGTTCACTTGGAAATCATAAAGTTCAACTCGGTTTCTCTGATGTTCCAGCAGGCGCAACCATCACCATTTACGACAAGGCAGATTCACAAACACCAATTGCAACTTTGAGGTCTGAAAATGGTGGCGACCTAGCAACAGCACCATTGGGCTTTGACAAGCAACCAACTCTCCTCTACTATCGTACCCAACTACCTGGCAAAGAAATCAGTAACACCTTGGCAGTAGCGATTCCGCAGGATGAAAGAAAAATTGCTGCAGTTAGCCTTGAAAAAGGACCTAAGAAGACAGTTTATAAAGAAGGTGAAAATCTCGACCTCAGAGGCGGAACCCTCCGTGTTCAATACGAAGGGGGGCAAGCCGATGAGCTGATCAACCTTACTCACTCAGGTGTGACAGTATCTGGCTACGACGCTCATCAAAAAGGGGAACAAAAGCTCACAGTCAGCTACCTTGGACTTCCAGTTACTGGTGACTTGAAGGTACAAGTGACTGGTCAAGATGAAGGAAAACCAAAGGAAGTAGCAGGTTTGTACATTACTCAGAAACCGAAAACGGACTATCTAGTAGGGGATCAACTGGATCTCTCTGAAGGTCGCTTCGGAGTTCTCTATGATGATGAGACAGAAGAGACTCACAGCTTTACTGATCAAGGTGTTGAAATTACGGGCTACGGTTCTCAAAAGACTGGACGCCAGACCTTGACCTTGCATTACAAGGGACACACCGCTGAGTTTGATGTTTTGGTTTCTCCAAAAGCAGCTGTCAACGATGAGTACCTCAAACAAGAAATCACTGCTGCCCAAGGCCGTCAGTCAACCCTTGCCTACACCTTCTCTAGCGAGGACAAACAAGCAGTACTAGTAGAGAAGCTCAATGCAGCGAAAGCTGTAGCAGAAAACCACAATGCTAGTCAAGAAGAAGTCAACCGGGCTTTGAATGAGTTGAAACAAGCAGGGACAGACTTGGATGGAAATCAGCGTTATCAGACAGCTAGAGAAGAATTAGAAGGTTTGCTCGAATCTATCCGTGAAAAAGATCCTAAAGCTGAGTTGATTGAACAAGCAGAAACTTTGTTGGCTTCAGAGATGCCAACTCCACAAGCTTTTGCGGAAATGAAAGAAAAGTTGAATAAGAAACTAGCACCTGCAGAAGAAAGCCATCATGTTGGAAGCATGGATCCAAATGAAGTGGCTCCAACGGTTGAAGCTCTCCCTGAACTAGTTATTGAAACTGAAACAACAGCCTTTGAACGTCAGGAGCGACCAAACGCCGAGCTTCTCAAAGGACAACGCCAGCTAGTTCAAGCAGGAGCGGAAGGCCAAGTTCGTCGTCTAGTTGAAGTAGATGCCCAAGGCAATCGCACCCTTCGTTCAACTGAAGTTCTCAAGGAAGCTATCCCAGAAATCACAGAAGTTGGAACAAAAGAAGAGCTAGACTCACAAACAACAGACCAAGCGCCTTTAGTAGTATCGGAAAAAGTTGAAAAAGCAACAAATCAACTTCCAAATACTGGTGTAGAAACAGATGCCAGTCTAGTAGCTCTGGGACTTCTCGGAGCAATGAGTGGCTATGGGCTACTTGCTAGGAAGAAGAGAGAAGATTAATCGGATTTACAAATTTTGGATTTTCTCATGAAAATTAAAAAACAAGGCTTGACTGTAAATCAGTCAGGCCTTGTTTTAACTAGTTTTTCTTTCAATTATTAGTTATTTAACAAGGTTTTTCTAGTTTTTCTTTTAAAAATGTTGCGTTCACTTGCAAGAATGAACTAGAAAAGTTTAGGGTTTTGCTATCTCTTTTGCTGATTTTGTGATATAATTAACACGTATAAAAAAAGAAGGAGTCATATCTAATGGCAAAATTGACTGTTAAAGACGTTGACTTGAAAGGGAAAAAAGTTCTCGTTCGTGTTGACTTCAACGTACCTGTTAAAGATGGCGTGATTACCAATGACAACCGTATCACTGCAGCTCTTCCAACTATCAAGTATATCCTTGAACAAGGTGGACGTGCAATCCTCTTCTCTCACCTTGGACGTGTAAAAGAAGAAGCAGACAAAGAAGGTAAATCACTTGCTCCTGTAGCTGCTGACTTGGCTGCTAAATTGGGACAAGAAGTTAAATTTATCCCAGGTGTTACACGTGGTGCTGAATTGGAAGCCGCTGTTAACGCTCTTGAAGATGGACAAGTTCTCTTGGTTGAAAACACTCGTTTCGAAGATGTTGTCGGCAAGAAAGAATCTAAAAATGATCCTGAACTTGGTAAATACTGGGCATCACTTGGAGATGGTATCTTCGTAAACGATGCATTCGGTACAGCTCACCGTGCACACGCATCTAACGTTGGTATCTCAGCAAACGTTGAAAAAGCAGTTGCTGGATTCCTTCTTGAAAACGAAATTGCCTACATCCAAGAAGCTGTTGAAGCTCCAGAACGTCCATTCGTGGCTATCCTTGGTGGTTCAAAAGTTTCAGACAAGATCGGTGTTATCGAAAACTTGCTTGAAAAAGCTGATAAAGTTCTTATCGGTGGTGGGATGACTTACACATTCTACAAAGCACAAGGTATCGAAATCGGTAACTCACTTGTAGAAGAAGATAAACTTGATGTTGCTAAAGCTCTTCTTGAAAAAGCAAACGGCAAATTGATCTTGCCAGTTGACTCAAAAGAAGCAAACGCATTTGCAGACTACACTGAAGTGAAAGACACTGAAGGTGAAGCAGTTGATCCAGGCTTCCTTGGTTTGGACATCGGTCCAAAATCTATCGCTAAATTTGACGAAGCTTTGACTGGTGCCAAAACAGTTGTATGGAACGGACCTATGGGTGTGTTTGAAAACCCAGACTTCCAAGCTGGTACAATCGGTGTCATGGATGCTATCGTGAAACAACCAGGTGTGAAATCAATCATCGGTGGTGGTGACTCAGCTGCCGCAGCGATCAACCTTGGACGTGCAGACAAGTTCTCATGGATCTCTACTGGTGGTGGAGCTTCAATGGAGCTCCTCGAAGGTAAAGTTCTTCCAGGACTTGCAGCCTTGACTGAAAAATAAATAGTTTAACTAAAAGAAGATGGTTTAACCATCTTCTTTTTAATTTCATTTATAAATATGTTAGATTTATCGATAAATGAAGGGGGTAGAGCAAATATTTGCATCCCACATCATAAAATGCTACTATAAAAAGTAGATGATTAACTTAGATAAGAAAGGGATTAAAATGAAAAATAAAAGAGAAGTCTATGGATTTCGTAAAAGCAAAGTTGCGAAAACTTTGTGTGGTGCTGTTTTAGGAACTGCTTTGATTGCTTTTGCAGATCAGGCAGTTTTTGCTGACGAAGTCACAGAGACGAAGAGCACAAGTACAGTTGAGGTAGCTACTACAGGAAACCCAGCCACAAATCTACCTGAGGCACAGGGTGAAATGAGCCAAGTTGCCAAAGAAAGCCAAGCTAAGGCTGGTTCTAAAGACTCAGCTTTGCCAGTAGAAGTATTATCAGCTGATTTGGATAAAGCAGTTGCCGATGCAAAATCTGCAGGAGTTAAGGTGGTTCAAGATGAAACAAAAGACAAAGGAACAGCCACAACTGCTACAGAGAATGCTCAAAAACAAGATGAGATTAAAAGCGACTATGCTAAACAGGCTAAAGAAATAAAGACAACAACTGAAGCATATAAAAAAGAAGTCGCAGCTCATCAGGCAGAAACAGATAAAATCAATGCTGGAAACAAAGCAGCGGATGACAAGTACCAAAAAGATCTAAAAAATCATCAAGAAGAAGTTGAAAAAATCAACACTGCCAATGCAACAGCTAAAGCAGAATATGAGGCTAAGCTAGCACAATATCAAAAAGATTTAGCAACTGTCAAAAAAGCAAACGAAGATAGTCAACAGGATTATCAAAATAAACTTTCGGCTTACCAGACAGAATTAGCTCGAGTACAAAAAGCTAATGCTGAAGCTAAAGAGGCTTATGATAAAGCAGTAAAAGAAAACACTGCAAAGAATGCAGCGCTTCAAGCTGAAAATGAAGCGATTAAGCAACGTAACGCTACTGCAAAATCGACTTATGAAGCAGCGATGAAGAAATACGAAGCAGATTTGGCGGAAATTAAGCAAGCGAATGCAGCTAACGAAACAGACTACCAAACTAAGTTAGCGGCTTATCAGACAGAACTAGCTCGCGTTCAAAAAGCGAATGCCGATGCAAAAGCAGCTTATGAGAAGGCTGTTGAAGACAACAAGGCAAAAAATGCAGTGCTTAAAGCTGAGAATGAAGAAATCAAGCAACGTAATGCCGTGGCTAAAACAGATTATGAAGCTAAATTAGCAAAATATGAAGCAGATCTTGCCAAGTATAAGAAAGAGTTAGCAGCTTATACTGCAGCACTCGCAGAAGCAGAGAGTAAAAAGAAGCAAGACGGTTATCTTTCAGAACCAAGATCACAATCGTTGAACTTTAAATCAGAACCAAATGCAATACGAACAATTGATTCATCTGTACATCAATATGGGCAGCAGGAATTGGATGCTTTGGTGAAATCATGGGGGATTTCGCCAACAAATCCTGATAGGATAAAATCTACAGCGTATTCATATTTCAATGCAATCAATTCGAATAACACTTATGCAAAGCTTGTATTAGAAAAGGATAAACCAGTCGATGTTACCTATACTGGTCTAAAAAATTCAAGTTTTAATGGTAAGAAAATTTCAAAAGTAGTTTACACTTACACATTAAAAGAAACAGGTTTTAACGATGGAACCAAAATGACTATGTTTGCCTCGAGTGATCCAACTGTGACAGCATGGTATAATGATTATTTTACTTCTACAAACATTAATGTAAAAGTCAAGTTTTATGATGAAGAAGGTCAACTTATGAATCTCACAGGAGGATTAGTTAATTTTTCATCTCTAAATAGAGGTAACGGTAGTGGGGCAATTGATAAAGATGCAATTGAAAGTGTTAGAAACTTTAACGGTCGATATATTCCAATTTCTGGTTCATCTATCAAGATTCATGAAAATAACTCTGCTTATGCAGATTCATCAAATGCAGAAAGATCGCTAGGTGCTCGTTGGAATACATCGGAATGGGATACAGCCTCTAGTCCAAATAAGTGGTATGGTGCTATTGTCGGTGAAATAACTCAATCGGAGATTAGCTTTAATATGGCTTCTTCTAAAAGTGGAAATGTTTGGTTTGCTTTCAATTCGGACATTAATGCGATTGGGGTTCCGACGAAACCTATTGCACCAACTGCACCACAAGCTCCTACTTATGAGACAGAGAAACCATTGGAACCTGCTCCAGTAGCACCAAGCTACGAAAATGAGCCAACACCACCGGTAAAAACTCCAGATCAACCAGAGCCATCAAAACCAGAAGAGCCAAAATATGAGACAGAGAAACCATTGGAACCAGCTCAAGTAGCACCAAGCTACGAAAATGCGCCAACACCACCGGTTAAGACTCCAGATCAACCAGAGCCATCAAAACCAGAAGAGCCAAATTATGATCCATTGCCAACTCCGCCGGTAGCACCAACTCCTAAGCAGTTGCCAACACCACCAGCGGTGCCAACAGTTCACTACCATTACAATCGTCTATTTGCACAACCTCAGATTAATAAAGAAATTAAAAACGAGGATGGAGTAGATATCGATCGTACTCTAGTTGCTAAGCAGTCTGTAGTGAAGTTTGAGTTGAAAACAGAAGCGTTGACAGCTGGTCGTCCAAAAACAACTTCGTTTGTATTGGTAGATCCACTTCCAACAGGCTATCAGTTTGATTTGGAAGCGACCAAGGCTGCAAGCAAAGGTTTTGAAACAAGCTATGACAAAGCTAGTCACACTGTAATCTTTAAGGCTACTGAGGAGACATTGGCAACATACAATGCTGACTTAACTAAACCTGTTGAGACTCTTCATCCAACGGTTGTTGGTCGAGTCTTGAACGATGGGGCAACTTATACTAATAATTTCACTCTGACAGTCAACGATGCCTACGGTGTCAAGTCAAACATTGTTCGTGTAACGACTCCAGGTAAACCAAATGATCCTGACAATCCAAATAACAACTACATCAAGCCTTTGAAAGTTAACAAGAACAAGCAAGGTTTGAATATTGATGGCAAAGAAGTTCTAGCTGGTTCAACGAACTACTATGAACTCACATGGGATTTGGACCAATACAAGGGAGATAAATCTTCTAAAGAAGCGATTCAAAATGGTTTCTATTATGTAGATGATTATCCAGAAGAAGCCTTGACCCTTCAACCAGAATTGGTTAAGATTCGTGATCTAGAGGGCAACCTTGTATCAGGTATCAGTGTTCAACAATATGATAGTTTAGAAGCTGCGCCTAAGAAGGTTCAAGAGCTGTTGAAGAAAGCAAACATCACTGTTAAAGGTGCTTTCCAACTCTTCTCAGCTGATAATCCAGCAGAATTCTACAAGAACTATGTAGCAGCAGGAAAATCATTACTAATCACAGATCCGATGACAGTTAAACCTGAATTTGGTCAAACGGGTGGTAAGTATGAAAACAAAGCCTACCAAATTGATTTTGGAAATGGCTATGCTACAGAAGTAGTAGTCAACAACGTACCGAAAATCACACCGAAAAAAGATGTGACAATCAGTATGGATCCAAGCAGTGACAATATTGATGGCCAAACAATTCCGTTGAACCAGTACTTCAATTATCGTTTAATCGGTGGTTTGATTCCACAAAATCATTCTGAGGACTTGAATGACTATAGTTTTGTAGATGATTATGACCAAAAAGGTGATCAATACACTGGAAACTATAAAGTTCTTGCCAAGGTTGATATCCGATTGAAAGACGGTCGTGTTATCAAGGCAGGTACAGACTTAACAGCTGAAACACAGGTTGAACATGATCAAGATAAGGGAATGATTACAATTCGCTTCAAGGAAAAATTCCTTCAAGAGATTCAGTTGGATTCTCCATTCCAGGCTGAGACTTATATTCAAATGAAACGAATTGCTGTCGGAACCTTTGAAAATACCTATGTAAATACTGTGAATAAAGTTGCTTACGCTTCAAACACAGTTCGTACTACAACACCGGAACCTAAGAAACCAGAGGAGCCAACAACCCCTAATTCTAATCCAAATCCAAAAGGAAACCCTACTCTACCTCAAACAGGTACAAATGATTCAAGCTACATGCCATATCTTGGTCTAGCAGCTTTAGTAGGAGTTTTAGGACTTGGTCAGTTGAAACGTAAAGAAGATGAAAGCAAGTAAGCTCTAAAAGTTAAATAGAAAAGAGGAACTCTGTTTCCTCTTTTTTATAGCCTAAATTAAAAACGCTTCCTATTGATTTTTACTCATAAAATCAACTAATTTATGTTAAAATGGTAGTAGAAAGTTGAGATTATGAGTTATTTTAAAAAATATAAATTTGATAAGTCACAGTTCAAACTTGGTATGCGGACTTTTAAAACGGGAATTGCCGTTTTTCTAGTTCTTTTGATTTTTGGCTTTTTTGGCTGGAAAGGTCTTCAAATCGGTGCTTTGACAGCGGTTTTTAGTCTGAGGGAGAGTTTTGATAAGAGTGTCCATTTTGGGACTTCACGTATTCTAGGAAATAGTATCGGTGGTTTCTACGCCCTTATCTTTTTTCTCTTAAATACCTTATTTCACGGAGCCTTTTGGGTGACCTTGGTGGTTGTTCCAATCTGCACTATGTTAACCATTATGACAAATGTGGCCATGAATAATAAATCGGGGGTTATTGGTGGTGTAGCAGCTATGTTAATTATTACCCTATCAATACCGAGCGGTGAAACAATTTTGTACGTGTTTGCGCGTGTATCGGAAACTTTCATGGGAGTTTTTGTCGCAATTCTCGTAAATTATGATATTGATCGTATTCATCTCTTTTTAGAGAAAAAAGAAAAATAATGTTACATTTTATAACATTATCAATTGACGTTTGTTTTTTTTTAGACTATAATAGACAGAAAGAAGGAAGTTGTAAATGAAGGAAAAAGAATTTCGCCGAAATATGGCTGTTTTTCCTATCGGCAGTGTTATGAAGTTGACCGATCTATCGGCGCGTCAGATTCGTTATTATGAAGATCAAGAGTTGATAAAGCCTGATCGAAACGAAGGGAACCGTCGCATGTATTCCTTGAATGACATGGATCGTCTGCTTGAAATCAAAGATTTTATCTCTGAAGGTTATAATATCGCTGCCATTAAGAAAAAATATGCTGAACGTGAGGCGAAGTCCAAGAAAGCGGTGAGTCAGACTGAGGTGCGTCGTGCACTTCACAATGAACTCCTCCAGCAAGGACGCTTTGCTTCAGCACATTCACCTTTTGGTCGCGGTTAGGCAATCGCAAGTAGTCATATATTAAGGAGAAAAACCATGCCAATCACAGCTGCAGATATTCGTCGTGAAGTCAAGGAAAAAAATGTTACCTTTATTCGTCTCATGTTCTCAGATATTTTGGGAACGATGAAAAACGTCGAAATTCCTGCTACAGATGAACAGTTAGATAAAGTCTTGTCAAACAAGGCTATGTTTGATGGATCTTCTATTGAAGGTTTTGTACGTATCAATGAGTCAGATATGTACTTGTACCCAGACTTGGATACATGGACAGTCTTCCCTTGGGGAGATGAAAACGGAAGTGTTGCAGGTTTGATCTGTGATGTCTATACAACAGAAGGTAAACCATTTGCAGGTGACCCTCGTGGCAATTTGAAACGTGCTCTTCGTCACATGGAAGAAGTAGGATTCAAATCCTTCAACCTTGGGCCAGAGCCAGAATTCTTCCTATTTAAACTGGATGAAAATGGGGATCCGACTCTTGAGGTAAATGACAAGGGTGGCTACTTTGATTTGGCCCCTACTGACCTTGCAGACAATACCCGTCGTGAGATTGTGAATGTCTTGACCAAAATGGGATTTGAAGTAGAGGCAAGTCACCACGAAGTCGCGGTTGGACAACATGAAA
>OHAX01000866.1_pt1 | contig 15277 bp, 7 predicted proteins | sample 1577261 | NCBI WGS metagenome assembly OHAX01 (sample SAMEA3541483, study PRJEB24748) | human gut metagenome | biome: human gut; feature: human-associated habitat; material: faeces | place: China | collected 2012 | reverse complement strand
ACTATGTGTATTTCACGACCCGGGGAGATGTAACCAGTATCAAGAATGATTCAACAAGAAAAAGGACAATTACTATTTATAAAGACAGTATACCAAACCGATAACGAAAAGAGGCTGTCTAACAATTTTTTTTAACGGCTTCACCTCTATCAAACAAACTCTGACAGATTATATACGATAGATTATCCGTACGTGAAGAAATAGGATTTACAGTATTATTCTTATTAAAAAGAAAAAACAAGAGGCTTTCTCAAATTATATTTTTGAGTTTGGTCTCTTATTTTTTTATCTTTATATGTTTCTCTTGTACTCCTCAAAGAAACTATACTATACACTTATGAGAATATAATACACTTCAATACACCGCATATTTATCTATAAATCAAATGTTTAAACAGTAAAAGCCTATAAATACGAATATCACTGCCTCTTCTAAAATCATTCCCTAATATCACCCTCTTAAAAACATGTTCTTGAGCATGTGTACACTTCTTTGAGAATATAGTAAACGCTTTCCTGTCTCTCATCTCATACTTTTGTTCACAGAAATAATCACTAATCGAAATATTATGGATATAGCTAAAAGATGTGAGCAGAACCCCCTACTGGCTCCAAAAGATTTAAAAGCGGGAATCAACGGAATGGAAATTACATGTTTGTTAAATCCCGGAGTTTTCAAATATCAAGGCAAAATTTGGTTACTTTTGCGCGTCGCAGAAAGACCTATTCAGAAAGAAGGAATTATCAGTTTTCCTATATACAATGAACAAGGAAAAATAGAAGTGGTTTCGTTTTTAAAGAATGATCCCGATTTGGATGCTTCAGACCCACGCGTTATCGGTTACAAAGGAAAGAATTATCTGACTACGATGTCTTACTTACGATTGGTTTCAAGTACCGACGGTATTCACTTCAAAGATGAACCGGAATTTCCACCCATTTTCGGAAAAGGAGAGCTGGAAGCATTCGGCATTGAGGATTGCCGTGTTGCAACAACCGAAGATGGTTTTTACCTTACTTTCACAGAAGTATCATCGGTAGCTGTAGGGGTCGGACTGATTCACACCAATGATTGGAAAAACTATACACGGCATGGAATGATATTCCCACCGCATAATAAAGATTGTGCATTGTTCGAACAGAAGATAGGTGACAGGTATTTCGCTCTTCATCGCCCAAGCAGTCCCGAACTTGGCGGCAATTATATATGGTTGGCAGAATCGCCCGACCGCTTGCATTGGGGAAACCACAAATGTGTGGCAACCACTCGTGACGGAATGTGGGATTGCGCACGTGTAGGGGCAGGGGCAGCTCCAATAAAAACAGAAGAAGGCTGGCTGGAGATTTATCATGGAGCCGATTTTAATCACCGTTATTGCTTGGGGGCTTTATTACTCGATTTAAATGACCCGTCGAAAGTCATTGCAAGAAGCGAAGAACCGATCATGGAACCTATCGCCGCTTATGAGCAAACAGGTTTCTTCGGAAATGTAGTTTTCACTAATGGGCATTTGGTGGACGGCGATACGATAACCATGTATTATGGAGCAAGCGATGAAGTGATTTGTAAGGCAGAACTTTCCATTTCAGAGATATTAAACGTATTAAAACAGACACAAAAGAAGTAATGAATAAACTGAAAAAAGAATATCTGTTCTTTAAGCAACAGGAACCTAACATGAGAACACTGTTGGTTACCAATATGCTTTATGCATTGGTACTACCGATAGTAGAAATCTTTGTGGGAGCCTATATCATGAGGAACACGAGCGATCCGGTGATGGTTGCTTTTTATCAGCTGGCAATGTATATAGGCATCATTACTACCTCTCTTGTTAACGGTTATCTGCTAAAGAAATACAGTGTGAAGACGCTTTATTCGATAGGAATCCTGGTAAGTGGCATTTCCATGTTCGGTATGATGACCATCAAGTCACTTGGCTTCATCGAACTTGGTCTGGCCGGCTTTTTAATGGGAGCAGCTTCTGGTTTCTTCTGGACCAACCGATACCTGCTGGCTCTCTATAATACCAACGACAACAGCCGTAACTATTTCTTCGGACTAGAGTCTTTCTTCTTTTCTATTACTTCCATCGGTGTTCCTTTAATTATAGGCGCATTTATCAGCCAGATAGATGGAAAAGAAGTTTTCGGATTCCTCTTCAATATCAATACCTCTTACTGTGTAGTTACGATGGCAGCAGTAGTCATTACCGTTATCGCCTGCATGACACTGTGGAAAGGTAAATTCGAGAACCCTAAAGAAACGAACTTCCTCTATTTCCGCTTCAACATACTTTGGAAAAAGATGCTGTGGCTAGCCGCATTGAAAGGAATGGTTCAAGGTTTTTTAGTAACGGCACCGGCTATATTGGTATTGAAGCTGGTAGGAGATGAAGGAGCGTTAGGACTGATTCAGGGAGTTAGCGGGGCACTGACAGCTGTCCTGGTGTATGTATTAGGACGTATGGCCCGCCCGCAAGACCGTTTGAAAATCTTTGTAGGAGGATTAATCGTATTCTTTGTCGGTACACTATTCAACGGTATTCTCTTCTCTGCTACGGGAGTGATCCTTTTCGTCCTTTGCAAAGTGATATTCCAGCCTTTGTTCGACCTGGCTTACTTCCCCATTATGATGAGAACAATTGATGCAGTTGCAAAGATTGAGAATAGAAACGAATATGCATATATCCTAAGTCATGAGTTCGGCCTTTTCCTTGGAAGAGCTTTCGGTTTACTACTGTTTATCTTCCTTGCTTATTGTGTATCGCAGGATTTTGCATTGAAATATGCGCTAGTGATTGTTGCCGGATTACAATTAGCGGCATATCCTTTAGCTAAGAATATTACTAATCAAACTGATACTATTGAACATGAAAATGACAAGTAAAGGTGTTTTTGTACTTATAACCGTTTGTTTCCTGGCATCTTGCTCGGGCAACGGAAATAACTTTGGTGAAAAGGTAAAACAGGTTTCCATCCATAGGGTAGACTCTATGCCTGATATGCCTGAAACTTATAAAATGCTGGACTGGAAACAAAAAGCCCAAAAGTATGACCAGTTTATTTTTGACTGGAATAATAAAAGCGAAGTCGGACCATTAATCTGGTTAGATGACGCCCGCAGAAATATGGACCAGACTACATTTGGCTTATATACTGCCATTAAAGATATTCGTCAGGGAAAGAATGCCAATAATGGAGAGTTCCATGAAAGTCTGAACTCATTGGCAGCTATTCTTGGTGCCGGCCTTGTAGGAATTGACAAGACGAATCAAGACGGATATAACTATGTAAAAATGGTGCAGAATTATTTCAACTCTGATAACGGCTGGAATATAGTCATGAACAATACGACTCCGTCAGTAGCCCTTTTAGGAGGAGGCTATGGCCGCGACTGGTGGTATGATGTATTACCCAATGCCTTATATTATGCTATTTGCGATGTTTTCCCCAATGTAGACGGGGCAGAGAAGATACAAAAAAGTATTGCGGAGCAGTTTGTTAAAGCAGATTCCGTATTGAATGGAAATTACGACTATTCTTATTTTGACTATGCACAAATGAAAGGAATGGTTAATCATATTCCATTGCAACAAGACGCCGCCGGTGGTCATGCTTATGTATTGTTGTGTGCTTATCACAAGTTTGGCGATCCACGTTATCTGCAACATAGTAAAAGTGCCATCGAAGCCCTGCTTGCCCAAAAAGAAAGCCGTTTTTACGAGGCCCTTTTACCACTCGGAGTTTATACGGCAGCCTATTTGAATGCAGTAGAAGGAGCCAACTATGATGTAGCCAAACTTCTTGATTGGGTATTTGACGGATGTAAAAGCCCTACAGGAAGAACCGGTTGGGGAATTATTGTAGGAAAATGGGGTGACTATGATGTAAGCGGTCTGCAAGGAAGTATCACAGACGGCGGAGGATATGCATTCCTTATGAACAGTATCAAACCCGCCTGGCCTTTCATTCCGATGGTGAAATATCAGCCTCAATATGCAAAAGCTATCGGCAAGTGGATGTTGAACAATGCAAGTGCATGTCGTTTGTTCTATCCGGGGGAAATAGATGAAACACATCAATGGGCTCCTGAATTGAAGGACATTACTTATGACAATGTTTCTTATGAAGGTTTACGAAAAACGGATGACTATGGAAAAGCATCATTAAAAGGGGTTAGTCCGGTTGCAATCGGCGATGGTCCCAAATGGATAAAAGGTAATCCGACGGAGAGCATGTTCAGCGTTTACAGTTCTTCTCCTGTTGGTATTTTAGGGGCCATTGTTTGTCAAACGAATGTGGAGGGTATCCTCCGGCTGGATTGTAATGTCACAGACTTCTATACAGAGAAACCTTATCCGGTCTATCTCTATTATAACCCTCATAAAGAGGCCAAAACCATTACTTATCAAGCTACCCAACCATGCGATTTGTTTGATATTGTTGCCAAAGAATATATAGCAAAAAATATAAAGACAAATGGCTCCGTTGAGATCCCGGCCAACGACGCAAGAGTAATTGTGGAACTTCCCGCCGGAACAGAATTAGAACTGAAAGATGGTAAGATTATTGCGAATAAACAAAATATCATTTCATATAATTAAATCTAAGTGTATAAACTATGAGTAAGCATTTATTATTATTCATTCTTATTCTTGCTGTTTGCACAAATGTCTTTGCACAGCAAACCAAGAGTATTTCGGGTGTGGTATACGACAGTAATACCGGAGAGGCTTTAATTGGAGTTTCTGTTCTTGAAGTGGGAACGACCAATGGTACTATCACTGATTTTGACGGTAAATATACATTAAAAGTATCGTCAAATAAAGTTTCATTCTCGTATGTCGGTTTTAAAACTGAAATTGTAAACGTAACAAATAGCGGAACGTACAATGTAAATCTAGTGTCTGATAATAAATTGGATGAGGTTGTAGTTATTGGTTACGGTACTCAAAGAAAGAGTGACCTTACCGGTGCTTTGGCTTCTATAAGTAGTAAGGATATTAAGAACTATGCAGTATCTAATGCATCCGAACTACTAACAGGTAAGGCAGCCGGCGTATTTGTTGCCGCCAGTTCCGGCCAGCCGGGATCGGATGCAGTGATCCGCGTGAGAGGTTTAGGGACCGTCAATGACAACAACCCATTGTACGTGGTTGATGGACAGTTCATGGATAACATCAGCAGCCTGAATCCATCTGATATTGAACGTATGGAAGTATTAAAAGATGCTTCAGCCTGCGCTATCTATGGTTCGAGAGGTTCTAATGGAGTAATCCTCATTACTACCAAGGGAGGGGTGAAAGGTGAAACGACTGTAACATTAGATGCTTATGTAGGTGTAAAAAACAGTTATAAAGCATTGAACATGATGAACAGCGACCAATACTACAACTTCATCATGAAAGCGTATGAAAACGATGCAAGCTTTCAAAACTCAATGAAGGATAAGTTTACCAATCAGTATCAGAAAGGCTATAATACCAACTGGTGGAATGAAGTAACCCGTACAGCTTTCAACCAGAACTATAATCTAAGCATCCGTAAGGGGACAGATAATTCGAGATCTTCTTTAAGTTTAGGATATGTAGACGATCAGGGTGCGATTATCACTACTGAATTCAAGAGACTTTCACTTAAGGCGAATCTTGAATATGATATCAACAAATTTATCACTGTTGGCGCCAATGTCAATCTGGCAAAGATAAGAAAACGTGACGCAGGAGCAATTCCTTCATTCGATTTCATTCAAAAAGCTGATCCTTTTACCCCTGTTATCAGCCCGTTGGTAGATCCGTCTTCTGAAAATTACGAATATAACAAATATGCGCCTACCGAGTGGTCTTACGACCCTAATCCGGTAGCCATGCTCGAACTTCCTAATAGATACAATGACATATTCAATGTATTTGGTAATGTGTTTGCCCAAATCAAATTGTATAAAGGATTGAGCTATCGGGTACAGTATAGTTTCGAAAGATACCATGATACTTTCAAAGACTTCCGTCCTGTCTATTCGTCTACTTTTTCGGAAGATAACTTAGCGAATCAGGAAAGTAAATATAATAAAGAAACTCAATTGAATAATAATAGCGCTGTTACTTCTAATTATCAAGTGGAACAACGTCTTAACTACAACACGACAATAGGCAGGCATAAACTGGATGCAATGGTTGCCATGACTTATGAGAAGAACAGCAGCGAAGGCATTAATGCATTTAAGAGAAAGGCTTTAGGTAACGATGAAATCTATCAGATACTTGATGCACAAACAGCCGGAGATAACACCTCGGGAGGTAAAGAAACATCTTCTATGTTGTCGTACCTGGGACGTATCAACTATGTATATGATGACAGATACCTTGCTACAGTCAATTTCCGTGTCGACGGTTCTTCAAGATTTGCCAAACGTAACCGTTGGGGCTATTTCCCATCAGTTTCATTAGGTTGGAGAGTGAGCAATGAAGAATTCTTTAAGAACCTGAACATTGAAAATACAATTTCCAATTTAAAACTGCGTGTAGGTTGGGGACAGAATGGTAACCAACGAATTGATAGAGACGCGCCTCTTACGTTGATTGGCACCAATAATGAGAATCAGTGGTACTTTGGAAACGGGTACTCACAAGGTTACGTCCCGACTTATGTGGGAAATGCAGATATCAAATGGGAAACCAGCCAGCAAACCAATGTCGGTTTAGATATGTCTTTCTTTAAAAACAGCCTTGATGTAAGTATGGACTTTTATGTAAAGAAAACAAGTGACATGTTGCTGAATATGCCTATTCCTTCTTTTGGCGCCTTCCCTAACAGCCCCTTCTTTAATGCGGGAGACTTGAAGAATACCGGTTTTGAAATAGTAGTCAACTACCGTAACCAGATAGGAAAAGACTTTAATTACAATGTAGGGCTGAACATGTCTACTTATAAGACAGAGGTAACCAAACTTACATCGGAATATTTGAGTGGGAATACCAGCCGTACGTATGTAGGAGGTCCTATCGGACGTTTCTGGGGGTACAAACAAATAGGAATATTCCAGAATCAGGAAGAGATAGACAATTATGTGGATAAGAATGGTACCAAGATTCAGCCTAATGCACAACCGGGTGATTTTAAGTTTGCCAAATTAGGAGAATCAGGCGAATTGAACGATGATGATGACCGTACTTTTATCGGTGATCCTAATCCGGACCTCATTTATGGTTTCAACTTAGGATTCAGTTATAAGAACTTTGATGTAAGTATGGCATTCCAGGGAACTATTGGAAATGACATCTGGAACGTTGCTAAAGGAAGCCTTGCTTCAGCAGGACGCCAGAATGCGTTGGCGGATGCTTACACAAAAGCATGGACAAAAGACGGGGATTTGGATGCTGTATATCCACGCATAACCAACTCTGACTCTAACAATAATATGAGAGGTTCTTCTTTCTATGTGGAGAACGGTTCTTACCTGCGTTTGCAGAATATGCAAATAGGTTATACACTGCCGAGTCACATTTGCCAGAAGAGCAAACTGTTTTCAAGTTGTAGATTCTATGTGAGCGGTCAGAATATATTTACTTTAACCGGTTATTCCGGACTTGATCCGGAACTGGGTATCAATAACCCATTGGATATGGGAGTGGATACTACACGTTATCCGTCTTCACGTACATTCACTTTTGGAGTTAATTTGCAATTTTAAATCTAGCTAAAAAGACATTACATTATGAGAAAAATATTATTTATAATATGCTGGGCTCTTGCCGGAGTGGGGTTGTATAGCTGCTCTCTCGACGAACCAAGTTATGGTAAAACCACAAGCGATAATTATTATCAGAAGGAAAGCGATATTGAACAAGCCTTGACTGGAGCTTATCTTCAATTACGTACAACTTGGAATGAATATGCATTAAATCATTATTTTGTAGGTGATTGCAGTACGGATGATGCTCTAAAAGGAGGAGGAAATGACGGTGACCGTGCCGAAGTACGCGACTTGTCCGACTTTACGATCTACACAACCAATGGTGAAGTAGGACGTCGTTGGGAGATTCTGTACAGATTAATCAATCGCTGTAACGATGTGATTTATTATGCTCCTGATGCAATAGGAAACGAAGAACTATTGAAACGTTATGCAAACGAGGCAAAAGCATTGAGAGCATTCGGGTACTATTGTCTGGTCACTACATTCGGAGAAGTGCCTCTAATCACTACGCCGATGCAACCCGCTGAAATACTGCAAATACCCCGCTCCCCATTGGAGAAGGTATATGAATGTATTGTAAATGATTTAACTGATGCCTCCGCACTTCCTGCAAAAGGAGATTACTCTGAAGATGATGCTTATCGTGCAACACGTGGCTTTGCTAAAACAATGCTTGCTAAAACATACATGTTCAAAGGTGATTTTGCCTCTGCCGAAACTGTACTTCATGATATTATTGAAGTAGACAAAGACTATACATTGTTGAGCGATTACGGCATGAACTGGCGTACTGAATATGAAAACAGCTCGGAATCAGTATTTGAGATTGCTAACAAAGTATATGACAAAAACATAGCCACAGGTACCAATGTCCCTCACTTCTTCACAAGCAGACGCATCTCCGGTTATCAAGGATATGGATTTCACGTACCAACCCAAGATCTCCATGATGCCTTTGACGCAGATGACCCACGTATTACTTATGTATTCACACAAACTGGTGATAGATATAAAGGTGATACTGAAGCGCAGGACAATGCTGAATCTCCAAGCGGTTATCATGATTACAAGATGACTGTGCCAGCAGTAGAAAAAACAGGTTTCGACGTCTGGATGATTAGTTACAACATTCGTTTGATCCGTTATTCCGATGTTCTCTTGATGTATGCCGAAGTATTAAACGAAAATGGAAAACCAGGGCTTGCACTTCCTTACCTGAATGATGTAAGAGAAAGAGCCCGCAAAACTAATCCGATAGATCCGAGAAGAGATCAACAGGCGTATATCCCTGCTACAACAACTAATACACTGCCCGACATAACAGAAACCGACCAAGAGCGTCTGAAAGAAATCATCTGGAAGGAACGCCGTTGTGAATTAGCGATGGAAGGATGGAGACGGGATGATCTGATGAGACAAAAACGTTTCGGAACCGTTATGCGTGCTTATGCAACCAAATATAATACCTCGAAAGGTGCCAATTTTAGGGACGACAGAGATTATCTGTTTCCGATACCGCAAGGTGAAAGGGATAAGAGCAACAATATTCTTTCCCAAAATCCGGGTTTTTAATATGAATAAAATGAGGGGGCGGATTATAAAATCCGCCCTTTTTTAACAACCAACTGACCATGAAAAAGACATTATTATTTCTCGTAGCAGGTTTTTTCTTTCTCAACAACCTGCCGGCACAAAAGCCGATAGAACAAAAAGAGATCCGCTTAGTACAGTATATGCCCAATATACCTTTCCCCTATAAAATGAAAAACTGGAAAGATATAGCCACGAAACAGGACAGACTATTTTACGATTTCAACGCCAAAGGGCAGAACCTGCCTCTTATCTGGTGGGACGATTCGCAAGTAAACTTTCCATTCCGCACTTTCGGACTTCCAAGCTACGTAGATAAAAGACGGTTAGGAGGAAATTCTTATGAATCTCTTCCCACTATGGGCTCACTCATTAGTGCAAGTCTGATAGGAGTAGACAAAAGCAATGATGACGGAAAAGATTATGTATCAATGATACGACAATTCTTCAACAAGAAGAACGGAACCAATCTTATATTGAACGGCCTCGACAGGAAAGCCGGAGAAAGTTTCTGGTACGAGATATGGCCGGCAATGGCTTATTCGATGCTGGTAGATTTATATCCTCAAAAAACAGAGATGCAGGAGCCGATGAAGATCACTGTTGACAATTGGTATGCTGCTATCCAAGACTTGAGTGAAGGTAGAGAATATCCGGACTTCAACTTCACCGCCTTCAACTTTAAGAACCGTAAAGGGTACCATAATAAAGTATGGCGTGAACCGGATGCAGCCGCAGGACTTGCTTGGTTGCAATACATCTCCTGGATTAAATACGGAGATAAAAAGTATCTGAATGCTACACGCCAATGCATGGCATTCTTGCAAAACCGTCCCCAGAAAGAAGGTACTTTCTATGAGATAATGATGCCCTATGGGGCTTATCTGGCAGTGTGCATGAATGCGGAACTTGGAACTACTTATGATGAGCTGAAAATGCTGAACTGGTGCTTCGACGGTAATAATTCAGACCGTGACGGATGGGGAGTGATGTGTGAGCGTTGGAACAAATACGACGTACACGGATTGGTAGGACAAAAAAAGGATGAACAATATGCTTTTGCCATGAACACCTTTTCACAAGCTGCCGCACTTGTCCCAATTGTAAAATACAACCCGGCTTATGCTTCCACAATAGGCAAGTGGATGCTGAACCTGGCAAACGCCTGCCGCTTATTTTATGCAGACGAGCACCCCCGCAACCGTCAGTCGAGTTCTATCTGGGAAGGTGATCCTCAACACGTCATTTGCTATGAAGGATTGAGGAAGGATTTGTATCATGGCAATCATTTTGAACCGTTCCAGGGATTATTGTCCGATGAGGGTCCCTATGCTATTGGGGATCAAGTAAAAACCATGTCTTCAGCTACAGATATTTGCTTGTATGGCTCGGCCTGGGTGGGTATGCTAGCCTCTATTGTAGATACTACTAATGTGGAATGTATTCTTCAATTGGATTGTAATGCCACAGACTTTTATTCCACAAGAAAATATCCTACTTATCTTTTATTCAATCCTTATTTTGAAGCAAAAGAGGTAACTTTGAATCAACACTTTACGGAACCGACGGACTTGTACGATCTGGTATCCAAAAAATACATAAAGAAAAATTGTACCGGCGAAACAAGCATTATCCTGAACCCGGACAATGCCGTAACTATTGTTTGTATTCCTGCTTCCGCTAAAAAAACAAAGAAACATGGTAAATTGATTGTTGACGGTGAAATCGTAGATTATCGTTTGTAATTTTGACTATTCCACAATTGTATAAGTCCTCCGTTACCGATGAAAATATGCGCGGAATAAAATAAATTCCTTATATTTGCTATTATCCTAACCGTATAAATAACATTCATTTACATGAGAAACATCTTATACGCACAATTATTTTTTATTCTGATTATTGCATTTGTCACTTCCACAAAGTCTTATGCTTTTAATGTGGCAAAACACATATCAAATGTTAACGGACTGACAAATAATTCAGTAAACTGTATTTTGGAAGATGCAGAACATACAATCTGGATTGGGACATGGGATGGACTGAATGCATATAATGGAAGAGAAATTACGACATTCAGATATAGCAAAAACAATCCGAATTCTATAAGTAATAACGTTATCCGCCAGATTATCGAATGTAAGGGCAGTTTATGGATAGCAACAGATAATGGAATCAATCGGTTAGATAAACGAACCCGTCAGATAACAAGGTATTATTTAAGAACAGATAATAAAGTACCCAATCAGGAAAAGTCTTTTATTTTAGGAAAGAGTGCGGCAGGAGATATTATCTGCCTCATAAAGGGGCTGGGGTTCTTTGTCTACAATGATTCTGAAGATGAGTTTAATCCGATTAACACAGACTTTGCAAGTCATATAAAGGATTATTCCGTGAGTGATTCCGATCGTATGCTTTTCCTTTTAAATAATGGAAATACCGTGCATCTGACTTACAATCTACTCGTTAACGGAGGAAAACAGAGTGATTTACGCACAGTCGACATACAGACGCCTGTAGATAAGATATTTCTGTCGAAAGACAGATTTATCTTAAACAAAGACAACAAACTTTTCCTTTTAAATCCCGACTTTACAGTTTCCCAATGCATTGAGCTGGATAGTAGCAAACCTGTATCGCAGGTTATTTTAGCAGAGAACAAGATGTACGTCAGCTTTATAGAAGGGGGATGTATTCATTATGATTTAAAAAAGAATACTTTTACCTACCTGAACGAACTATCCAGTCAGTTATCAGTCTTCACTCTTTATTCCGGTAGTCAGAACATATTGTGGATAGGAACGGACGGACAAGGATTAATTCAACTTTATCATTACGACTCTTTATTTGAAACCGTTCACACCAGTCACCCTGTGAGATGTTTTTGTGAAGATGAAGATGGTAATATTCTGATAGGAACAAAAGGAAGCGGAATAAAACTGTTGAATCCTGCAACGAAAGAATTGACAGATTATCTGAATGAGAGTAAAGGATTGATTTCCAATTCTGTCTATGCCTTGAGGAGAAATAAAGCGAATGACATTTTTATCGGAACGGAAGGAACCGGAATCAATATATTGAATGCTGCTACGGGACGGTTGGAAAAGCTAGAGATACCTGACAAATACCCGCCTTTCAAGGCTGTGTACAACATTTATTTTACGAACAATGATTCTCTTTTATGGGTGGGGACATCAGGATATGGTTTAATCAAAATAAATATTTCCAGAGAGCAAGGTCGTTATCACGTTAAAGGGTTCAGGCAATATAATTCGTCGGATAAGAATATCTCATTGAATAACGATGTTGTTTATGCCATTACATCCGATCCGGAAGACAATATGTTATGGTTTGGCACACGTGGCGGAGGCTTGAACTGTATCAATATGAAAGATAACAGCATAAAATCATTGGAGGATATGGACAGTCGGATTTTACTCACCAATAATGATGTATTGTGCTTACTGCGTGATGATGCCAATATATGGATAGGAACAAGTTATGGACTGAACGAATTGAAAAAGGAGGAGAATGATTTTCACCTGATACAATATGCCGACGAGAAATTGAATAATAAAACGATTCATGGAATATTAAGAGACCACGAAGGAAAGATATGGATTGGCACCAACCAGGGATTGTCTAGCCTGAATGTAAAAAACAATAAAATAGATAATTATACCTTGAATGACGGATTGCAGAATGATGAATTCTCTGATGGAGCTTTCTTCAAGGATCATCGTGATTTCTTGTACTTTGGAGGAGTAAGCGGATTTAGTTATTTCAATCCTCGAAATATACATTTGCGCGAGTTTAATCCTCCACTTATATTAAGTAGTTTGAAGATATATAATACGGTACAGGACATTAATGAACGTATCAGAAAAGGAGTGTTGAAACTTAGCTATGAAGAAAGATTCATGACTTTCAATTTCATAGCCAAAGACTTTATTAATAATGAAAACTGTGAATATGCTTATCGCTTGAAGAACCATTCGGATGATTGGGTGGGGATGGGTAATAATCCGAATATTATCTTTACCCAACTTCCTCCGGGTGAGTACCAGCTTGAAGTGAAGAGCACGAATGGCGACAAAGTATGGGGAGATAACATTTATCGCTTAACTATAAAAGTAGGTTATCCGTGGTGGCTTAGTGTTCCTGCATTGATTATCTATGCCATATTGTGCATTATTATCTTCTACATCACAAAGTCTGTTATCAAAAATCGCATACGGTTAAGCCGCCAGGTTCTTATAGCCCAGGTAGAGAAACGGCATGAACAGAAGATTTATGAATCCCGGCTCAATTTCTTCACCAATGTGGCACATGAATTCTTTACCCCCCTAACTTTGATTTATACACCTGCACAGCACTTGTTGGAACAGGACGGGTTAGATGGTAGTACAAAGAAATATCTCCAAATAATAAAGAATAATGCCGAAAGGATGCAGAAGCTGATTAGTGAGTTGATGGAGTTTCGTAAAACTAAATCGAGCAATATGGATTTGCATCCTGAAAATGTGAACGTAAAATCATTGATGGAATATGCTTCCAACAATTATGTGGATATCCTGAAAGAGAATAAAATAGACTTCAAGGTAGAGACTCATGATACGTCAGAGATCTATTCCGACCGCAATGCTTTGGAAAAAATTATATTCAATTTACTGTCGAACGCTTTCAAATATACTCCTCGTTATGGATATATTCATGTTGAGATATCACAAAATGAACCTGATAAAACCTTATACTTGCTCGTAAGAAATTCCGGCAAGGGGTTAACCGAGCAACAGATGGCAGAGATATTTGATAAGTATAAGATATTTGATACTCCGAAATTGGGTAACTCTGTAAGCAATGGCATAGGTTTAAATCTAACAAAGAGTCTGGTTGAATTATTAGGCGGGCAGATAAGTGTAAATAGTGAACTGGGAAAAAGTGTTGAATTTTCAGTCGTGATTCCTTCTCTACCATCCGATCATTCACTTGTTGTAACGGATGAAAAAGATTCGTTGCAGAAAGAAAAGAACGGGCAGGATCACTTATCCCCTCGCAAAGATACTGTCATACTGATAGTGGAAGATGAAAAGAATATCAGAGACCTGCTGAAAGATGTCCTCTTTGATTATGTGATACATGAAGCAAAAGACGGCGTAGAGGCTTTGAAAGAGATAGAACATAATCATCCTGATATAATTATAAGTGATATTGTTATGCCCAACATGGACGGCTTGAGCTTGATTAATAAATTGAAATCCGATTTGAAAACAAGTTATATTCCGATCATAGGAATATCGGCAAAAGCTTCTGTAGAAGACCAGATTAATGCCTTTAACCATGGTGCGGATGCTTATATCGTCAAACCATTTCACCCGAGGCAGGTTATATCCACCATAGAAAATCTGCTGTCGAGACAAATGCTTTTAAAGGACTATTTCAATTCCAGCATGTCTTCTGTGAAAGTAAAAGACGGGATTGTTCTTCATCCGGAAGACGAAGAGTTAATACAGAATGTAACAGACTTCATAAAGAATAATATAGATGATGAGTTATTAAGCCCTTCTTCTATTGCCGAATTTGTAGGAGTGAGCAAAGCTACCTTGTATCGGAAGTTCAAAGAAATAATAGATAAGACTCCGAGTGAATTTGTACGAGGCATCAGACTGGAATATGCAGCCAAGTTATTAAGGACAACCAAGTTGACCGTATCCGAGATTATGTTTAAATGTGGATTCTCTAATAAATCTTATTTCTATCGGGAGTTTTTAAAGCAATACGGTGTATCTCCCAAAGATTACCGGAATCAATAGATAAATCCTGCCAATCTGTCATTCAGATAGCAATTTGTATTTCTCGTTACCCAAAAATGCCGCTTGTAGATTACTGCAAGCGGCATTTTCTTTATCTAAATCATCCGAGATTTATCTATCCATCCGTAGATTAATAGTTTTCCTTCTTCACCTCGAAATAAGCCTGTGGATGCAG
>OHAX01000853.1_pt1 | contig 15530 bp, 13 predicted proteins | sample 1577261 | NCBI WGS metagenome assembly OHAX01 (sample SAMEA3541483, study PRJEB24748) | human gut metagenome | biome: human gut; feature: human-associated habitat; material: faeces | place: China | collected 2012 | reverse complement strand
AAGCCAACACAACCTGCTGCAATACATACAACTCTCATTAATTCCTCTCCTTTCTTCATAAAGTAAATTATATATTAAATTACCTTTTTTTTTGCAATAAAAATATTAAATATTTTACTATTTATTTATATTTTATATAAAATAAAAGGTAGATGATTAATAAAATCAACTACCTTCTGTTTAAAATACTATCACTGAATTATAGCCTATAGCCTATAAAGATAAAGAATTTAATTGTAGTAAGTCCACATCATTATAAATCAAATTTGTTATTTCAAACTTATTATTTAAAGTAAAACAGCCTTTTAATTCATTGTAAGAAAAGGCATAGCCATTCATACTTTCACCATGGATAGAGACAACAGACATGTGGGCAACTACCACATCAATGGGTACCGCATGACGTCCTAGTTGATCGATTACAAACTTAGCTTGTGCTCTGTCACATGCCAAAATCTGGCCCAAATCATATATGGCTTGATTTTCCTTTTCCTTCCATTCATCATACTTCTTGCGTTGTCTACTATTATAGAGTATACCAATAAACATAATAAGGGTTAGGATTTTAAGTATTATCTCCATACGTTCTGTTCCTCTAAAATGCCCAATCAGCTAATATATTAAAAATTCATAAAAATAATTACAGTCATACAGACTAGCATATAGGGAATGAAATAAAGATAAAGCATGTTAGCAGAACGGCATAAACGTTCTTTTTCAGAAGCCGATAAATCTGTAACTGCTTTAGCAACTTTATTTCTAGAATAAATATCACCTAATACTGCCAATAAAAAGATTACTGCGAATACTCTTGTCCCCCACAAGGTCTGTCCCCAAGAAATTACAGTATATGCTACCACAGCGAGACCTTTTATTAACTGAAAAATTTTAATTGCTACACTCTTCTTTAAATCAATATTATTTAATCGAAAAGACTGCACTTTAAAAACATCGAATAAGTATATAAAAAATACGCAAATTATTATATATGTTCCAGCACTATAATTCATATTATCTCCTATCATACTTAACGATTCTGTGCATCTAAATCACGGTAATATATAAAAAGGCCTATACTTTCACCCACCTGTTACAAAGAACGGAGCCAAGTATAGACCGTTTGTTATTATCCCCAAATTTTTTCTATATCTGCCACGCTATGTGCGTCAGAGCCCAATACAAATGGCACACCAATAACTGCTGCCATGCCTTGGATGAAGCGGCTTGGGTACATTTCACGACAGTCTGGTTTGAAGAAGCCACTCATGTTGTAATCTAGTTCGCGCCCTTGTACGCGCATGATATGCAAGATATCGCTTACCACCTGCGCATTGCGGCGATCCAAGTGACGCTCAAAACCAAAGTGGTGTTGGTATTTCTTGATCAAATCAAAGTGACCAATTCGTTTTGGCGTATATTCACCGAGGTCAGCACGTACGGCTTGGCGCACAGTGGAGTAATATTTGTAATATAACTCATATTGCTTTTGAATCCACGGGCCAAAGCCACGCTCAAATTCTTTAGGGCTGTAGTCTAAGCAGTAATAGGCATTATTAAGGCCTTCCATAAAGTGAACAGATAAGATATTATCATCCGTCAACGGACCATAACGGTCGAGGAACTCTTGAATATCCGTCTCAAAGCCTGGAATGTAATCCACTTCAAAGCCAAGGGAGATGTCGATATGCGTGCCATAAGCACGTTGTAATTGACGACCTAATTCTAGATAGGAATCTACTTGATTCAATTTCAAAGACGCCGTATTATAAGCCTTTTTATCGCCACCATATTCAGCTGCAAATCCCGCAGGCAATGGTGCATGCTCAGTGAGGCACACCTTTTCAATGCGCAACTCGATGGCCTTTTCAATCATCAACGCAGTGCGGTCGCCACTACCATGGGGACACAATTCTGTATGTACATGACCGTCCACAAGTCGACTGCGATACTTACTATAGCCAACGAACTGTCGTTCATCTTTCATGTTCATTCAATCACCCTATTCGCCCTAACCCGTAGCGAACCCTTATCTATCATCTGTACTTTATTAATATATCTAATTAATATTTCCATTTATATATCATTTATTATATATGTATTATTATCTACGTTTTATTATACCAATAATGCGTATGTTTCGGTATCCTGATATTTACCATGTTTGAAACCAACTTGAGGTGTTAGCCCACAGTAGGTAAAGCCAAACCGTTCATGTAACGCTGTACTTGCCGCATTTCCCGCCGTAATAACAGACACCACCGTATGTAATGTTTCCGTTTCCTTCGCATGTTCTAATATATAGGCCATCAACTTAGACGCCACGCCTTTACCGCGATACCCTTGATGAATGTAGATAGATAATTCGACGGTACTTTTAAAAGCATCCTTTGTTCTATATGGTGAAAGCGATGCATAGCCTACCACAACATCGTCCATAATCCCTACAAAAATGCAGTGCTCAGACGTTTGATGAGCCTCATACCACTCCTGCCATTCTGGCAACGTGCGGGGCTCAAGATCAAGTGTTGCTACGCCGTTCACAACCTCGTAATTATAAATATCTAAACAAGATGCTACATCATCCTGTGTAATTGGGCGTATTAATAATTCACTCATAAGAATTCCTCAAAAAGTTGGTATCTCTATATAAATTAACCACTTATATCTATTATAAAATGATATAATAAAATCACCTCCAGAAGAAAGGAGGTGTTATATTGGAGGCGTTATTTTGTACGCTTTGGGGTACCTTGCTTGCCCCTCTTATTGTATCCTTAGTTGTAACTACCTATAGCTATTGGTTACAAAATAAGAGTAAAAAATAAGCAAGAAAAAGGACGAGCGGCAACTCGTCCTTTTTTGTTATATTGTAGGTAATTTTGTACGCTTTACTACCTATCTGTAGTATAACATAAATAGATTTTTTTACAAGATATATTCTTGATTAATCATAGGTTAAGCTACAATAGCAAACAAAGCAATTGTTACTACTACCAGTACTGAAATGACACCGTAATCAATTGTTTTCAAGCCTACGGACGCTGCAAAGCTATGTGTAGGTCCACCGAAGCCACGTAGTTCTAGGGATAGCGCCATTGTTTCGGATCGACCCAAAGATTTTAAGAGCAATGGTTGGATTACAGATGCGTAAGATTTCATGCGCTTCAAGAAGTTGCCTTCTAAGGATAAACCACGGCACGCTTGCGCCTCTTGTACAGCATGGCTTTCAGCAATGAAATCAGGCACAAAGCGAAGTGCTGCAGTGAACATAAATGCATATTCATAAGGAATTTTGCATTGTGTTACGAGTGCTGCTGTAAGGTCTTGCAATTTTGTAGTTGCTAATAAGCAAATGAATACAAGTGTCATCGCAAGCATACGCAAGCCGGATACGATGGCAGATGTTACATCGCCGCTACCAAGGAATTGGATAACACCAAGGAATACAGCAAAGCTAGTCAAAGCCAACACTGCCTTATGTTGTTTAAATAGCAAACCAGCTACAAATAACACACCCAGCTCTACAACGACTAAGGCTAATAATGATGCCCAGTCGCGTAATAGAATGGCCCACACCGATACGGCGAGGGTCATCAAGATTTTTGTTAACGGTACTAAACGTTCCATATGTCCCTCCTATTTTCCGCTCAACTGAGCCACTAACTTAGATTTCAATTCATCCATGGATTTGCAATAACCGAGGGATGGTACCGCTAGTGAAAGTTCCACACTTGGCGGTTTTGTAAGGCCTAGGTCTTGCAATTCATCCGTAGATTTCTTGAACAATTCCTCTGGACTGCCATCAAAGGCAACGGTTTGGTTACCCATGATGAGTGCACGGCTACATTCGCTAGCCATGATTTCCATATCATGTGTAATGAGAAGGATCGTAATGCCTTCTTGATTGAGTTGACGCAATAAAGCTAACAACTCTTTAGTTTCCTTACCATCTTGACCACTTGTTGGTTCGTCGAGGATAAGGATTTTAGATTGCATTGCTAATGCAGAAGCGATCGCAACGCGTTGTTTTTCACCGCGGCGTAATGTTGGAGGATAGGCTTCACGTAAGTGAGCGATACCTGTACGTTCCAACACTTCATCAACGATTTGTTTTACTTCGGATTTACTGCGACCTAGTGATTCAGGACCGAAGGCAACCTCTGTGGCCACTGTTGGTCTGAACATTTGGCGATCTGGTTGTTGGAATACATAACCAATAAATTGACCACGTTTAGATGGTGGCATAGACGTAATATCCGTGCCGTTATAGTACATGCGGCCTTCACTAGCCTTTTCAAGACCTACGAGCAAACGAGTGATGGTCGTTTTACCACAACCATTGCGACCACCGATGGCAATATATTCGCCCCCTTCAATGGTGAAAGTCACATCACGGAAAATGTCTACAGATGGCACATAGCCAAAGCGGATGTTTTCAACCTTAAGCATGAGCGCCACCGTCCTTTCCTTGTACATCATCAACGCGTTGAATAGGTTTTCTATCTTCTACTACAGTAGTATTTGTTTTGTTATTGGCAAAGTTGCTTTCACCATGCACCTCAGTTTGAATAGCATGAGCCATTTCAATTTGGTGCAAGCCCTTGATAGCAGACTCGATGCTAAGCCAAGGCTCATCGCTGTGGAAGCCCGCTTGTTCGAGTTCCATGTACGTAGTGAACACGGATGGCAACGCATCTACATGAATATTGTGTTCGTACATGTAACGAAGCGTAGTTGGTACATCCGCATCACATGCAATAGAGCCATCCACCATGAGAGCCATACGGTTTGCATATGGCAATACAGCGTGCAAATCATGATCGATAACAACAACGGTAATACCGTGTTTTTGATTTAAATCACCTACGAGGCGATATAATTCGGCAGTCCCATCTGGGTCGAGAGAGCTCGTTGGTTCATCAAGAACAAGAACCGTTGGGTTCGTAGCCAATACGGAAGCAATCGCCAAACGTTGGCGTTGACCACCGGATAGACTAGTAATTTTGCGATCTTCTAAGCCGATAAGACCAACTTGTGCAAACACCTCTTCAGAACGTGCTTTGATGGTGTCACGGTCATAACCGCGATTTTCCATGGCAAAGGCCACTTCTTCTCGAACTGTCATCGTTACGAGTTGAGTATCGTAGTCAGCGAGAACTACACCGATATGGTTCGCTAGCTCTGGGATTTCCATTTGCGTAGTCGATTTACCATCTACGAACACCATGCCTTCAAGGCGGCCGCCGTAGAATTTAGGTACAGCCCCAACCATGGCCATGCAAAGGGTACTTTTACCACAACCGGCAGGACCTGTTACCACTAAGAAGTCACCATCATGTACATCGAGATTGATGTTTTCAAGAGATGGCGTCGTCGCCTTAGGATGGTAGTAATTTACGTGTTCAATGGAAATCTTAGCGTGGCGCTCAGGCAAGATTGTCAAATGACTGTGATCGGAGCCCAATTCCTCTGCACTCGGCAACATACCTCGTTTAGAGAATAGACGTTGCGCCGGAATGTACAAGATTGGCGTAATGGCACCATTCAAAGCACCTACGATAAGAACCATCGGCCACATACCATACATATATACATTGTCTGGCAAGCCCAACACTTTCCACAAAATGGTAACGAAGATACCGCCAGATACAACAGTCGCTAAGAAGCCAGATAGGATTGGCGTTAAATCAAAGCCACCAATTTTACGGAACTTCACGGACACCATAGCGCGCGTCACGAGAGCTGCTGTCAAAGCACCACCTGGTTCAGACAATAAGTTACCGTAAGGGAATGCTGACTTAGATGTCAAAACATTGATGAGGGCCGCCACAAGGCCAATCCCCAACGTTTGACTCAAACTTGGACGAGTCAATAAAATAGCTACGCAATACGTAGCAATTGTCCAGTTTGGCGTTACCCCAGCCACACTAGGGCTCACCAAATGCAATATCGTGCCCAATGCGAGCATCAATGTGCTAACCGTGACCCATCTAAACTGGCCACCCTGCACATGTGTGTACACAAGATCTTGAATCCGTTCCATAATAGCCTCTTTTCTAAAAATGAATATATAGTCTTTATTGTAACATTTATAAGAGTATTATGAAAGTTTGGAGCATAACCAAAATAGCAGGGGCAATCCCCCTGCTATTTAACAGTACATATATATGATGTACTAACTAAGATTAACGTCAATTTAATCTTTTTTTAACTTATCTGCTACACTTTCAACATTATTATATTCAGCATAACGAAGGTTTCTGTCATGGAATTGTAAGATATTATCAATATTAGATAAGTTAGAATTCTCTTCAAAGTTCTCTACTTGTTCCATTACCTTAGAAAATACTTCAGGACTATATTGAGGAGGGTATCCATTCTTTACTAAACAAATTTTAATCTCAAGCTTTAATTGATTACGCACATTTTCATTGTTTAACCAATCAGCAAAGGAGGATTTTGTATCAATAAGCTCTTTAACCTTTTGGGCTAAAATCTTACATTTATTATTAATAACCACTCCATCCTGCGCTTCGTCTACACCATATTCGAAGTTATATTGATCACGTAAAGCTATAAGAATATCATAGAATGCTTTTTCTTCAAAAGTTAAGCCCATTTTTCTAAAGCTATCGCGGCTCTCATTTAACTGTTGTAAGATCTCTAAAGCCTGCTTTGTAATGCTTTCTATAATATCATTTACAGCATGTTTTTGTGCATCACTAGCTTCTTCCGCAGATAACGTTTTACGTCGCTCATGATACTCTTCAATAGTTTTTTCCAACATTTCTTGGAAACTTTGAGCTGCTAATCTATTCGTTTTACCATATTCCTTTATTTCTTTACGGATCATTTTAATTAAAACTTCCAACTTTGTAGCTGGGAGCTTCACATCAGAAAGTTTTTCAAAATATTCAGGTGAAAATATATCTTCTTCCTCACCATTATCAAGCACACTTTCAACATTACTATATTGTAGAGCCTCTGTAACCATTTTCTCTACAGTGCGATTCATAATATCTGCATCAATATCACTAGTACCACTCATTTTACGTACAAGTCCAGCAATCGCCATAAAGCATTGAGCTAGTGATGACTCTTCTTCACAAAGTTCTCCAGAAGGCTGACAAATATCATATGCAGTTCTCATTCTCTTAACTAATTTTAGAAAATACGTTTTAAAAGAAACTTTTTGAACAGAATCAAGTCCATCAATATTTAGTAGTGTAGTCGAACTAAAAACATACTCTGCAGCATCAGTAAGTGCCTTATAACGCTCCACACTATCAGATTGAGGATTTATAAATACGGTTAAATCACACTCAACAAATAGAGTTTGCAACATTCCTAAGTAATCTCTAAATATATTGGTTGCCTGCTCAACATCATCACTAGTAGGTGCAACAGAGACATCACCGCCATATATCTTCATGGCCTCACGCATATTATTTCGAATACCGATATAATCGATAACCATACCAAATTCCTTGCCAAGATATTTTCTATTAACACGACTGATAGTTTGTATTAATAAATGCTTTTGTAACGGCTTATCATTATATAAATATGTAAGTGTAGGAACATCAAATCCTGTAATCCACATATCTACAACAATCGCAATTCTAAAATTTGACTTGTCTTGTTTAAATGCCATATCCAGCATTTCAGAGCGCTTATTATTTTTAATTCCCCCAAGATAATCATACATTTCCTCTGGGTCATTACTTCCCACACTGGCAACCATAGCTATAAATGGCATTAGTGTTAAAGACTTCAGTTCTTCTTCTGTAACGTCTATTCCATCTGCTGATTTTTTCTCTATAAACCATTCTGGATATTGTTTTTTAAAAGTTAAAAGTAAATCATATGCTATTTTACGATTAGAGCATACTATCATAGCCTTTTGTATTCTTCCTGGCTCGTTATCACACGCTGCAGTATAGTGATCATGTATATCTGTTGCAAGCCGTTCTAATCGAGAAGGTTCACCTAATATAACTTCCATAGAACTCATTACACGCTTACTTGCAACTATGTCTTCTACAGTAGCCCCTTCATCAGCACATCTCTTATAGTATTCCTCTATTTCTTTTATTTTTTCAGTATCAAATAACACTTTAGCAATACGAGGATGATATTTAATAGGAACCGTCAATCCATCTGCTACAGCCTGGTCCATCGTATATCGATCAATTTCATCCCCAAATGTTTGATACGTTTCCGCAATAGGAGTCCCAGTAAACCCAACAAATGTGGCTTGTGGAAATGCTTCTCTTAAAACTTTGGCATATGGCTTTGAAAGCATTGCCTTCATATTTTCATCAGTGTCCTGACTAAACCTAATTTTCTTAGCATGTTCTAATTGAGTTCGATGTGCTTCATCAGAAAAACAAATAATATTTTGTCTATCATTTATTAATCCAATTTTATCCTCTTCCCTATCACAGAACTTCTGAATAGTACAAATATAAAATCCACCACTCTGACGAGCACCTAATTCTTGTCTAAGATGTGCTCGATCTTTAACAACCGATACCTCCCCCAGATTCAAAAACTCTTTACTCTTTGTAAATAGTTTAGCACCTTGCTTCTGTAATTCATCTCTGTCAACAATTAGTATGATAGTCGGAGATCCAATTGACTCTATATCTGTACATCTTAATGATAATTGCCTTGCTAAAAAAGCCATTGTAAAGGTTTTTCCACAACCAGTCGCCCCAAAGTATGTTCCACCTTTACCACTCTTCTCTTCAACAGATTTCACGATGCTTTTTTTCAAACGTCTAGTTGCAAAAAATTGAGGATAACGACAAACGATTTCAACTTCTTCAGCATCATAAATACTATCTTGAAAATATATATAGTCTCGGAATAACTCTAAAAAACGCTTTGGTGAATAAACACCTTTTATCATTGTTTCTGTTTCTGCAAATGGTGAGGTAGTAATCTCATCTCCATCATTCACTCGTCTCCATGCATAAAAGTGTTCATATGGAGTACGTACAGTCCCCAATCTAGTTTTTACACCATCTGAAATGCATGCTAGTGGACAATAATGTAGAAGATGTGGAATATCACGCCAATAACGAATATTAATTTGTTCCCATGCATCATAAATAGTAGTCCTAGCATCTGTAGGATTCTTTAATTCCGTTATACATAATGGAATGCCATTAACATATAACAAAACATCTGGTATTCTAGAAGTCTTCTGACCTTGATTAGTGTACCCAATTTCAAGCTGATTAACTACACGAAAAATATTTCTATCAGGATTTTCAAAATCAATCAACTTAACCATTTGAGGCAATCCATCATTAGGAATAAATTGTATGCCATCTACAAGCCAGTTATATACCTTATGTAAGGTTGCAAAATCACTTTCACTACCAACTAAACGAACTGTATCAAAAATTTGTTGAATCTCATCATCAGTCAAAGTTTTATTGGTTGAAGATATAAATTCTACAAAATCATCTGAGATTAAAACATCAGTTTTCTTTAATCGTTTTAATGCCTTTCCACTTAAATACTTCCATCCCTCCCGTTTCAACAGCTCAATAAAGGTATACTCATAATCTGATTCACAATAAATCCCATTAAATTCTTTTAATTTACCCATATGCTATTCCCCTCATTTTTTTGCTTCCTCAATAGAACCTTTAATCAGAATTGGACATATGTCTTTTAATTGAGCTTTTAGCTTTTCATTAATCTCTTTACGAATATTATATGCTTTATAAATATCTACTATACTATGCTGCACATAAATATTAGGTATAGGAATCTCTATCTCAAAGAATCTATCCATATCTAAGTTTGTTCGAATACTTCCATCGCTCATAAAGCCCCCTAAACGATCTACTTGTTTTCTCATAAACCACAAGTAAATATATTCTGGCAGTACAGTTGTATCAATACACTCTAAAACAGAATATGCCGGCGAAATAATAAATGGAATATCACAATCAGATAATGCAATTCTAATACATTCGTCTCTACCAGTTTGCATACCAGAAAAAGCAAATTGTCCTCGTTTAACAATCTTATATTTTGATAAATCAACATTTTTAATATTAGCAACGGAAGGCATGAATAGTTTATTTATATTTATTCCCTGAATATTGCTAAATTTTTTATTGGAATTGCGATAGTCAACTTCATTAAGCAACTCACCAATTTGTTTTCGATTTGATTCATATTTTTGTTGTTCGAGGAGTACTTCAAAAGCCAGTCTTAAATCATCCAGTCCTTTTTCATAGCATTGTTGATTAGTTAACATTGCATTATATATATCAACATACTTTTGTTGAATAGAAATTAGAGGTAACATAATCTCTATATCACAAAATGTATTCCAATCTAGATTAGAGCGTATACTACCATCACTGCAAAAGGCACCATACCGATCCTTCTCTTTCGATAAAAAATACATAAATAAATATTCAGGTATTAGAAAATCCTTACTTTTTACTTCAAAGGTTGTATATGCAGGAGATACCAGTATAGGAGCATCATGATTATACATACTAATCCGTATACATTCGTCTCGACCTGTTTGCATACCACTATACACAAACCGATTACGTCTCATAAGCTTATATTTTGATTCATCTAACCCAGTCGTATTAGCCGCTGTTGGCATAAATTCTTTATCAATATTTATACCATAAAATTCTCGTATCCCCAGATTGTTCCTTTCATCTACAGTTTCTAATAGACTCCCAAGTTTATATTTAGTCAACTTCATACCCAATCCCCCTAAATGCATTTTCTAGCATCTTTTGAGATTCTTTTTCTTGTTCCAAAATTAATTTCATCTCACTTTGAATTCGACTCATTTCTTTCTCATAATCAATATCTAAATCATGATCAATGAACTCAATATATTTGCTAGGTGTTAATGCCCAATTCTTATTTTCAATTTCTGAAATACCTACGCTACGATATAACTCTGGCTCTGCATAATTAATACCATCTGTACCATCTGCCTGCCATGTATGGTAAATATTTACTGCATGAGCGATTTGACTCTCATCGAGACGAACTTTCTTTTTACTTTCACCCTTAACAGAATTTTCTCGCCATTGACGTAAATCCATAAATAATATTTCATGTTCTCGATTACGAAGGATACGACCTTGGAATTTTCCACCTTTTTTATTTTGATTTAAAATCCATAATGTAACACTAATATCAGTTGTAATAAATAATTCTCTTGGAAGCACAATAATCGCCTCCACTTTATCATTTTGAATTAGTTTCTTTCGAATTTCTAAGGTATCACTATCATTGAGCGCACCATTAGCTAAAAGGAATCCTGCTACACCATTAGCAGGTTTTAAATGTGATAGTATATGTAAAATCCAAGCGTAGTTAGCATTACTCTCAGGAGGAATTCCATAATCACTCCATCGAGCATCAGCTTTTAAGTTTTCATCATACCACCCCTTAAGATTAAAAGGTGGATTTGCCATTATATAGTCAAAATACAATCCTTTATGTAGGTCATGTGTAAAGGAAGAGTCATTTGTATCCCCTAAATGATGACTCAACCCTCGCAAAGCTAGATTCATCTTTGCTAAGCGATATGTAGCAGCATCTTTTTCTTGGCCATATATATTAATGCGGTTTATATCACCTTGGCGAGCTTTAACAAGTTCAGCACTCTGGATAAACATGCCACCAGAGCCACAAGCAGGATCATATAAAGTCCCTTCATATGGTTCTATTAAAGCAGCAATCAACTGGACCACATCATGAGGAGTATAAAATTCCCCTTCTTCTTTAGTCGCATTAACAGCAAACTCTTTAAGAAAATACTCATATACACGTCCAATTAAGTCTTTTTCTTCACCAAAAACTTTATGACTAATTTTATTAACCTCATCTACCAATTTTTTTATATCATTGGGTGCAAGATTTCTAGTAGTAAAAGTCCCTTCAATAAAACACCCCTTTAAATCTTTAGACTCTGAGGCAATGCTATGGAGTGCCGTATCTAATGCAACATTTAGTTCTGGTGCTGGAGTATTAATAATTGTAGACCATCTTGCTTCTTTGGAAAGATTATATGTACCATCTGCAAATGTAGCATCTTCAAAAAAAGCAGCACGAATATTCTCATCATCTGGATCGAGATTTTGTTCAATCAATACTTTACGAAGATTTTCAATACCATCTTCATATTTTTCACCAATAAACCTTAAAAATATTAAAGTCAACATCATATCTCTTTTTTCAAAGAATGATCCTGAATTCCGTGCAGCACGTAAAATATCTCTACAGTTAAATAGAATATTATCTATATTCAAGCCTTTCTCAACAGCTTTCTTCTTGGCCATATTAATATCTCCCCTACAAATCTTAAATAGGTAAATTAATTAATTTAATTATAACATCTTAACCATGTTACATATGCTCATCTCATCAGCACGCAGTATTTTATAACAAGTACTACCTGTTCTATATCTATGCTACTAAAAATCCAGAGTCCAATTCTTTTTGGATAATTTGTTTAATGTTGGTTTTTGTAATCTTCAAACCACCATTAGCAATAGCTCGTCTTACACAAGGGAATCCCTCTGTATTTTCCATTCGATTAATAACACTACTGAATTCATCCTTACCATAGGTAGAATGTGGCATAGGTCCAACTATGATCAGTCTATACTTATCGTTATACATAAGATTATTAAACTGATAACGTTGAATATCTTCGTAGTCAGTATGACATTCTACTCGGCCTCTTAATCCCATTGCATTAAAGATACCTTGAAGATCCTTCACCTTACAAGTCGTTTCACCGATAATAAGAATTTTACCGTCTGGAGAGCCAATCGAATCATCAACCATAGTTGGTGTTAAATCTGGATAGTGATATTTCGTTAAAACAGTTTTTAAGTTATTGTTTTTAAAAGCTTGTGTAAGTTCTTCTGTAAAGTATTTAATCGCTTCACCCAATAAGGATGCATCATTCATGATATTAACATGTGTTACCAATTGAAAATTCCTCCTCTACAATTAATTCTTTTTGTTTATTTAATGTTTTTAGTTCTTCTTTTATAGTTTTGATTTCAGTTTCTATCATTCGTATACGATCGACCACTTCTTTTTGTTTTTCAATAGAAACTTTAGGTATTTTTAGTGTTTTCAAATCTTTAAGAGATAAAGACTTGATTAATTGACCTACTGCAAATCGTTCTATTTGTTCACGACCAGCCTTACTATTGAAGTAAAGTGCTAAGTATGGAAGCAAATATTGATTCTTATATTTTGGCAAGATAGTAATAGAGAACTGATTACCATTGGCAATCAATTTATCATTACCTTCAACATATAGCATATTAGATCTAAATGGTGATGTTCTCCCCAATAACCAAGTGTCATTATCTAAAAGCGTAAACTTCCTTTTAAGTTTTTCCACATCAATGAACGGACTTTGTGAATAATCTACAGCATCACCATCAGCATCTTTTGTGTATAAATAACGAACCCCTGTATCTACATCTGTAACAAAATCATCTAGTTCTTTAGACGAAATGACTAACCCACGACTAATATTACAAATTTCTCCTAAAGGTACCCCATCAATAATATTAGTTTTTAGAGTATATCGTTTAGGTAATAAATTGTAACCTTCTCTAGCAATTGATTCGATACTTTCAAATCTACAAATTTCAGGATTATCCAAGTTTTCTAGTACTGTAGTTACATCTATGTCTTTTCTACGACGCTGCTCTGTATAGGCTTGACTTGCATCTAAGAATTTAACACCTTTATTGCCATATGATAGAACTACTGCATAAAGATCAATGCCTGTATACTCTAGCAGACGATCGGGTAATTCAATAATAGTTTCAATCAAACCATTTTTAACAAGGTATTCTCTTATATTACTATTCAAACTATTCGCTAGCGTAGAGTTTGTTACTAAAGTTACCATCTTACCTTTTCGTTCCAAAAGACTAAAATTAAAAAGAATTTCTTGCCATTCACCATCATTTACCTTAGATTCTGGAATCCCTAATTCAGATATTGATGGTCTTTCTGGAAATCGCTCCATAACTTTAGTTGAAGGTCTCCAAATAGGCATTGTCAAAATCCTATCAAATAGTTTATTTTCCACAAGACTCTTAGGCTGAACAATCCCCCCTAACGTCATCTCTTCTTGAATCCTTTGCAGTAATAAAGCTCGTAATTGTAAAACAACCATTCGATCTGGCTCCATTGCATAAGCAGTGTAATTAAGTAGAGGTATTTTACTTGCTATATCTACTAAAATACGACCTGGATTTGCATTTCCTTGTAAGAAAGAGAATGCATCAAGACTATCGTAACCTAATAATTCTTCTAATAGAGTATTTAGAGATTCATTATCTTCTCTAGCTCCATCCTCTCGATATAGCTTTTGCTCATCATAAAAGAATGCTACACCTAATAAAAAGTCATCATCTAAATAAGCATTATCACTAATGAACTTTTGGACGTAATCCTTAGTAATATAAGCCTTCATTGTAACACCAAAACCATCATTATTTATTTTATTATTCCCTAAATATTTATTTAATAACCTAGAATCCATACCACATTGTTTATAAAAATAAATTAGAGCTGACATCACATTAACATCATAGTTTTTTTGACTGTTAGTAACACAAATATCTGACCATTTACGTTTAAATTCACGTACCTTATCTTGATAATCAAAATACATTTTTTTCAAATCCATAAGTGTCTTTTTCAAAAGATCCTCCATTCTGGTTTTTATAAACCGTTATAAATCAATGTAAAAATTTCGCCCCTCTCATCTAGGAGCATTTTATTTGGTTTAAACATACCATTTTATAGATTCATATTTTTTTACTCCTGAAATCCAGGAGTTCTATCTTGGTTTAAGGATACCATTTTTATATCGGGCTGTCAAACGGTTTCTTTAAACCAAATTATAAATGTCAAAAATAAAACAGCAATATATTCTACCGCCTCCTTATTTGGGTTTTAATAAACCAATTTTATTGTAATTATTTTTTTACTCCCATGCTTGGGAGCTTTATCTTGGTTGTATTTTAACATCTCTAGATTATTATGTCAAGTGGTTTTTATAAACCAATTTTTAAATCTCCAATTCATTCTTTAGTTGATCTAATGAAATCCATCCTTGTTCTTCACCAGATTTACGACCAATTTCTAAAGCGTCCATAAGTTTTATCGTAGCCATTACTCGTTCATAATCTTGACTGTCCATAATTATCTATCTTCCTTTCCCCTTTGAAGCCATATCATTAATGATTGCGTTCGCAACATTAGTCGTTCTTATTGTAAAATAAGAATGACCTAATACCCCAAACGGGACGTTAGGCCATTTCTCATTTTCGTTTTCGTTTTCCTAGGAGATGAGCCTAACGCATTCCAGAACGTTAATTGGCTTTTCTTCTTTTGTATTATACCATATTTACTTTTTATTTTACAGCATACAAAAACAGTTTTCACTAGCATAATTAAATTTCTATTCTCACTTTCCCGTCATA
>OHAX01000843.1_pt1 | contig 15717 bp, 15 predicted proteins | sample 1577261 | NCBI WGS metagenome assembly OHAX01 (sample SAMEA3541483, study PRJEB24748) | human gut metagenome | biome: human gut; feature: human-associated habitat; material: faeces | place: China | collected 2012 | reverse complement strand
GTTCTGTCATTTGACTTTGGAGAGTTTAGTCTTGATTATCGAGCAACGGATAAAAAAGATGCTCAAATTCAGGATAAGGCTGTAGAGTTAGAGGATAAGGTAGGCGCTTATCAGAAAGATGCAGAGAACATGAATGACAAAGAGGGGCGTAAAGCTCTAAAACCTATGGTTGATGAGTTCTTTGTAGCAATGTTTGATGAGGATGCCCCTCAAAAAATCTATGAGGTAGCTGGTGAAAACACTTGGAATTATCTCAATGTATTCTTACAGGTTTCAGCAACAATTCAAAAAGAATGGAAGAAGAAACTAAACGATGAAAATTTCAAGAAGTATCTTGCTGAATAATGTTTGATATTTCCAAAAAAATGGATGACAAGCTGGTACTTAATAACAAAGAGTATCAGCTTTTATTGTCGTTTGATAGGGTGTTATGGATTTTTGATATGTGGGGTAAAGGACATATCCCAGTAGAACTTAAACCAAAACTAGCTCTAGCAAAATTAACCGATGATGTAACTTTTAAGGATATGGATACAAGGCAGGCGTTAGCTATCTATGCAGATATATTTGAAAAGCACATACAGGTTACTAGGGCTATTGATGAGGTTGATAGGTATGATATCGAGGGGAATGTATTGCCTAAAAAAACTAAAGATACCCAAGATCACGATGATAAACCCTTGTTTAATATCAAATATGATGGCGAGTACATTTTTTCATCGTTTATGCAGGCCTATAACATTGATTTGATTGAACAACAAGGGAAATTGCATTGGCAGAAGTTCAATGCCCTATTGTCTGGTTTACCAGATGGAACAAAGTTTGTTGAGGTAATGAAAATTAGAGCGTGGAAACCCTCAAAAGGGGAAAGTTCAAAAGAAAAACAAAAAATGCGTGAACTGCAGGAGCAATACGCATTGCCAAATATTTAATAAAGAAAGGAGGTAGAACATGGCAGACGGTAAAGTAACCATTGCGGTTGATTTGGATGGGAAGAAAGCCCAAGGGGATATAAATAGTCTGAAATCATCATTAGGTGGGCTAGGTTCAGCTTTTAAATCGGTTTTAGGAGCAAATTTAGTTAGTGGCGCATTGATGAGTGGAATTAGTGCACTTACAGGAGGAGTTAAAAGCGCTTTTTCATCAGCGATTGACGAGGGAGCAAAATTACAACAATCTATTGGTGGTATTGAGACACTTTTCAAAGACTCAGCTGGGACTGTTAAACAGTATGCTAATGAGGCTTTTAGAACAGCTGGAGTATCAGCTAATGAGTACATGGAAAATGTAACATCATTTTCTGCCAGCTTGATTTCTTCTTTGGGAGGAGATACAGCAAAGGCTGCTGAGTTAGCGAACACAGCAATGACAGATATGTCAGATAACGCAAATAAGATGGGTTCTGATATGAAACTCATCACTCAAACTTACCAGTCATTAGCGCGTGGCAACTATGCAATGCTAGATAACCTAAAACTCGGTTACGGTGGAACAAAAGCAGAGATGCAACGACTAATAAAAGATGCTGCTAGTTATAAAGATGTGCAAGAGGAGCTGAATATGACCGTGAATGAGGGTGACTTGTCATTTGCAAACATGGTTAAAGCAATTTCTGTTGTACAAAAGAAACTGGGGATTACTGGTACTACTGCTAAAGAGGCAGCCGAAACATTTTCAGGATCTTTTGCATCTATGCAAGCTGCATTTAAGGATTTCTTAGGAAACCTTACCACAGGTGGAGATATTAGCAAACCATTAGAGAACCTTGCTAAAACAGCATCAACATTTATCTTTAGAAACTTTATACCGATGGTAGGTAATGCTTTTAAATCTTTGCCAAAAGCCATCTCAACATTTTTAGCATCAGCTAAACCAGAGATAGAGGCAGGGTTGAAAAAGATGTTGCCAGAGGAAATGGTAAATAATATCATGAAAACCTTTGATAAAGTTGGTAGTTTTTTATCTAGTTTTAAAGACACGGGAGCTCTAACAGCAGTAGCTGGAGCTTTTAATGCAGTGAAAGATGCAATAGGTCATGTCTTTTCATCTCTAGCTGGTAGTGGGGAAATTTTTAATAAGATTGCTAAAACTTTAGGTGAGGTGGTTAAGTTTCTTGCAGATGCTGCTACTCAAGGGGCTGAATTTATTTCCTCATTACCGCCTGGTACTATTCAAGCAATCGCTAGTGCAGTGATTGGGATGGTTGCAGCGTTCAAGACAGTATCAATTGCAACTAAGGCTATAACTGGGCTAAAAACTGCTTTTGGGTTGTTAAAAATAGCTTTGTCCAATCCTTGGGGTCTTGCTATTGCAGGTATTGGAGCTTTAGTTGGTTGGTTTATTCAAGCATATACCACTAGCGAGACTTTCAGGAATAAAGTTAATGAAGTTGTTGAGGCAATCGGTAAAATCGCAAGCAAGATTGGAGAGTTCTTGTCTGGAATAGATCCATCTATTTTTGCGCTGTTACTACCAGTATTAGGGACTTTGTTATCTAAATTCAAAGGTTTTGATATCATCGGAAAACTCAATCCGTTCAAACTATTCAAAAAGAATGCTACGGAGGCTTTTGATGGTGCTGGAGCATCAGCGACTCAATCTAAAGGTATCATAGAGCAAGTCTTTTCTGGGCTTGGTTCTCTTATCACATCTATTTCACAAGGTATTTCAACAGTGCTACAAGGACTGGCAACAGCTATCTCAACAGTTGCCCAAGGTTTTGGTCAAGCGGCATCAATGGCCAGTCCTGCCCAATGGCTATCAATGGGGGCTGCAATGCTAATGGTTGGTGCAGGTGTGGCTTTAGTTGCTGGTGGTATCTATATATTAGTTCAAGCAGCAATAGAACTAGGCAATGCCGGAACAAGTGCCCAATTGGCAATGCTTGGCCTTGGAGTTGGTATAGCAGTATTAGCAGGTATATTTGCCTTGTTGGGGCCAGCTTTGACAGCTAGCGCTGTTGGGATACTTGCATTTGGAGCATCAGTTGCTTTAATTGGTGCAGGGATTGCTATTGCAGCATACGGCCTCTCAATACTAGTAAATGCTTTTGCGAATGCAGAGGGAGCAATCACAGCAACAGGCCAAGCTATAAGTACAGCGGCTCAAGGTATCGGTCAAGGGTTGCAAACAGCTCTTGATGGTGCTGCAAGAGTTGTTGAGAGTTTTGGGACAGCGATCAAGACAGCTCTTGAGGGTGTAGCAAATGTATTTAAGAGTGTTGGAGAGGCTATTAGAACTGTATTAGATGGTATTAAAGGTGTAATTGAGTCAGTTGGGAACTCGTTCACAAAAATAGGTGACTCACTAGCTAAGATTGCTAGCAATGCAGGTGGCATTATGAATGCTGCAGCAGGAGTTGGAGCACTAGCAGCAGCTGTCACAGGTTTAGGTGCAGCATCTTATGCAGGGAACTTAGTTGGATTTACTGGTGACATTGAGAAACTTAATGCAGCGATTAAAAATCTTGGCTCTGGCTTTGCTGGAATTTCAAGCTCTTTTCAAACAATAGGAACATCAATGTCTTTAGTTGCTACATCATCTATGATGGCAGTTACAGGGCTTACGAACTTTTCAACTCAGATAACATCATTATCAACAACTTTAGGTATATTGCCATCTATTATGACAACGGCAGTATCTGGCTTTACTATTTTTACAGCACAGATTTTAAGTAGCGTTGCAGGATTATCTGCAATCAATGCTCCTATTGCTATGTTTAACTCCCAAATTATGACTATGACACCAGCATTGATGATGGCAGGAACATCATTTACTATGTTGGGTTCTTGGGTCATGATTGTTGGTACGGCTTTAGCGACTGTATCATCAGGATTTATACAAGTGGGCTCTAGTGCCACTAGTGCCTCATCCCAAGTAACAGGCATGTCAACTAGCACTCAAGCTGTAATTTCAGCTTTTAATAGCATGCGTGGACAAGTGGAATCATCTATGCAAGCTATTCTATCTGTTATTAAATCAGTTGGTAGTCAGATGGGGTCACAAGGTCGCCAAATTGGTCAACAAACAGCCCAGAATATCGCTCAAGGTATTAGGGGAGGTATCGGACAATCTCAAGGAGCTATGCAAGCTCTAATGAGCTCTGTAAGGTCTGTTGGCATGTCTGGTGTTGGTTCAATGCGTAGCATTGGCTCAATGATTGGGCAGGGGTTGGCTCAAGGTATGTATTCGGCATTAGGAGCTGTTACAGCAGCAGCTGATGCACTAGTAGCACAAGCAGAGAGAGCGGCAAGGGCTAAAGCAAAAATCCATTCACCATCACGTTTGTTTAGAGATAGCGTTGGACGTTTCTTACCAATGGGTGTCGCTGTTGGTATCGAGAAGAACACCAAATATGTTGATAAAGCTATGGTTGGCATGTATGACAATATACAGGCGTTTAGCTATAAAGCAGAGGATATTATTGGTGTCGGTAAAACTAAGTTGTCTAAGGTCGTACAAGTTAAATCAGATCTTGAAAAAGCGGTCAAAACAAGCGTTGAGGTTACTATGGACAAATCTAGCAAATTGTTAGAGAAAGCCCTAGATGTGGCTGAGACGGCCGTTAGACGACCAAATGAAATGTACTTAAACGATGGTACTTTAGTCGCCAAAACAGGAGATAAATTCGCTAAATATCAGTCAGAGCAACTCAGACGGGAAAATAGAATGAGAGGTATTCTTGAATGACGAAAACGATGGTTTTTAACGGCGTTGATATGTCGCGCTTCATCAAAATCAAGGATATTATTCGCCCTATCGGAAATAAGAGGAGCGTTACATTTGATAACGCTCCCTCATTGGGCGTAAACATCCAACAAGTGAAACGTAGGGGGAAGGAGCACACTATCAAGTTTGACATGATTGAGCGTGATGGGGTGGCTCTTGAGCGCCTTAAACATGAATTGGCTGGCGTTTTGAACGTGCTAGAGCCTGCAAAAGTTGTTTATGGTGATGAACCGGACAAGTATTATATGGGGTTTCCAGTTGATGAAATCACTCCAGAAAACTTGACAAGATGGTTTCAACGCTCGGAGTTTAAGCTTGTCATTCCTGATGGAGTGGCTCACAGTTCAGCTTACAAAAAGTTTGATAGCATAACTAACGCTACTGTAACAGGAAATAAAATGGTATTTGATTTGGCCAACAATGGAACAGTTCCAGCAAATCCAATCGTAAAAGTCAAGCACAATGCAGATAACGGTTATATCGGTATAGCGAATAATACTGGTTCTTTTGAAATTGGAAATAGCGAAGATGCTTTTACTGAGCCATCCCAAAAATCAGAAATGCTGCTTAACTATCGAGATAATGAGATCTCAAATGGTTTTATTAAAGCGTTAAAAAATCAAGCTGTTACAAACGATAATACAGAGTATGTGGTCGGAACAGCTGAGATGGTGAATCTCTGGGATCGCTCACATATTCGATTGAAAGATTTGCGAGGAGAAACCAAATTACACAACTATGCAACTAGCTTGTTGTGGGATATTCCAGCCAATAGTGCAAAAACAACAGGATCACTGGATGACTATTTGTGGTGGAGACAAGTTTTTTGGGCAGAGGCAAACAACCAATACGGCTTCATCAAGATTACTGTATCTGATACAGCAGGTAAGTTTTTATATGGAGTGGAAACTTTTAAACGAAATCTTAGTTCTGATTGTGAATACAACTTTTTTGTAAGCGATGGGAACGGTGGTTATCGTATCTTGGGACGTTGGAGATTTGATGGTACAACAACTGCTGACCGAAATCCTTTCAGCGTGGCCAAAGGATGGTCTGACTTGAAACGTAATGATGACAGAATCCAAGTTTTTTATGGTGGTTCTCACTCTACTTTCATTATTCCGGAAATTAAAGGGAAAAAATCCGCTAGAATCCATGTGACAATAGGGGCGTATCGAGATCATCCAATGGTTTCTCATATGTATCTGGATGGTTTTTATTATCGCAAAGACTTTGTTACGCAGACAAGAGATATTCCTAACCGTTTTACGACTGGTTCAAATGTTGTCATCAACAGCGAAGACGATACAGTCTATATTGATGATATTGCAAAAGCAAGCGAGGTTGTAGATGGTTCTCAATGGCTCTCCATCCCTCCAGGTAATTCAAAATTAGAGCTGTACTTCTCTAGTTTTATCAAAAAACATCCGACAGTGACGATTGAATTTGAAGAAAGGTGGCTATAATGCTATTAACAATTCATGATGCAAGTTTGCAAAAAGTTGCTTTTGTTGATAACGACAAGCAAAATACGCTTAATTATTACGACGATACTTGGGCAAGGGATTTACCGACAGGATCCTCAACATTTGAGTTTACTGTATTTAAAAAAGCCATTAAATCGGATACTGCGTTATCTAAGGCTTATCAATATCTGAATGAGCGTGCTTGGGTTTCGTTTCGATACCATGGGCGCACCTACCTATTCAATGTGATGACCGTTGAGGAAAATGAGCAGACAATCAAATGCTATTGTGAGAATCTCAATCTTGATTTGATTAATGAGCATGCCAATCCGTACAAAGCAGAAAGAGCAATGTCATTTATTGAGTATTGCCAAGAAATGGGGTTGCTTGGTTTCAGTAATCTTTCCGTTGGAATTAACGAGATTTCGGATAGGAGACGAACCCTAGAGTGGGAGGGACAAGATACTAATCTTGCTCGTTTGCTTAGTTTGGCTAACAAATTCGATGCAGAAATTGAGTTTGAGACACAATTAAATGCCGATAGTTCTATCAAATCATTCAGAGTTAATGTATATCAAGAGAACGACGAGAATCACCAAGGCGTTGGTCGTGTCAGAAATGACATACAGCTAACTTATGGCAAAAATCTAACTTCTATCACTAGAAAAGTTGATAAGACAGGTGTTTTTAATGCGATTAGACCAACAGGTAAAAGGCGTGTTAAAAATGAAAGGGGCGAAGAAGTAGAAGAGGTGGTAACACTTGGAGGGTTAGATCCTTGGTCTGTAACGAAAGATGGAATCCTTGAATTTTATCAACGTAATGAATCTCTATACGCCCCTATCTCAATGCAAATGTATCCATCTGTTTTTAGCCCAAGCACATTTGATGATCAATGGATACGAAAGGATTTCTCTTACGAGACAGACAACCCAAAAGAATTGCGCAGATTGGCTTACAATGAGTTGAAAAAGCATTGTTATCCTGCGGTGACATATGAAATAGATGGCTTTATTGATGTTGAGATTGGTGACACAATCAAGATTTATGACAATGGTTTTAATCCAGCTCTTATGGTTCAAGCACGGGTCTCTGAGCAGAAAATTAGCTTTACGAACCCAGCGAGCAATAAAACTACGTTTTCTAATTTCAAGGCACTTGAAAACAAGTTATCGGATGGCATTCAAGCAGCTTTCGAGCGCTTTTTTGAGGCGTCAAAACCATACATTATCAAGTTAGCAACTGATAAAGGGGTCATCTTCAAGAATGGGGCTGGCGAAAGTACAGTAACTGCTACTTTGTATAAAGGTGGTAAGCCTGTTGTGGCTGGTGTCACATGGCGTTGGGCACTTGATGGTAACGTATCAACAGGTATGAGCTATGTCGTCAGAGGTTCAAGCGTAAGAGATACAGCTACGCTAACTGTTGCTGCTTACATTGATAATAATCAAGTTGCTGTTGATGAGATATCTTTCGCAAATGTTCTCGATGGACGAAAAGGAGAAAAGGGAGATAAGGGTGATGCTGGTGCAAGAGGTGAGCAAGGCATACAGGGAGAACGTGGTTTGCCTGGAGTAAAAGGTGACCGTGGCTTGCCTGGTGAGAGAGGTTCAGATGGCCGTACTCAGTATACACATATTGCTTATGCTGACAATGCAACTGGTGGGGGATTTAGTTTTTCAGGACAGGGCAAGGCGTTTATAGGCGTTTATCAAGATTTTACTGAAACCAATAGTAACAATCCCACGAAATACTTATGGACAGAATGGCGTGGACGTGATGGCGCTGATGGGCTACCAGGTAAGGCTGGAGCAGATGGAAGAACACCTTATGTTCACTTTGCGTATTCTGACAACGCAGACGGCTCAGGTTTGACAATGACAGATAACGGACAGCGTTATTTTGGTCATTATTCAGATTATGAGAAGCCTGATAGCTCAGATAAAACCAAATACAAATGGGCTGATCGTTGGGTGAAGATTTCTGGTGGAAATCGAAACTATTTCAAGAACGGTAGAACTCAGCAAATCAACACAGGAAATCGTGAAACATATGATATGCGGACTTTTATCGTTGATGACTTTTGGAAAAATCCAGACAGATTAAAACCAAATTATGTTCGTATCTCATTTGAAATCTCCTTATCTCCTGCTTTAACAAAAGATACACAGGCTAGCGTACATTTTTCTGCCACTCCTTGGTACAGTAATAAAATTACTTTGAAAGCTGGCGTTACAACGTTACAAAAGTTTGAGTTTATTATAAACCTCTCTGGAGCTAGTGAAAATTACAAGACGGATAATATCTTTGTTAGATTTGGAACAAGTAACGGTTTTCCAGCTAATCTTACAGTTACGCTTAAAAATACTATGCTTGCCATAGGTACCAACTTTCACGATTACGTGAAAGCTATTGAAGATGTTGAAACTGACATTGATTCAAAAGCTGACCAATCACTGACTCAAGAGCAATTGAATGCCCTTAATGAGAAATCACAGATTTTAGAGGCTGAAATGAAAGCAAAAGCATCGATGGAGGCCTTTGGTGAATTAGAAAAAGCATATAATGCCTTTGTTGACAAGAACGCTAAAAATGCAGCCCAATCTGAAAAAGATTTGATTGAAGCAGGTAGAAGAATTGATTTGTTGACAACTCAATTTGGAGGACTTGCAGAGCTAAAAACATTTATTGATACTTACATGAAAAGTACAAACGAGGGCTTGGTTATTGGTAAGAATGATGCAAGCTCTACTATCAAGGTATCAAGTGATAGAATATCCATGTTTTCTGCAGGAAAAGAGGTTATGTACATTTCACAAGGCGTAATAAACATTGATAACGGTATTTTCACCGCATCAGTTCAAATCGGGCGTTTTAGAACAGAGCAATACCATCTTAACAAAGATGTGAATGTTATCCGTTATGTTGGATAAAAGGAGGCAAAATGGCTAAATACAGCAATTCAAGTGGTAGCTTATTTTTAAATGTTTACATTGATCAAGGTGCGCAGAATATCGCTGCTAATACCACAACGGTAAACTGGGAGATGACAGTTAGTCGCTCAAGTTATTACCACACATATAACAATAATGGTAGTAGTACACTTTCACTATCTCTTGATGGGCGTAATGTCCACAGTAGCAATCCGACTTGGGAGGTATGGGACGGAGAGGTTACTCTTGCTAGGGGTTCAAGTACCATAGCCCATAATGCAGATGGGAGTAAAATTCTACCTCTCTCCTGCACATTTAACCCAAATAATGGTTATCATGAATCAATTACAGTTACAGCTAATATCAGTCTAACCACCATCCCACGGGCTAGTTCTGTAAGCGTAAATGCTGGAACTATTGGTAGTCCAATCACAATTAATATTAGTCGTCATAGCTCAACTTTCAAGCATACGGTACGGTATGTTTGGGGTAATAGGTCTGGTACTATTGCCTCTAACGTTGATACATCCACAACGTGGATGATCCCTCTTGATTTTGCAAATGAGATTCCAAATAGCACAAGTGGAACTGGGACAATTTACGTTGATACTTACTCGGCTGGTACGAAAACTGGCACGCAATCAACTATACTAACAGCAAGTATTCCACAAAACATGAAACCTACACTTTCTAATGTGACCTTAACAGATGCAAACGGTGTTGCTAGAGGGTTGCTGAACGGCAATAACTTTCTTCAAATCGTTTCAGATATCCAGGTAGGATTTAATGGCGCTAGTGGTGTCTATGGATCAACTATTACAGGTTATAGAGCTGAAATTGTTAATAAAAATCATGTTGTCACCGAAAATGGTGGCAGGCTTGGGATGATGAATTTCAATGGTTCAGCAACGATTCGAGCTAGTGTGGTTGATAGCCGAGGTAGACAATCAGATGCTAGAGATATTACTATCAATGTCATTGAGTATTTTGCTCCCTCTCTTAGCTTTACAGCTGTTAGAACAAGAGAGTCGCCCAATATCATTCAAATCATCAGAAACGCTAAAATAGCGCCTCTGATGCTCTCTGGTAAGCAGAGAAACAACATGACTTTGACTTTTCGGGTTGCTCCATTAAATACAAATAATTTTTCAGTAGATAATGGTAGCGCATCAGGTGTCTTTACAACCATTCATACATTGACAAATTCGGCTGCAAATTTAGCAGGGAATTATCCGGCCACTAAATCTTTTACAGTCATTGGACGACTTGAGGATAAGTTTACAAGTGTTGAATTTTCAGCTACTGTTGCGACTGAAAGCGTGGTGATGTCCTACGACAAAGATGGTCGGGTAGGTGTTGGAAAAGTGGCAGAATTGGGTCAACCTGGTTCTCTGGATGTATTAGGAGACATCTTTGCTAGAAATAAACCTATTCAGCAATATCAATTAACTGATAATAATGGATGTGGAAAACTTATCAAACAGGATTTTAATACGATGAAAGAGACTGGAACGTGGTGGATAGATGGTAGCTCTCAAAATAACCCCTTTTCTGGCGCTTGGGGAATGCTAGAAGTATTCAAGCCTAATCCAGGTTCTCATGAACGTATTCAACGTTTCACTACCTCATCTGGATACATGGCTGTTAGGGAGAATGGATTTGATAATAACTGGAGGCCGTGGCGTTATGTGGCTCAGCAATCCATGTCCACAAATAACTCCGATTATTCAGCTTTACAAAAAAACGTTACAAAAAAAATCGATGGTGGGTGGGGCGTGAAGCTCAATGCAACAAGGAATGGAAATACTGTCACACTGTCAACAGAGCATATTTCCGTATCTATCAATACTGATTCAGATTACAGGGAGTTACGTGAGACCTTACCAGCAGGGTTTAGACCAGCGAGTGAGGCACACTTGATATTACAGGGGCATTCAGGCTCAACAATTTCAGGAACGGCTATCTTGCACTTGGCCACAGATGGTAAAATTCGTCTAACTAGTAGATCTCCAGGTAACAAAGTCTGGGTAGGAACAATTACTTACATCACATCTGACCCTTATCCATAACATCGTAAAAAATCCCTAATTTTTAACGGATAATTAATTTATAAAGGAGGAAATGACAATGCTAAAAGTCACTAAAACACGTCAGCTAGTAGCTGAATTTTTCGCACAAGATGGAGACCAACAAAAATTGGTCAAAACTACTGTAGTCAACACAGATAATGATGCTGTTTCAACAACATCAGAAACACTGCATGACCCAGATTTGTACGCTAAAAATCGTAGCAGCATGCGTAAACATGAGCAAGAGTTACGAGAAATGCGCTATAAGATTGAAGATGCCATTTTGGCAGAGCTGGAAGCAGAACATAAGGAATAGGAGATGTTTATGCCAGAATACGAGCGTTTAATTGTACAGTTCGTTTTCTCTCTTGTCCCTGTTGTAACTCTGTATTTCTCAATGAAAGACCGCAATACAAAGCAAGAAAATCGTATTACGGCTATGGAAAAAGACATTGAGAATCTGCAAGAATTTAAAGTGTCAGCAAATAAGCGACTTGATAATCACGACGAGCAAAACAAGGCTATACTTGTTCTAGCTGAGCAAGTTAAGTCACTTGGCGAGGACGTGAGAGAACTAAAAAACCTAATTCAGAATAAACAATAAAAAAGGAGAAAAACATGATTAATTGGAAATTGCGTTTGCAAAATAAAGTGACACAAGTAGCTCTTTTAGGAGCGGTGTTTTTGATGGCTCAACAATTCGGATTGGATATCCCTAAGAATATTCAGGATGGCGTGAACACATTTGTTTACATTCTTGTACTTATTGGTGTTGTCAACGACCCAACAACTGCAGGAATTTCTGATAGCAACCGCGCTCTTGATTATCATGAGCCAAGCGAGGACTAGAAAATGGATATTGATACAAGTAGACTACGAACAGACTTGCCACAAGTTGGCGAACAACCATACCGACAAATTCATGCACATTCTACAGGTAATCCAAATTCGACTGCTCAAAATGAAGCAGACTACCACATGCGCCGCCCAGTTGATTCAGGCTTTTTCTCACATGTCGTCGGTAACGGACGTGTGATGCAGACCTGGTATACAGACATGGGGGCATACGACGTAGGAGGTGGATGGAACGTTGAAGGATACGGCCAAGTTGAGTTGATTGAGAGCCATAGCACAAAAGAAGAGTTTATGCGTGATTATAAGCTCTATGTTGAGCTTTTGCGAAACCTAGCCGATGAAGCAGGGATTCCGAAAACACTGGACTCTGACAGCCTAGCAGGAATCAAGACACATCAGTATTGTACATATAATCAACCTCGAAACTACTCTGACCACGTTGACCCCTATCCTTATCTTGCTAAATGGGGAATCAGCCGCGAACAATTCAAGAAAGATATTGAAGGTGGCCTATCTGAAGCTGGTTGGCGTCAAAATGCTACTGGTTGGTGGTGGGAGGAGTCAGATGGCTCTTATCCTACAAATAGCTGGAAACAAATCAATGGAGAGTGGTTCCGATTTGATAATCGTGGCTATTGCTTGATTAACCGCTGGTTCTTTGATGAAAAAGACTGGTTCTATTTAGACAAACGTGGTGCAATGGTTAAAGGCTGGATGTTCCTTAACCATCGATGGTACTATTTCAAATCAGATGGCCGTATGGCTACTGGTTGGGTGAAATACCGTGAAACTTGGTACTTTATGGAAGAAAAAGATGGTTACATGCTATCTAAGCAATTTATCAAATCGGGCGATGGCTGGTACTATTTGAAAGCTAACGGTGAACTTCAAACAGACCCAGCTTTCAAAACCGAACCAGACGGTCTTATCACCGTCGTTGATAAACCAAAAGAAGAAAAATAAAAAAACAGAAAGGACTTTCAAAATAGATTACACTAAACCGCAGGTTATTGCCTGCGGTTTTATTGTATTCTTTAGATGAGAGGTTTAGATACGCTACTTGAAATGCTAGTCGTCCTTTTAATCATCAGCGTTCTTCTCTTGCTCTTTGTGCCCAATTTGACCAAGCAAAAGGATGCCGTAGATGACAAAGGAAAAGCTGCTGTTGTCAAGGTCGTGGAAAGCCAGGCAGAGCTTTATCGTCTGGACAAGAATGAAGATGCTAGTCTTAGCAAATTACAAGCGGACGGTCGTATCACAGCTGAGCAAGCCAAAGCTTATAAAGACTACCATGCAAAACAAAAAACAAGTCAAACGGTTGCAGATTAAGGCCTTTACTATGTTTGAAAGCCTCTTGGTTTTGGGACTTGTGAGTATCATTGCTATGGCTTTATCAGGTTCAGTCCAGTCCACGTTTGTAGCTGTGGAGGAGCAGATTTTCTTTATGGAGTTTGAAGGACTCTATCGGGAAACGCAAAAACGCAGTGTAGCTAGTCAACAAAAGACAAGTTTGAGCATAGAGGGACAGACCATTAGCAATGGCAGTCAAAAGTTGACAGTTCCCAAAGGAATTCAAGCACCATCAGGACAAAGCATTATATTTGACCGAGCTGGGGGCAACTCGTCTCTGGCTAAGGTTGAATTTCAGACCAGTAAAGGAGCGATTCGCTATCAATTATATCTAGGAAATGGAAAAATTAAACGCATTAAAGAAACAAAAAATTAGGGCAGTGATTTTACTGGAAGCGGTAGTTGCTCTAGCCGTGTTTGCCAGCATTGCGACCCTTCTTTTGGGGCAAATTCAGAAAAATAGACAAGAAGAGGCAGAAATCTTGCAAAAGGAAGAAGTCTTGCGTGTGGCGAAGATGGCTCTGCAGACAGGTCAAAATCAGGTAAACATAAACGGAGTGGAGATTCAGGTGTTTGCTAGTGAAAAAGGATTGGAGGTCTACCATGGTACAAAGAAATTGCTCGATCTTAAAGAGCAGTAAAGTTCAAGCTTTCACTCTTTTAGAATCTTTGCTTGCCCTTATCGTCATTAGCGGTGGCTTGCTTCTCTTTCAAGCCATGAGTCAGCTCCTCATTTCAGAAGTTCGCTACCAGCAACAAAGCGAGCAAAAGGAGTGGCTCTTGTTTGTGGACCAGCTAGAGGCAGAGTTAGAGTGTTCGCAGTTTGAAAAGGTGGAAGCCAATCACCTCTATGTGAAGCAAGATGGCAAGGATATCGCTATGGGCAAGTCCAAATCAGATGATTTCCGGAAAACCGATAGCAGTGGACGAGGTTACCAGCCAATGGTTTATGGCCTCAAATCAGCTCAAATTACAGAGGAAAATCAATTGGTTCGCTTTCGTTTCCAATTTCAAAAGGGCTTAGAAAGGGAGTTCATCTATCGTGTGGAAAAAACAAAAAGTTAAGGCAGGCGTTCTTTTATATGCAGTCACCATGGCAGCCATTTTTAGCCTTTTGTTGCAGTTTTATTTGAATCGGCAAGTTGCCCATCACAAAGACTACACCCTAAACAAAGAGAAGTTAGTCGCTTTTGCCATGGCCAAACGAAGCAAAGATAAGGCTGAGCAAGAAAGTGGTGAACGAGTCTTTAACTTAGGAAAAGTTACTTATCAAAATACCAAAACAGGTTTTGCAATAAGTGTTCATATGAATAAGGGCAACTATGAATTTCTCTTTCCTTCGATGAAAGCCAAGGAAAAGAAAACAGTTAAAAAGGAAGAGGTAGCGACTGATTCAAGCAATCAAGCAGGGAAGAAAAAATCAGAAGAAAAGCCTGAAAAGAAAGCCAATTCCTAGGCAATTCAACTTCTTTGTGTTACACTAAAAGCATGAAACACGATTTTAATCACAAAGCAGAAACCTTTGATTCGCCCAAAAATATCTTTCTTGCAAACTTGGTTTGTCATGCAATTGAAAAACAGATTGATTTTCTATCAGACAAGGAAATACTGGACTTTGGTGGTGGGACGGGTCTGTTAGCCTTGCCTCTAGCTAAGCAAGCCCAGTCGGTTACCCTTGTAGACATCTCGGAGAAAATGCTGGAGCAAGCCCGTTTGAAAGCAGAGGACCAAGAAATCAGGAATCTTCAACTCTTGGAGCAGGATTTACTGGCAAATCCCTTGGAGCAGCAATTTGACCTGATTGTTGTCAGTCGAGTTCTTCATCATATGCCTGATCTAGATGCGACTCTTGCCATGTTTCACCAACACCTTAGGGAGAAGGGGCAAGTCCTCATTGCTGATTTTGTCAAGACAGATACCAACCACCACGGATTTGAATTGGCTGAACTGGAAACCAAACTCGACCAGTTTGGTTTTTCGAGCATTAACAGCCAGATTCTTTACAGTGCTGAAGGTCTTTTCCTAGGAAATTACGCAGAGCTCTTTTTAACTGTAGCCCAAAAATCACTCGCTCACTAAAGCAGTGATTTTTTCTCTTCAGATGGAAAAAATAGGGGAATTTTGATAAGATAGGAATATGGATTTTGAAAAAATTGAACAAGCTTATACGTATTTACTAGAGAATGTCCAAATCATCCAAAGTGATTTGGCGACCAACTTTTATGATGCCTTAGTAGAGCAAAATAGTATCTACCTAGATGGCGAGACCGAGCTAGAGCAGGTCAAGGAAAACAATCAAGCCCTTAGGCGCTTAGC
>OHAX01000816.1_pt1 | contig 16129 bp, 19 predicted proteins | sample 1577261 | NCBI WGS metagenome assembly OHAX01 (sample SAMEA3541483, study PRJEB24748) | human gut metagenome | biome: human gut; feature: human-associated habitat; material: faeces | place: China | collected 2012 | reverse complement strand
GATCTGTATAGGCTGGCTGAAAAAATCACATAAACCCCTATTCCTGATAGGTAATTAGGATATATGGAATGAAAAAAACCCGCGCGGCCTGACAGCAAGGCCACGCGGGTTAGACCAGAGGAAGGAAACACACCCCTAGTATACACTTTCCAGCTCGATAAATCTATGCTTCGAACCGTCAACAAGAGAAGTAACAAATTGGGTTGCATCTTCGATTCGCGAGAACGTCCTAACGCGCTTATCGTTGTATTCAAAATCGTAATACCAAACGTTGAATTGCACGTAGGTTAATCCCTTCGAATCGCTCACGCTCTCACCGACAGGCTCAAATCCGTGGTTCCTGATAATCCGGTCTGCTTGAGCGATTGTATCCGCGTCAAACTCGAATACGTCAAGGGTAGTCTCTATATACACGCTGATAGCCTTCGCGTTAGCGCAGATATGCGCGTGACGGATTCCGTTGCTTGCTTTCTTGCTGTACTCGTAAACCTTCATTGCCGATAGTCCTTTCTGTGTGTCTCCCTTATCGACAAATCCATTATAGCGCACATTAAAACGATTAACAACAATAATTTATATAATTTCTCGCAACAACGAAAAAGACCCCGCGCGACTATATAACCGCGCGGAGTCTACAGCTTTAAGCCGGTGCGTTCTCCGGTATCGTGGTCATCACTGAACCGTAAACCGCGTTAGTCACGTTCTGATATGTAATCTTCACACCCTCAGCAGCTTTAAAGCTCATGTTTTTAGTGCTGCCGTCACTGCCCTGCATGACGAAGAAATACGCATCCACCATGTTGAACGGGAGCGCGGGCTTGTAAACAACGGTGCCGTCATTGCCCTTCGCTCCGAGTACGTTAACGATAACGTTCATCATCACGCGCGACACGTACACACCTCCGGAGTTGCCGTACGAATGTGCAGCGTTGAGCGTGTTACCTCCGTGCATGCCGGAGATGATGTTGGCTGCGATTAGGTTCTGGCCTACCTGCTTCGGGTGCTGCCCCTTGTCGGACGTTCCATAGTCATCCGAATCGACAAGCCAAGACCAACCGTTAGCGAGGAACGCGCACGGGAACGTGTAACTCGCGGCCTGCATTCCAAGGACGATATTCTCGTCTACCTCAAGCATCTTCTGGCACGTGTATTTCGCGGTCGCAAGCGTGGAGCACAGGAACACCTTGCCTTTGTAGCCCAGCGTCTGCAGCTTGTTGAGCGTAGCGGCCACGTACTGCGACACGTTCACGGTCTTAGAGGTCATGTTGTTATGTCCGAGCGCGATTAGAAGCACATTGTAATTCAGTACATCGGCTGTAACGCGCGCTGCTGTCGTAGCGTCCCATTTAGTTCCGCCTTGCGCGTCCTCGTGATAGGTAGCTATCTTGAGCGTGCGCTTGATGACGTTGCCAAATCCGGTTACGTTCCCGGCTGGGTTGTAGCCCTCAAGATACGAATCACCGATGACGAAGAGCGAATCGATCGTTTCACCCTTCCCGATTTGCGCTTTCAGCTTGGCTACATCGCCCTCGACTGCATCGATGGACGTTTGAAGCGTATTAGATGCTTCCGTCACAGCGTCAGTGACAACCTTGGGAGTGGCCGCAACGCCTGCGGTCGCGTCACTCGTTGCGGGCGTGCTCGCGGTCGCAAGGCGCACGTGACCGTAGTTAGTCGCGTTTCCGGCTCCGTACACGGTCTCCGTGCTCGCGTGGCTCGTTGGCGCTTTAGTAGCTTCCGCTGCGGTCGCACGCTTAACCTCCGCTTTGATAGCGGTATCGTTCGCCGTGATTCGCGCGTCATAGCGCTGCACCTCTGCCCGGTACTGTTCGATTTGAGCGTTGTAGTTGCCGGTCAGCGCCCAATAAGCAGTGTTGGTAATCTCGATACCAACCGGCACGTACTGCCTAGACGTATACGAATTGCCAGTATGGTAGACGATGGTAAGCGGCTCATATGCCTTTGTCTTGTCCCATTCGAGAGGGTCGGCGAAAAGGGGGACGTAGCGAGCTCCCACGTATTGCGTAACTGCCATGGTTAAATCTCCTTAGCGGGATTGGATGGGTCGGTGTCGGGGTTTGCAAGAGGAGTGTACAAAGTAACTTTCATCTTGTCGATATCCTGCGTGTGCGAAGTCTGCGTTTGCGTTAGCTTGGTGATGCTCTCCGTGTTGGTCGTTACCTTTTTGGTAAGGTCGGTCGTGGTCGTTTGCAACGCTGCAACGTCCTTTGAAAGCTGCGTTACCGCTGTGGGATTCAACGCGTTCACTGCCGCAATGGTTTCATTCAGCTTCGTAACGAGTTCTACCGTGGTAGGCCGCAGGGTCTTACCGAATTCAAGCGCTGTGACTGCCATTTTCTTATACCTCCATGCTAGTAAGCGCCGTGTAAAGCGTGTGCCTTACCTCTTGTACTTCTCGTTGCAACTTCGCGATATCAGACGCGATGTTGTCATTGGGATAGTTGGGCGCGGTGTTATCGATGACGCCCTGCCCGCTGGTCTCGTATCTTAGAATCAAACGCCCGTAATCCTCGGTGCCGTACACGGCTCCGGTGTCGAACGTGATATCGCTCCACGAGTCCGGAACGTAGATGCAGAAATGGCCGTCATCGGTCAGCCCTGCAAACATCATCTGTCCGAACGTTTGCCAAAGCCAACCGATGTTGTTGTTAATCCATTCTTTAATCTGCTGCGCGTAGTAGTCATCGAATCCGGATTGCATGAACTTATCAAACAGCATTTCCAGCGTGTCAATCGCCGCGCTGTTCTCGTTCACCTGCCCGCTGGTCTCGTTAACGTAATCCTTCAACGCGTTGATGATGCAGTACAGGTTAGCGGTCAGCTGTTCGGGGCTTTTAACCTCCCAGTACAGTTTAGGTAGCGTAGGATTCGAGATTAGAAACGGGTCGAAATACGGCAAAGGTGTGTACATATAACCTCCTTACCAGAGTGGAACGGTCGGAACCATTATAGACGTGAAAAGCGTGTGCTCCAATTCGTCGAGAATCATAACATCAACATCGTTCCACGATTCAGCGAACCGCGCGGCTTGCTCCGTTATATCGCCCTCGCGCACGGTGTCGCTCTCGCGGTCGGTGCCGGAACTCGCGTAGTCCGAGTTACCGGAAAGCATCGTCTCCGGGAAGTCTGAGAAGATATCTCGCGACTTAGCGCGGTCGCGGCCTGCTTGGAACGGGTTCACGCCTTGCTCCACGCGCTCATAGAGCAATTTATATTTAGGCATAATCTCGTTGAGCTTTCGCAGGTACGCGGTTTTCCAGCGTGCGGGCGTGGGGATGGATACCTCGCGATAGTAGAACCTGTCTATAATCTTGCGGCACAACTGCGTATATTGCAGCTCGCTGTATGCGTCAAACCTCCAAGAATCATCTACTAGCGGCTGGTAGAAGCCCATCTCGTACCACTCGCCCAACGTGACGGTCATAGAGTCCCAACGATCGTTTACGGGGACTTCCGGAAACTCGAACATTACTAGTCCTCCTTACCGAACAGCGTTTCATACCGGTGGCGCATGTCGTAGTTGTCCGTGATGTTGTCGCGTGCCCATACAACCGTGATAGGTTCATCGAGTTTACCGGCGAATCTCGCGTTCAACTTGTCGCAAGCGGTGCGCCTGCAAGTCAGCGGGGACAAACGGGCTAGTTCCGTGGGCTGCATGGTCGAATTAACTTCATCCTCAATCATGCGTTCCGCTTTGAACGTCATCGAGTCGATTCCCAGCTCCCTATACACCGCATCCCACGTGTTAGCCCATTCCGTTTGAAGCTTATCCCCGATATATTCGCGTGCACGCTCCGGCATGGTCGCGTTAGTCTGTATGTCGCTGAAATTGTCAAACGCCAGCACGAACGGCTCGCCGTTGCCGATTGACTTATAGAAGTTCTGCACATCGAAAGCGCGGTCTTGCGGCGCTGAGATAACTAGCGGCATGCGCATGTGATAGCGGTTAATCTGCTTCGTGCGCAGGATGTCGGCGAGTTCGCGCGCCCAGATGTTAATCTTCACCATGAGCGGGTAGCGGGTCGCGTTCTCCCAAATCCACACGCCACGAGACCAATTGCACATGAAATTTGTCTTACCGGTCGCGCCGATAGCACGCCACGCGCGGGGTTCATCATACATATTAGGTGCGCCCTGCTGGACTGCCTTCAACGATAGAAGCGTGTCGCTCGCAAGCGATGGGTAGGCAAGCGTTGCCGCGCCTTCGGTAAGAAGAATCCACTCTAGATACCGGGCGTTGCACGTCTCCGGCAACCCGACCCATTTAAAGCGCGACAACGCGAGTTCTATCAAATCGTTTTGAAACATGTTGAACAGCTGTTGATTGTATGTTTCCGTCTGCCAATACGCCGGTCTCGAATCCGGACGGTAGGCGCGGTGCTGCTTGAACCCCCTGCGTCCCTTGCTCATTAATTAACCTCCTTGTACGCGCTCGCGGTCGCTATCGCCTTGTTGAACGCATCGTTAGCGGCGTTGACTGCCAGCTCTTGAGCGTCTAGAAGATGTTGCATAAGCCTTTCGTGCGCCTTGTAATCGGCGCTGATAACCGCGTCTTTCCGCGCTCGCTCGACCTTGTAATCGATAAGCGCCTGAATCTCTTCATCGCTCATGTTCTGGTACGTATCCGACTTCAAAAGCGAATCGATGTTGATAGCATCCCTCATGCGTCATCACTCCTTAAAGTTGTCATAGATGCTCACATGTCCTATGTCCTCGGGGGTATCCCAGACGGTCACCCCGCGTATCAGTATATCCTTCACTGCGTTCTGGGCATCTTCCAACGCGTTGCCGCTTCCGCTGCACCACACCTCCGTGCACTTCCAGTACGTGAAATGCTTCATAACCTGCATATCGCGCATATTCCATTCGCGCATCAACGTGTATCCGTACCGGGCGAACGCGCTCGCGGCGTTCATGATGTCGCATTCGCGCTGCGTTATCACCTGCGCGAAGAGCGCACGCGGGGACGTGGCGCACCCCAGCCCGTTAGCACCGGCTCCGAATACAACCGGCGCGGCCACTCCCGCCTGATTCAATCGCGCCTGAATCGCGTCTATAGCGGTCGCATGCGTGCGCTGCGCGTTCGCGTCCGCCGTGGCCTTGGTGTTGGCCGCGTTGGTGCGCGTGAGTGAAGCGTTTGAAGCGGCGCAAGACGTACTAGCGTTGTTACGGATATTCGTTGCGTTCGTTGCAGCCGAACTCTGCACGCCGTAGCTCGCTGCTGTGTACTGGACGGCGTGGAGCGTCTTCTCGAGCGCGTTCGTCTGCGCGATTGCAGCGGCGTTTGCATTGCTCGATTGGGAGATAGCGGCTGCCGCGTTCGCGGACGGGAACGACACGGCCGTGTCCGCGATACCGGCTACACCGGCTGAGATAGCGCCTATACCCGACCCGGAGAATGACGCGGCTATCACGCTTCCGATGTTGCGCCCGATAGAAGCGGCGTTGTTGTTCGCCGTGGTAATCGCTATTACATCGTTGTTCACCCCGGTAATCGCCGTAGAGGTCGCGTTGTCGCTATCGCAGTCGGCTTTGAGCTTGTTGTTAGCGGCGGTAGCCCCATTCAAGGCCGCGGCGTTCGAGTTCTCCGTTATAGCGGTGTTCGCGGCAACGTTGATAGCGTTCACGTCAACGGTGTTCTGCGCTGAGTTGTTCGCGTTGGTGTTCGCGGTCGCGTTCGATGCAAGCGAAGAAGCTAGGGCGTTGTCAGCGGCTAGTTTCGCGTGCGCCCGCTCGTACACGGTCGAATAATCGGCGCGGCTCGCGGCGCTCTGCGTCACCTGCATGATAGGCACGTTCCAGCGTTTCAGATAATCGCCCCACGCGCCACCGTAGGAATACGAACGCCCTTCCGCTGTATGGAACGTCAGCGTATCGGTCGCACCGGCGATTCCGAGCAAACGCGCATCGATCGTTATATAGGGCATTATGAGATTGAGGGCGCTCGCTACCTCGATACCGCTACCCCCCAAATCTTCAACGCGCACGATTGAAGAAGCGCCCGTTTCATCGGACACGCGGATAGCGGCGTATGGATACGTGTAGAGTTTCGCGAATTTAGCGGCGCGCCCGGGGTAAGCGAAGTCCCCCGCCTGCGGCTTTAGAAGCCCGTCCACCCGCTGCGAAGCCCCTAGCACGCTTACCTTGAAGCCCCAAATGGTGAAATTCCAATATTGAAGTAGTAAATCGGTCGGAGCGAAGAATATGCCTTGAATGGTCTGCTTCACCCAAGGCGCGTTTTTCTCCATAGCACGCAGAAAGCCCACGAGGTCGCTTACCGCGACTGAATACACACGCGCTGCAAGCACCCCCGAAACGAGTTCTTCCGACACGACCGGAACAAGCGGGGCGGCAGCACTTCCAAGATTGCCAGGCAAATCGCATGAAGTCACGATACAGGCGCGCTGACCTTCCGCGCTGTAGTTCTTCACGGCACGCGCCCGCTCGATATAAGGCTCTCCACCGGTGTTCACATCGGCGGTCAGCAGGTAGGTGGAATTGTCGCGCGGGTTGGCTAAATAGTCACTCACGTTACTAGCGGCAACAGGCGCGTGCCCTCGCTCAAGCAGAATGTAATCGAACTGCATATCGTTGATATACGTAGTCCACATATCGAGCGACAGCACCAGACGCGTTGTGTTCGGCGATAGCTGCTGCGCGTCTTGGATGAAGTAGAAGAAGCGTTGCTTGCGTGCGCCGTCCGCGTATTCGAGCGGTTGGGTGTCGCTTGTCATGCGCGGCAGGTCTGCAACGAGGTAGTTGTATCCTTGGGCGGATGTCACCGGCACGGGAACTTTCGCGCTCCCATCCGGCTTGACGTTAAACATGGTTTCAAGGTTTATAACATCGCCTTCGAGCTTATCGAACCACGCATCACGCGCGGTATCATCGGCGAACTTGACAACGTTCTCGTAGTCCCCGCACCAAGGCACGTTGCACATCTTCAATCGAACGTTCGGTTTGAATCGCGCGTAATCGAGCGCGTTGTCATACTTGTACACGTCAACGTTTCCAACGTTCGGGAATCCTGAATCCAACTCGATACCCCCTTCACTAAAAGCGCCCCCGCTCGTTCACAAGCGGGGACGCGTGTGGTCGCTTTATAGCGATTATAAACCGCTATGCAATTGTGATGTCAACGGTCGCGGTGTGCTGCGTGGTAGCGCCGGACGGATTGACGTAGGACGTGGTGCCGGTTACATGAAGAACGTTGCTTGCTTCGAGTCCGGTCTTCTGAACGTGAAGGACTCCCAGACGGTCGACGCGGGTTGCGCTGTTCAGCGCAAGCGGCTCGCCTGCGGCTGCGGTATCGTCTACGCCTGCGGCTGCGGGTGCGGTCTCGCCGGTTACGCTCCACGTGACCGCATCGGGCGCGACCTCGATACCCACGTTGTTGGGGGTCACGGTGCCTTTCAGCTCAACGGTGAGCTGCGTGGTGTCTCCGGGCTTGAGCGTGGTCTTTTCCGCTGTGATATTAACACCGGTAACGCTCTGCGTGAGCGTGGATACCGTGGTATCCGCATCGGTGGTAAACAGAACCGCCGGCACGAACGGGGACGCGCTCACAACCTCCCAATGATGCAGATAGTAGTTGGTGCTCAGGGTTTGGGGATTGTAGAAGCTCTCGTTAGCATACACGTAATCGTTGCAGACAAAGAACGAATCGGTGGTTAGAAGAGCGAACGCGTTAGGTACGGGCAACTCCGGCACCTCGATAGTGCGGTAGGCCGCTTCCGCCTTATCGAGCTGAAACACGCTTGCCAAGGTATCCACATCGATAGAAGCGGCTGCGTCTGCCGTGATGAAGAGCACAAGCTCCTCAGGCTTGGCAAAGGTCGGAATTCCATACTCCGCGGACACCGGCGAATAGAGCGAAGAGGGGAACTTGAGCTTCTTGGCATAGGCGCGTACGGCCTTCAAGAACTCCTTGCCGGTGGCTTCATCAGTCGGCGCGGCACTCACATGATGCTTGAAGAACTGCCAATTCTTCTCATAGTAGGCAATCTGGTTAAGCATGCAAAGGTACTCGTCATAGTTATCGGAGTTTCGCGGCACGGTCATAACCGCATCGATAAGGCGGTTAAGCCCCATCTCGTCCGCGAAAGCCTGTTGCAGGTCGGGCAACTCGAGCGTGATGTCGTAGCGGTCTTTGCGGTTCACGGTGTGGTACCACACGGCTGCTTCCGGGCGCTCCACCTTGAGAAGGGTTGCATCGTCCACATCGTAGGTATGTGCGCGGAGCCACTTGATAGCGCTCTCCTGAATTGAAGCGCCGTAACGCAGGTTGGAACCCTTGAAGACGGTAAGCGGATTCTCCCACTGGTTGTTATGGACAATCTGCGTACCGATACGGTTGACGAAAACGTCCACGAACTCGTTAAGATAGCGGCGATTCATCGGGTCGAACAGGAATTTAGAAGTAGCATCGATACCGGAAATAGTCGGGTTAGGTACTCGCTGCTGGAAATCGTTGGTACCGGAGAGATATACGCGTCCGGCGATGGTGGTGTTGTTAGTTGCCATTCGTACAGCTCCTTAAAGGTCAAGGTCAAGGTCATCGTAATCGGGGATGACGGCTACATCGTCCTCGATGATATCCGCGTCCCCGTCACCGTCCGCATCGACCACGGTCGCGCCGTTGTCGATGTCGATTGCGTCCGCAGTCGCGCGCATCTCGCCTAGGATGTCTGCGATTGCGTTTACAACCGACTCGATGCGCTGCAGGCGGTCGCGCAAGTCATCGAACTCGCCGATACGGTGCGCCTCCTCACCGTCAACGTCATCGGTTCGCTCAATCTCGACTTCCTCGGGTATCAGGTTCTCGTTCTCGCCCACTGCAAGCCCCTTTCTATATGTATATGAATCGAGCGCGAACACGCGATGAAAAAACATGCGTGTTCGCGCTCATTATAGCGCATATATACGAAACTAGACGCGTTCCATTAAAACGCGTTGCTACCTCGCGCGGGGTTCGGGTATCGACCGAACGATATAGCTTCCCGAATCGTCCCTACTTATGGAGTTGCGCGCCCGTCATCGCTTGCGCGGATACTACTTTACACCATAGAGCGCCATAGCGTCCAAAAAGCCCTCGCGCACCTTCACGCTCTCGAACAAAACACTGCCCTCGTAATACATCTGGACGATTACGCGCATGGTCTTTAGCGCTCGCTGCGCGGCTATTCGGTTGGGGGTGTTATCCTTGCGCGTGAGCGCGTATACGTTCGGGGCGTTGTTCGGTATGGTCGAGGTAACGTAGTAATAGCCCTCGCTCATGTCCGCCCATATGCCGTACTCGTCCCCCATGTGAACCACGCCCATAACGTATTTGGCGCGGGGCGGCTTCTTCATCACGTATCTGGTATCTTCCTTGAAGTCGTTCGCATATGTTGCATTTGAATAGCCGGTAATCTGCCCCATGCGCCCGGCTAGAGTGTGCTCCATGCGGTACGCATCGTGTTCATCCGGCTCCACGTAATGAAGCAGGCACATCTTATCTTGATACCACGTGTAACCGTAGGCGGGCACGCCGCGCACGCCGAACGCCGCGAAATAGGGATTGAGCAAGTCAACCGCGTTTCCCAGCAGGAACAAACGCGGCTTAATTCGAGTGTTGTTATAAGCGTCCTCGCGTGCACACGAATCGATGATGCGGCTCAGCATATTCCATTCGTTGCGCTTGTACGTATGCGTTGAATCGATCGTTTCTAGTATGGCTTCATCGAAGATGATATTTTCCACGTCCGCAAACGTACGCTTCTTAGTCCCCTGCATCTCCGCAAAAGCGACAACGTACCCGCACGTGTTCCAAGGAGTGCCCTTAGGCGCGTCCTTGATGCGGTACCTGAACACGTTCGCTTCGCACTTATAGTCGAATGCACCAAAATCGTCATCGGTAGCGGCTAACTTGTCAAAATAGCTCTTTTTGACAGCATCGCGTTCATCCAACGTGCGGCACACCTCCACGAACCTGCAACCGCGTTTGATAGCGCGGTTGAGCGCGTAAGCACGAAGGCCGTACGTCTTGCCCTTGTTCGGAGCGCCTACGACCATGGTTACATCCGCGTTATATGAAAGCGTCTTCTCCCAGTTGTAATGAACTCCGTCATTAAGGTTTACCATTCAATCTCACATCCTTCTTCGTCTGTATATGTATATACCGCTCTCCCATCGGCCACGTCTATAACGCGCTGGGAAGTATCCAGCTCGCGGGCATACTTTTCGCGAACGTATGCCACGGTGCGCGAATTGCCGCCTTTTTCCGCGTCCCCTAGCACGCGGTCAGACGGATAGAGCGCTATCGACTCGCGAGATATCACACGCGCGGTCGCACCGGTGTAGTCGGTCACATACGCATCGAACACATCCGATGCAGCCGGGCGGTAGTGTTCGAGCGCATGGCACACCCCATTGGACACGCGCACGCCCCATCCGAGCACGCGCGGCGCTACCTCTTCGAATCCGTGGCGTGCGCTCATATCGTCTATCCAATTCTCGATATGGTAGGCGCCCTGCGGTCTGGAAAGACCCGCGCACGTTATATGCGCGTGGTGCCCATCCCAGCTCACACGAGCCTTGTTCCACGCGTCCATATGGAGCGGGTACGCGTCTCCTTCCACCTCGAACGTGCCCACTCCGGTGAGCGGGGACGCGTAAGACGGGAAGTTGGAGCGCACGCGCTCCATACATATGTTGATGGACTCCGTTACGGACGCGTGGAACGGTTCCAACGCCCGCATCAAATCATCGGCGCTCACGTCCTCGTTACAAGATATCTTCAAGCTATCGGTATCACCTCCCAGCACGCGCACGTGCTCGCCGAATACCCTATATACAAGCTCGATAGCGGCAACGATAGCCATGCGCGAGCCGCCAACGATTCGAAGGCCGTAGGGGTAAAGGACAAGCTTTTTCTTAGCGTCCTTGTAGTGCTCTTCGTAGTTCTCACGCGTAACCACCGTATCCCTATCAACGCCAATCTCTCCTTCCGAAACCTTATAAGCGCACTTGAACACGTCTTGCGCTTCCATGCCATATATCGAGTTAAACATTCCCTTTACCGTGCTCCCGTAATAGGTTTCTAAATCGGAACGCGGCATTTCACCCGTGCGAATGCGTGCGGCTATGCCCTCGGGGATGCTATCCGGAATAGGCGCGGTGTACGCGCGTCCGGTCTCGTACGTCTTTAGAATTTGCTTGCATGCATCCTTACGCGCGTAGAAGAGATTAGACAACAGCGTGACGTAATCGGGCGGCTTCACGAACTTGCAAGTTCCCTCACCTAAAATGACTGTCATAGAATCCCATTCGTAAACGCGGCTCATACACCACAGTTCCATTTCCGACACGTTCACGATGCATGATTGAGCTTCTACCAATTTTCCGAAAGCGAAACGCGCACCGGCTGCAACGTCAACGTAACCTGCGCTTCGCACTTGGGTTACGGTCTGCCTGTCAGCGTCCCCGCTACCCCACTCGCCCAGCTGCCCCGCGCCTTTAAATTTAGTTTCGGAAAGCAACGCGATATCCCACGCCGCGAAAGCGCTACCAGCACGTAGGCGCAAGCGCGTGAAACGTACCTGCGCATGAAACGCGCACCCAAACGGCTCTTCCCAGTGCTTCATCGCGGTATCAAGGTCTGTGTTTACAACGGATTCCGCCATATGCTGCAGGATAGCGGGGACAAGGCCCTTGAACTTAACGGGGGTCATGTGCCCGTTGATATAGGCATGGTGCGCGGAAGTCTCGTCTATGCTGTACACGTTTCGCTGCACGATTCCGGAATACCGCGCGGAAGTGAACGTGAAACCACCGCGAAAAGACGCTTTCCTGAGCGCGTACTGCGCATAGGTCGGCGCGAGTTCATCGGCGCACATCCGCTCGAACGCGGCTTGAACGGATACGGGTTTACCCTCGCCGCGCGGGATGCGCAAGCGACCCGTCTCCATCTTGCCAGCTTGCCGCACCAGCGATGTTTTAGTAAGTACCCGAACACCGAGCCACTCAGGTTGAAGCCATTCGTTGGATTCAAGTAGGTAGCGTAAGTAGGCCGGGATTACTTCCGTATCGCGCCCGGCGTAATACAATTCTTCATCTGTCAGCGGAGTTTCAGGCGTGCGGATTTTCGAGTAATCCCAGTCACCCGTGGCCTTGGGCAGGCCACATGTCTCGCCCATCTTGGCAAGTCCGCGCATCTCAAGGTAAAAGGTGTCCCAGAAACGGAGCTTTACAACGCCTTCTTGGACAATATCCACGGTATAGGCGCTGGTCGCGCTCTGCGCGCTCGCCACCATGTCATAACGATCGTTTAAATCGAACATAAGCGGTTGCAGGTCGAACATGAGGTTATAAGCGCAGATGATGGGGACGCATCCGTTGCGTTCACCCCACGCTATGTAATCGTCTATAACGGCCTGCATTTCGGAACCGTGGCGATAAAAGGACACGTTGCCCGCTCCGACTTCGTACGTGCGGATGTCCACCCCTCGCAAATCGTTGACGATATATAGCACGGGGTATGCACGCCATTTATTCGCCGCAGCATCTACAAGGATATTGCATGTCTCAGTATCGTAAGACGCAGCTATCTTGAATTGTTTGCTATCACGTTTGCGCGCCATGTGTTCCCTCTAACGCCCTTCGAGCTATCTAAACATCACGAGCATCGAAGCCCACCAGTCAGACCCCATCAGCTCCGAGTCGTAATCAACCTCGTTGTAAAACGCTTCGTTCTCACTTGTAATCCCTTCCACGAACGATGATGTCACCTTGGAGCCAATCGCAGCTTGAAATGCATCTTCATTGGCGCTAAGAACCTTTTCGAATGCTTCTGCTAACGAGTTAGCGCCAAGGCCGCGAATTATGTACTCGTTGCGCTTACGTGCATCGCGTCCGCGCCATAGTTGGCGGGTCGCTGCGTAGAACACAGATACCTTCTCGCTCGCGTGCTCACCTAGCGTTGTCGGTTGCCCAATCTTAGCAAGGTTCAATTGCCGGGCGAAAAAGATATCCGAGCGCTCTTTAGCGCTCTTAACTTTGCGCGGCGCGGAAGTCATACGGTCGAGCTGCGCGGCTGCCGCTTGGCTGCGCTCTTTAGCGGCTGCAATCTCTGACACGGCATGCGTCTTTTGATATGACTTGGTAATCTGCACTCGCACGCTCTCTATATAGTCCGTCCGCGCTCGCAACTGCGATGCGCTCATTCCGGCTGTATCCTCGCGTTCAAGTCGCGCCAGTAGACGCTTGGCACGCCTACGGGCGTTATACGTCTCGTCAGATGCACGTTTGGCTCTTGCCATTTCAACACCTCCGGTTAAAAAAAGGCGGAACGGCTTCAAGCCGAACCGCCTTAGGTGCAACGGGTTAGGATTATATGTTAGATGAGTACAAGCGTCTTGCGAGTGTTCCCATTGGGGAGCTTGGAAGAAACGAGCTTCATCTGAACGACCTCGCCGGTATCGAAGAGCTGTGCGGCCATGAAGTTATCGGCTGCGTTGCGCACGCCCTCGGACTGCGAGAAGTACGCTTTGCCGTCCGCGCAAACAATCGTGGTGTTGGTGCAGGGCATATCAACACCGTTCTTCTCGCGGGAGCGGCGCACGCCGGGTTTGGTGAAAACGCCGATGACGTCCAGAGTCTCGCCCTCGTGCTCTGAAAGCGATTCCGCGTTGTTCATCGCGTTAACAACGAGCTTACGGGTCTCCGCATCGGTGGACTGGATAGAGGAATAGCTAGAGGGAGTGTAGAGGTTGGTGTCGGTGTCGATGGTTGCAAGCTGGGTGGTCTCAATCATGGTTAGAGTCCCTTCTTATAGTTAATTGCGGTTTCTACAAAGAGCTTAATCGGCATTGAGTAGTAATCCGAGTCCGTTTCAACGTCTGTAATGGTAATGGTCGGGTCTTTCAGCCTTCTACGCAGCGTGTTAGTGGCTTTGGAAAGCTTCGAATAATCCCCGAGCAGTTCATACTCGAATGGCTCGAAAGCGCCGTCAACAACGCGCTGACCCTTACAGTGCGAGAACGTTACCGTCCTGCCGATTAATCCACGTTCAAAATTGGTAGGCATAATGTCATCTCCTTCCCCGTTGCCTTGATTAGTATTATAAACAATGTCAGTAAAGCGTGTCAACGATTAAATCAATAAATTTTGTAGTAAACCCGATTCACGTAGGCTTGCACCTCATTATAGCGGCTACCCAATGCATCGCGGCGCGCTTGACCGCTACCGTAATCACCGCGCATTACTGCCGCGGCTAGCTCCGCTGTGGTCTTGTAGCCGGAGCCGGAGCCGGAGCCGATACCGAAATAGTGCGAGTTTACGTAGGCTTGAACCTCTTCATAGCGGCTACCCAATGCATCGCGGCGCGCCTGGCCGCTTCCGTACTCACCGCGCATGACTGCAGCGGCTAGAGATTCAACGGAGTCGGTGGGGGGTGCAGGCGCGTTGTTCTGGTTGCCGGAATCGGGAGCGGGTTCGGTGCCTGTAGACCCGTCCATATATGCTTGAACCTTCGATTTGAACCAATTCCAGCTGTAGCCCCAGCGCTCCAGATACGGGATTGGGTCGGTGTGCGTGGTGCCACCCCAGAGCGTACGCGCATCGTTATGCGACACCATACGGTCAATTCCCCATCCCTTTTGATTCAAGTAATATGCAGCCCACTGAGCGGCTGTATCGAGTGCCGTATCCACCTGTCCGCGCGTGGTGCCCTCGCATATCTCGATACCTACCGACACGTTGTTGCCGTTGCCCACATGCCACGCCTTAGCGTTGCCGGGCATGACCTGATAGACGGTACCCCCGTTCGTCCAGTCGCACACCCATTGCGCCATTGCCGCGTTGTTGCCCGCGCGATTCCAATAGGTCACGTGGTTCCACGCGGTCGCTCCGGGGTTGGCTGTGGAATGGATGACCAGATAGCTAGGGGAAATGGTTCCGTGGCCGTTCGCGATGAAATAGTCAATCTCCTGCCACGCGAACGCAGACGGCGCACCGACCACCAAAGCAGACGCAAGCGCGACAAAGGCCGCGCACCCCTTTACAAGCTTCTTCAACACTACTAACCCTCCTGACTCATGCTATCGAGCTTTTCGATAACCTTGGTCATAATAAGTGTGTTCTCTTCGATGGTCTTACGCATGTCCTCCACGGTCTTTGTGCTGTAGTAGAACATCATCACAAATGCAGCGATTGGGAAAGCCACGTTGCTAATCAACTCCGTTATAGTGCTCGCGTCCATGTCGGTATCCTTTCATCTAAGCGACACCGTGCACCTTGCACGGTGCCTTACCTAATGAGGGATTATACATGTAATAAAAAAAAAGGGGGTTAAATAACCCCCAGAGTAGCGTATATGTTGAGCGTGACTATCACGAATAGCACTATTAGCGCGGTTAACGCGCCTGCTAGCCCGTGAACAAGTCTATACAGACGCGCGATATCTTCCGCGTACATCCTATAAAGCTCGGTCAAATCTTCATCGGTCTTGATTATAAATCTGCGTTCATCTGTGGTCATTGATGTTTCTCCTTCTATCGTAGTCCCTGAATGGCTGAAGTTATTATTATGCACCCGTGGGTAGCCGGTATCTCGCTTCGAATAATTAGAGGTGCTTTAGTACGACCTGTTGCAGGTGCGAATTGTATATGTTTCGCACCGGCTGACTTATGAACACGCAAAGCCTTCATTACTTGAGCCGGGTCGAAGTAATCACATGCGCTTGTGAAGTCCTTGTTTCCAACGGTGTATGTCAACACCTTATCCAAGATATCTACTCGCGGGGCATATACTAAATCAGTCCTGTATAAAGCACTAAACACGCTTCCAGATTTAAACAACCCCTCGATACGGTTCACAATGTATCCGTCTGTTGCGTATATGACTTCATCGTGGACACATACGCAATCAAATGGAGCATGCACACCGGGCTTGCATGTGCAAGAGTTTAGAGCGCTCCATAGGCTACGGGCTTCTGCTTTGTTCATTTGGTTTCCCTTTCTGGTTGAAGCTTATATTATTGTAGCAGTCACTAGAACGGTTTGCAAGCTTTTTTTATTTTCATTCCATATATCCTAATTACCTATCAGGAATAGGGGTTTATGTGATTTTT
>OHAX01000802.1_pt1 | contig 16321 bp, 23 predicted proteins | sample 1577261 | NCBI WGS metagenome assembly OHAX01 (sample SAMEA3541483, study PRJEB24748) | human gut metagenome | biome: human gut; feature: human-associated habitat; material: faeces | place: China | collected 2012 | reverse complement strand
TTTTTGATAGGGCAGCTTTAATCTGCCACAATGTATTGTTGTTTAATTCCTGATCTCGTGACTTGATAGCAATTTCAAAAGGCAAGCTGACCGTTTGAGTGCCGGCCATGTCCTCGTCTACCACTTCTCCGCCAGGTAGCGGATAAAGGACCAATCCCTCTTTTTCGGCTAAATAACCGAGCTTAGACGGAATTTTGTCTTGGACTCCTTTGATATGCTCAAGCAAGACATCTGCAAAATCATTTTTTTGAATCATTTTACTCCCATCGCTTTCGCTCCGACTTCAGCCCAATTTTTCGCATATAGAGCTGAGGCTTTCTTATCCCATCTTGGACCAGTTCCAGGTGTTGGTTTTTGGCTCAGCAATCTCTTCTTGTTTGCAAAGAAAAACCTTCTTTGTTTATCAGAAAAGAACCCTTTGCGCTTCTTGCCATAATAGAGCAATCTAGCGTAAGGTGTTGCGTAGATAATCGAGTCTTGTCGAACATGTCCGCTAGACCTCAATTCCCCTTTTCGTTTTGGGACGAAGCGCTCCATATCCATCAGCATCTGGTTAGCAATAGCTAACTTCCCTTTAGCGAAATTCTCTGGAGATACTTTTTTCTCGATCCCTGAAAGGTCAATCTTAACATTAACACCACCCATCAAATCACCTCGATTTCATAAGCTAGTAGCTTCTTGGTTAGAGGATGATGTTGAGGGATGATGTTCTTAACAACGTAGCTGACGCCGTCCTCTTCTACAAACCCACCAACGAAACTCTTGTCGAGTTTCACAGGGCAGTATTTGTGATAGACAATCACAGTCGAGGAATTGGACTCGCTACGATGATTGCCTGTTCCAGAATGAGAAAAGGATCTATCGAATTTGCAAGGGGATAACAAAAGAGGGTCAGAGTAAGTCTCTTTCCCCCAATCGTCCTCACCAATTGGCTTTTTGATAGTCACAGAATCAGGTAGCATTCGTTTATCTATCATAATCAACCCTCGCTGAGCCAAAGCCTGCCATTCTCAGCCAGTTTTCAGCATCTCTTGATAAATTATACCTCTCTGCTAAAGAAAGCGAATTTGAACCATTCTGAGAGCCTGAGCGATAGCTTATAGATGTCCGCCCAACTGACATGCTGGCAATAGATTGCTTGTCCTCTGCCGTCAGGACCCCAGAAGTGTCCAAGTAAGCAATCTGAAAGGCTGTAGCTCGTTTAACTGCCTTCTTGCGAGCTGTATTGTCGCTATCAAAGCTATTTAGAGAATAGAAATCCCTGGTATAAGCATCGATAGCGAGTTCAGCACGCTTTAAAAGCTTGTCAAAGTCGCCCTCAACCTCAAATCCGAGCTTATCGAACTCCTCTTTCGTTAAGTAAGTCATCTAATCACCTCCTTAAAAGGTGGATGCCCCCACCTCAAATAGATCTTGCTTAGGCTCTTCAATGAGTTCAAGGCAATCTTCACCAACAACCCCATTAAACAGGCTATTAATTCGATTAGCTTCGTCTTGCTCTAGATCGTACTCTTGACCTTTGTCAAAATGACGGTCAGACTTAGCAAGATATACGTTCAATTTTGCTTTAAACTTGGCCATTTAGCACCTCCAAAAGCTCGTCTTTGGTCTTGTTTGAATAGCCCTCAAACCCTCGCTCTTTCGCAAGAGCTTTCAGCTCTGCTAAAGTCATTTCCGTAAGCGAATGAGTAGCCAAAATCTCTGAGATTTGGCCATCTTCAATCACTTCTTCAAATCCATCAGCTAATAGCTGAGCTTCAAGCAAGCTGCCTTCTTGCACGGTGTAGACTTGATTCCCTTTTTCGTACTTACGCATTTCCTACCTCCTCATTAAGCAGATTTGTGAGAAACATAGACCCCATCTTGTTTTGATTGCAAGACGAAAAGGTCATGATACAAACGGTTTTGATACAAGTATCCGTCACCTTCAGTGTGTTGACCAGGAGCGAACAGATAGATTGAGTTGAATTTAGCCTTGGCAATTACTGCTGGCTTAGCAACGATCAAGAAGTTAATGTTTTTACCATCTGAAGCCTTAACAAAGCCTTCAGTGAAGTCAAACTTAGTCTTGAAGCGTGCATCGTCCCAAACTTCGATAAGCTGAACTCCATCAAGTGAAGTGACACGAGTATCAATTCCTTGAGGAGATGTAGTAGCGATTGAGCGTGTGAACTCTTTAGAGCGTTCCAAGAAATCCATAACCTCGCTAGAAACATACATAACGATATTTTGAGCGCCGTATTTACGGACTGGCAAAAGGGCAGCTTTCAACTTGGTGTAGATGTTCACTTCTGAAAGGTCATCTTCAGACTTGAAGTGACTGTTTGTGATAGCTTCTGTAGCAATTTTAGAGAAGCGGTAAGCGTCCACTTCGGGAGTTGCGTGTTCTGTGATGAATGTGTTAGATACGTTAGCAGCTGAAAGCTCTTGGTTCGTTTCGTCAACGTCTGCAGCATCTACGAAGAACTCGACGTCACGGTCAAATCCTAGTGTGTAAACTTTCTTGTCGTTTGAAACTGTACCAGAGTTGTAGCCTTTAGAGCGAGTGTGCGCTTTGTAGCCAGTCACTGAAATTGTAGGCAACTCGAAAGACTTAGCGCCCAACCAGTTTACTTGTGGCGTTTCCAAAATACTTGTGAGTGCGCCTTGCATCAATTTCTTTTCAAAGGTGCCTTCGTGTTTAGTGATGTAGTTAATTGTCATTGATCATTCTCCTGTTAATTATTTAGTCCGAGAGCCTTCAAAAAGGCGTCTTCTTGGTTCGTTCCAGCCGTCGGATTTCCTCCGGCCGAAAATGTCGGTTTCTTCTCCTCTGGTTGTTCTTTGCGACCAAATTGAGGGTATTTCTGCAATACTTGGCCAATAGCATCCTCGATAGACACCTCATCGGATACCAAGCGCGCAGACAGAGTGATGACATCGTCCACAGACTCGGCATTTACTCCTAAAGTTAGAGCTGATAGTTTCGCTTCCAGGTTCTTCTTATCTGATAAAGCATTTTCTAACTCTTTCTCTTTAGCAGCAAGCGCCTCTGACTGTTTCTCAACCTCGCTCTTTTGTGAATCTTTCCACTCTTTGAGTTGCTGGAGTCCTTCTTTAGCGCTCTTGAAATTTTCAAACCCTAGGTCTTTGAAGATTTTCTCTTGTGCTTTTCTTGACTCCTTAGCGACAAGGCCAGTCACTTCTTCCTGAGTGAAAGTCTTGACAGGTTGCTCTTGAGTTTGTGACTCAGTGGTTTCTCCAGTATTTGCTGACTGGTCAGCTTGTGTTTGAATGTCTTCTGCCATTCTTGAGTTCCTCCTAAAATTAGGTATTATCTTCCGTTCTTTACCGCCTGCGGATAAAGGCAAGCAAAAAACCGCATCGAATCCGACACGGTTTATAGCAATTTACAGTGATTTATAGCAGTCTATTCCTGCCAGTCAAGATGTCGGATCACCTCCTAATCTTTAATAGCGCGATTTGAAACTTTGGCGTAAACATCCACATAAGTCTCTTTCTTGTCTCCATTATGTGTGATTTATGCGTAATCTCCACAAGTCTCGCTTGATGTAATTGTGTTCGTACTAACAAGAGCTTTCCAATTTTGCAGGGTCTTGCTAAACCAAACTACAAAGCAGTCTTCTGCTTTGATTTCACGATCTGATAAGCGCGAAAATTCTTGTGATGCCAATTGTTTTGCTTTTTCTAACATTTTCATTCCTCCGTTTTTTCATATGTTTCTGCAAAAATATCAGGCTTGCATGGATAAAATTCACCTTGAACTCCTTTGATTATATAATCGCCTGTTTTTGCGACCATAACACCCTCAAGTGTTTTAATCTCACACCATGCTGGGTTTTTATTCCACTTGCCATTATCGTGAATGATAATCTCATTCCTTGTCACTGCGTCCCAAAACCAATCTTCTTCAATCAAACAACGTTCATTAAGTTGAACTGCCTCAATTACTACAGGTTTTTTACGGTATTTCATTTTTCTCCCCTTTCTTCTTGAAAAAAAGCGCATTGTGAGTTATAATTTAGATAGTAAATAGAGGTTTTCCATCTCCCCTTGAAACAGATTATTCTGCGGTAGGAGGTGGGACACCTCTATTTTTCTTTTGGTTCTAAAATATCAATCAACTCATCTGATCTCTTCAGTACGGCTATATTTAGCCCTCGACGACCAGACTTATAGATTTCTTCTAACCTATTTGAGATTTCTTGTTCAGCTAGCGGAGTATTAGTGATATCAAACACAATATTTTCAGCTTGTTCCTTCGCTTTTTTCGATGCATTATCAAAAACGTTCTTCCCGCTTCCAGAAATCTCTTTTAAATCAAATTTCATACCATCAATCAAATAGTCAGGAGTAGGGATATCTTTTGGATAATTAACTCTTGGCGCCATTTGAACATGCTTTCCAAACGTTTTAGACAACCATTCCCCTACTTCTTTCTCTTTTTGGGAATAATCTAACACTACATGCTTTCCATCGACTTGATATTTCTGGCCGTTATGTTCCCAGAAATTCATTTCTGAGACCTTAGCTTTGCCAGGATCTACATTTGATAGCCATTTCTCTTTTACAGAAACGTAAGACTTATTGCCAGCAGGTTCAACGCTTGCTGGTTTTTCGTTTTTCTTGAAGAGTTTTTCTCTTGCCTCATCCCGTTTCAGGGATGGGTGCTTATCGATGTAATCTTTCAAAGCAGCGTTTTGAGTGCCTATCTTACTCTTGTACTTGTCTATCAGTTCTTTATCGCCTAATTTCTCAGCGACGTGTAGTTTTTCCTTATTCGCTCTGATAGACCGTTCTAGAGCTCTCTGCTTAGCTTCGGCGTTAGCATTCTCTATCGCTTGCTCTGGACTTACTGACTCAACGTCCTCGCCCAAATCTGGCTTGTAGTTCGCTCCTGGGATGAACGGAGTTAGCATGTGGCCACAGTTAATACCAAGGCACCCTTCAGGCCGACCGTAACCATAATCTGACAAAGCTAAAATCTTCTCGCCATGTTCGACCCTAGCCTGGCCAGTCGTTACTATCTCATGTTGCAAAGGGGCGCACGACTTGCGAGCTGACGCCTTTTTTGAAAAATAAAAGGTATCAATGCCCAGCTCTTCAGCTGGTCTTGTTCGCATTTCTCGATAAGTTCGATAGGTTGTCGTCTTGATGACTGTTCGAGCGTAGTTGTCTATCTTCCAGTTACGTCCAGCGCTATCTTTGAAACCTTGAAAACCTTTCTCTTGCCACTTCATGACCGTGTCAGAGATAGCCTTATCAGCCGTTGACAAGCCTGTGACCACTCTTGCGACAGATTGCTCCACAATACCTTGATAAGCACCAATAACAGCCTTTGGTAAGGTTGTATTGATGAGATTGTGGAGGTCGCCGATAGCTTGATTAGCATAATCAGCAAGAATTTCTTGAATGTGATTGCTATTTCCTGCGGATCCACGGCCTAAGTCTTCCATGAGCTGTTGCTTCGTGTCCGTGTAGAGCTTCAGACCTTCATTTTCAACAATGTAGCGTAGCTGTTCTTCAGCTACTCCAGAATATTTAGAGATTAGCTTCAGGTTCTCCTCGTTCAGCATGTGCATCTGTTGCATCTTCTCTAGTTGCCAGATGTACGGTTGCTTATCAAGATATACCGTTCCACGCTCCGTCACACGTTCGACCACGTTGTCAAACAAATCCAAGGCTAACTGATGATAAATATCTGCGACATTGCTCGCTTGAAGTAGCAGCTGCTCGTCATTGAACTGGATTGGTGGTCTTTTCTTTGGCATTTAATCACTCTCCATACAAGTCGATGTCCTCTTGCGTCCGCTGGCTGTTAGCCGTGTCCATCGTTTCCTGATTGATTGCTCGAATCATCTTCTTAGCGTCGATTTCTGACATATTAAAAGCCTTCTGGATAGCGTGAGCCTTGCTGACAATACCACTGGCCAAAGCCTTAGTCCAATAGTCAAGCTCATTGTTCTTGTCAGTAAAAACACCATCATCCAAATTGATTGCAATCTTCTCCATTTGAGGAATTGAACCGCTATATAATCCATAAAGACTACCAAGCTCGCAGATTGAGATGATGAGCTCTTTCAAAGATTGCTCAACCAAGCTGACAATACTGTTCCTCATTTGGTAAGTATCAGAGTTTTCAGAAACAACCTCGGTCGCAGTCTTCAAGCTCTGGCCGTCAAATGTAAACATCCCAGCTGACACACCTAAAAGCATTTCAAAAAGTGCTAGGCCTTCGTTAATGGTCTTGATGTAATCATCTGCTCGGATTGCAGTAGTCAAGTCTGTTATGCTTCCTCCGTCCATGTCGTTAGTGGATAAGCGTAAGTAGACGTTTTGCTCAGTATCGAAACGCTTGACAAGCTGGACGTCTCCGTCATGATTGACCATGCGAGTCTCTGTGAGGTTCTCAGGAACTGCGACTCTGCGTTGACCCATCTTGACTTCCCACTTGAACTCGTCGTAAGTGGTGTTAATAAAATCAATCGTGCTCTTGGCATTATCGAAGATAGACAGACCGAGAGGCGAATTGATGTCCTTGTTGTTCATACCTGGAGGTTTAAGGTATGAAAAAAGCGGTCTTGTTAGACCGTCAAGTTCAACTTGTTCTTCTAGATCCTCGTAGACTTCAGCTAGAGGCACACGTCCACCTACTTGTTCAGAGTTCTCAGACCTGTATAACTCGTTAGAAATGATGTACTTTCCGTCGCTTGACCACTCGTGGAACTCAATCAACGTGTAGTAGATATTCTTCTGACCTGAAGCCTTAATCGTTTTAGTGACAATAGCAGCGCTTGAAATGTCTTGCGTGTTGCTTTGCAACGGCAAAAAGACAGGCGCTTGAACGAATGACACTCTCACTCGTCCATTATCCACATAAGGCCTCATAGCAAGACCTCCCAAAGCAAGACAACTCTCAAGATATCTTTCAAAATTTTTGTTAAATCTATCATTCTTCAACGTCTCTTGAATGAATTCATCTGCCTGCTCGTCGTCCAATTTAATCGAAGCTTGTTCATTGAATACCAGGCTTGCAATCTTCTTAGCAGCGGTTCGAGCGATTGGCAAATGGGTCGCTTCTCTTTGTTTCTTGATGCCGTCCGTATTTATGTAAGTGATTTTGTCAGCGTTGCTCTGATAGTATCTTAGGTTCTCGTTAATACGTCGATACTCTGCGCTTGTCACTGCAATTTTAGGATGGTCTGTGATACTTGCTAGACTTTCTGTCGTCATTGCGTACTGTCCTCTCTTAAATAGATTTTTGACAAATTGTATAATGCCCATTTATCGGCTCCTTGTTGCTAAAAATTGGCGTAACGCTTATAGAATACGTTCACACTATATCTAAATTCGTCCATTGCGTGGTTATCTTTGTCAATTGGCCGTCCGTTATCATCACGGCTGTAAAGACCAATCTCTTTCAAGAAATAGTAATGGTCGTACTCTTCTTCTTGGTGATTGATAAGCAAGAACTGACCTGACGAAATGATATTCTGGCCACGCTCAATCCCAACCTCGATACCTTTTGCCTTGCTACTAACATCATGGGCATTGTTTAAGGCCCCTCTTGTCTGAATCCCTAGCTTATGCAATTCCTCTCGTAAGGATCTACATGCTGGGTCAATCCAGACATCGGTATAGCACATTTGATACTTGCTCACGCACCACTGAATAAATGCTCGAAGCTCGACTGCATAGGTGGACATAGCCTTGACTTGGCCAGTTTCAGCTCCGCTGTGATAATAATGAGCTACACGATTGAGTCTAAAGAAAGTCTTGTTGTCCTCTCTATGTTTAGTAACGATGTTACAAGACATTGAGGTGGCGTCAGATTGTCCACCATCGCCATTGAAATACATTTCTATAGGTTCGCCTACCAAGTTATCCTTGATGTTCTTTTCAAGGTCAAATAGGCCGTAAATAACGCCCTGAGGCATGACACGCTGACCAAGCACGTCTCTCTTGTAGAGATAAGGATTCTTCTTCAGCGATTGAATAATAGATTGCTTACGCTCTTCTGACAGAATGGGATTGTCGTCCATGGTCCAATGCGTCCAGCGTGTGTTTTGAACGTCAAATACATCTTTAATAACTGGATGTTGAGGTGCTGGAGGGTTCAGGTCAGCTAGATGATATCTTAGCTTAGCAGCCCACGTCCGTCTGAATGCCTCCTGGATAAAATCCATATTCAGTAGATTGATTTCACAAAAGACCACTGAGCCTAAGGACATACCAGTAATAGCTCCCACGCTGTTGGCTTTTCCGCCCCCCTTGTAGTAAACACGCTTGGTTCCGTTAGGCGTATCAACTAAGAGGTGGTCTCCGTGTTCGTCGTGCCTGATTTTGCAATTGCCGTCGAAGATGTGCATTAGACCTGTACCGTCACCGTCAATGAATAGACGGTAGGCTTGCTCTTGGTTGTATGCAGCTATTAGATGGTTCTCGTCTGGTGACTCAATCAAGTATCTTGCATATCTAAAATGACCAGCGGTTGTCTTCCCACTTCGAGGCGTGCCCTCGTTGACCTCAAGCTCATAGTTGAACGGTCTACGAATGATGTTGAGTTGTTTGTTTGAAAACTTAATCTCCATCTTCGTCACCGCCTTTTACCGCATTTAAGAGAGCTTCCATGAGAGTAGTATCGGACTTAGAGTCTTGGTTTCTCTCAATCTTGATCTTGAGCAGTTCAATTTCTTGTCTGATTTTCTCGTCAGTCAATTCATAGTCTTTCCATGCTATGTTATTCATGCCGTCCAAAGCCGAAAGAAAGGCATTTGAATTAGCTTGTCTAATACCTTCATTCTCAATACTTGCTCTAGCCTTGTTTTTAAGCCATTCATACTCGTTAAAAGCCTGTTCTCTGGACCATAAGGACATGTTCGAGAACTGTTTGAGTAACTCACGATACCTTAGGGTAATCTTAGGGCTTTTTAACAACTTTGAAGCTTGGACATCGACTGCGAGGTCTGTCATTTTTTCGGCTTTGTAAGCCTGCCTATACGCTTGTCTTTGAGATAGTCCGGAGATTATCCCTTGGACAAATAGCTCTTGTTTTGGGGTTAATTTATCCACTCACCGGACTACCTCCTTTCCGACAAAATAAAAAGCCACTCAAAGAGTGACTGTATGCGGTAAGTGGGTGCCTCCCCCACCAGAGCCTTATATAGCGCTACTTTATCTCTGTCCTACAGGTTAATTAGCCTAAATCTAATTACCGCCCTGTACCCCTATTGTGATAGCTACTCACAGAGATACAATTAGAACGACAGGGCTCGAACCTGCAACCAATAGATTAAAAGTCTACCGCTCTACCACTTGAGCTACATTCCAACTGCAAGCAGACTACAGACTTGCGTGTTAACTAGAAATTACTTTTTTCTTTTTTATTTTGTGTAGTCTTTTTTGCGATATTAAAACATCCTACTCTATCGCCACTGGTAACCCAAGCCAGCAGTTTTTCAGAAGCTTTTCTAGGTCGTTGCCTAAGGTGCCTTTGCTTTAATTCTTGATACTACCATTTTAACAGATTTTAGACTTCATGCGCACTCACTTTAGCTCACTTTGTCTATGATAGTCTCTTCTAGTTCGGACTCAGCCTGTTTGCGTAATCTGTAATAAGTTGCCTTACTAATTCTCAAATTGTCGCAAATATCCTCAATGTAGGTCTTAGTAATGTAAGTCATCCTAAGGACGGACCTGCTTTTTGGATTTTTAAGTCTGTTGATCATTCTACCTAATTCAAGTTTCCTGTTAATAACTTCTTTGGTATCCTGTTCTATAGCCTCCTTCATCACGACAAGCTGAGTATAGACGTCGTCAACTTTTCTAGTCTGTCCGCCTTGGACTTTGACGTCAGTCCACTTGGGGCTTGAGAGCAAACCTGCCTCAAGCTCGTTAATTTCGTATATACGGATTTGGATGTCCATATCCAGATCCTGCAACTCTTTCAAGAGCTCTTTAGCCTTGTTCACTCTCTGTCTCCTTTTGTGATATAATAGTCTTTGCGAGAACTACTAGCTGAGGCAGAGAGTGCCTTGGCTTTTTTAGTACTGATTAAGAATTTTTACAACTTTAATTAGCGGTAACGGCACTCTGATTTGTTTTTCTTCGTATGAGAAGAACCTAGGAATTTTGAAAGTAATTAGCGTTTCACTTATTCCAGTTTGAACCATTGTGTCAATGCGGTCAACCAACCTACTATCAAAAGCAGTATAACTCAGCATGATAAACCTTGGCATTTCTTTTCTTACAGTTCTGATTTTTCCAGTGTAGGGTCTTCTTTTGGGTTTCATTTTTGACCTCCTTAATGAGCTTTAAAGTTATACACTGGCTTCAAGTGATGTTTTATCTCCACTGTTGGCCAGATTGAAGAAATAATCAACTGAGCTGGTTTATATGCTCCAGGGGCTTCATCCAGCGTTTGCAATCCTACTGATGAGGTGTAAACATCTTTCATCTGCTTTTGATAATCTTCTAGTTTGATTGATTTTCTAGCTGCTTTCCGAGAAAGAAGGCGGCCAGCGCCATGAGGGGCTGAGAAATTCCAGTCGGCGTTCCCTTTTCCTACACAAATCAAAGAACCGTCACGCATGTTCAATGGTATGATCAGCAATTCTCCTTCTTGCGCTGATGTAGCGCCCTTTCTGATAATACCATTGACATCATCAATGTTGTTATGAACCGAATCAAAGAGAAAACTGGATTCCCAACCCATTTCTGTTGCAATATTATGGAGCATAACCTGTCTTGACAACGCTGCATATTGGTCGGCCAATCGGATGTCATTCAGATAGTCTTGAAGCAATTCCCCTTCTAGGTATGGGATTTCTGGAAAATTCTGGCTGTTTTTGAAAGACATGATTTCGGACTCAATATCTTTTTCCCTTCCTAGCTCTTTCAAAGAAGAAATGATCTCCTTGATTTTTTTGCTATGGTCAGAATGATATTTCTTGGCAATTCGTTCATGATATCTTGCAATTTCAGCACCAAACGATCTTGAGCCAGAATGGACAGTCAGCCAGTAGTTCCCTTCTTCATCAACCGACAATTCTATGAAGTGGTTTCCTCCTCCAAGAGTTCCAAGCCCTTTTTTATGCTGTTCTACTTTCTCTGGGGCAAAAGACAGTGAACTAATAAGGTCATCTATGTTCCTTTGAGGAATTGCGTGCAACCTGTTCCCAGCTGGGACTACCTGATGAACTACTTTATCAAGTTTTTTTAGGTCAATATCCTTTTCGGTGATTTTGACCGACATCATTCCACAACTCAAGTCAACACCTACCACTTGAGGGGCAATCTTCCATTCAGACCTATCATCTGGAAGTTTGATAGTTGTTCCAATAGTTGCCCCTTTGCCAAAATGAGTGTCAGGCATAATTCTGACAGTAGCTCCTTCTGTTATAGCTTCATTGAGCATTAGTTCAATTTGGTTTGATGTGACATCATCAATCAAATTTGTAAAAACTTTGGCTGTTGTGTTTGAACCTTCAATAATTTTCATTTCGCTTCTCCCATCTTAACTTCCTCTTTTCTTCAAATACTCAGGGATCGGGTCACCAACTTTGAGGTTCTCGTACTGTTCTTTGGTAACCAAAAACTTACCATAAGCCTCAGCCGTGACTGTGTACCGCCCCTCTACGATTTCCTTGTCTGTGATTTGCCCTACCATCACACCGCCTGCATTATCGACGGTGTGGATGATGATGGGTTGTTTCTTGGGCAGTGGGTTTAGCGGTGCCACGTTGCCAAGGATCGCGCCTAAAACAAAGACAAACACGACTAGAGTTATAATAAATAATTTGTCTTTTAATTCGTACATTTCATAACCTCACCTCATCTCCTATTTTTTTATCTTTTAGATTTCCTTTTGCCGATTAGTTCAACTAAACTTCCTACAAGAAATACCAACCCTCCAAAAAGAAAAGAATGTACTAACAGAATTGGTATTAAATAAGGTTTGATTGGAAAAATTGAAAACACCCATGTAAAATACCATTCAATAAGCCCGCAAACAGCAAGGAAAACGACTGCAACTGTTGATAACATCAATGTTACTGCTCCAATACCTTTTAGAAAGTCACTCATCTTTCACCTCCTCAATCTGTATCCCTGGGCAATCGAATACCCAGCCGAAATCATACGAAACTACTTCCTTTTTCGTGAGTTCGTAGCACTTTTTTGAAAAATTAGTGCATTTTGTAAAAAGGAGCACTACGGGAGAAAAATGTCCGTATTTATCTGCTAAGTCAGCATTTTGGTTGACGAGATATAAGTCCCCGTCATTTCTGTTTAGAAGTGTTATTTTGTATTTTTTCTCCTCCTCAACTGTGTAGCCGTCCAGCCACGCTCGAGCGACTTTGTCGTAAGCATCCTGTTCGTTCAGCAACCAATCACTGTATTGTTTATTAAAATTCTTTTCTCTGAGCGCATCATACAACGTAGCGTTCTGTTTCTTGTAATACTCGATAATTTCCGCCACGAACTGCGGGATTTCGATTAAATCTGTTATTTGTTTTTCATTCATCTTCCAACTCCTTTAACTTATCTTGTGGTTTTCCAGGCCTCCGAATTCTTGGCCATAATTTACAAAATACGAACCAATCAGGATTGCATCGGCCTCGTCGTCTTTGACGTTAAGGTCGAAGTTCTCGGAAACCTTAGCAACTGCCTGCAGCTTCATTGATTTCTTGCTACGGTCTTTGTAGCTGAACTTCCAATACTTGCGCCAAGTCGAAACATTCACAAAATACACGTTGTCAGCAATTAACCGTCCAAGAATAATGCCCGTCACAATTCCTATGCTAATCATAGACTGTTGATTCGGCCCCATGACTGAGTTCTTCTCGACTACAATCGACTCAAACGGACCTTCATAATGTTGCAAGGCTCTTAATTGAATGGTTCTTAATTCTCCAGCCATGAAACGTCCACGTTCAAAGAATGACTTGCTTTTATGATTTAAGACACCACTCTGGACAAGGTTAGAGCCGTGAAAGACGGCCCATCCTGTCGCAGTAGTTGAAATGTCTAACGATAATGTCAGAGATTTCATTGTAATTCTCCTTTGATTCCACAAAGGTCGAATAGATTGCGCTTGTTGTTCTCGATGAACTCAAAGAACTTCTGAAGTTCGGCCAAATGGCGTTTCTCCCTCTTGACTCCAAGGCTCGTATGATACTCTGTTGGCGTTTTCGGTGTTACCCTGATGTCTAGCCAATAAAGAGGCTCGAACACATCACCGTTCGTATCAAGAGAAGCGTCTGCGTCCGTATTTCTGAAATGCATCTGCATATCATATTCAATTTTATTTGTGATCGTGATGTTCTTATCTACGATTTCGAGTGTGATAGTTGTTCCTGGTATGTCGATTTTGTTTAGCATTTGTTTTTCTCCTTTATGCGTGTTTTGTATTTTTGTTGATTTCTACCAGCCATTGTTCTGCAGCTTGCCGGATATTCTCTGGAGCCGATAAATTGTGTTTACCTCTGATTTGGATAATCCGTCCTGATTGGTATTCCATAGTGAAAAACGGCTTGTCTGGTTCATCTTTTGGCCTAACAAATATGATTGTCGTTTTGCCGTTCGCATGATCTTGAGTATACCTAGCGCTGCCGACACAATGTGACAGCGCCTTCCCTTCCAAAATCAATTCTCCGGAATTATAGGCTGGTTTAAAGAGATACTGGCCTACCACTTTCTCATATTTAGCCAAAGATTTCTGACGCTTCTCAAACTTACGCTGTTCAATCTCGCTCTTGTGCTGAATAAGCAATTTAACTGCATTGTCATGCGCTTTGACCAAATCTTTTGGCATGATGAGATTGTCAGTATCGATAGAAACATTGAGCTCGTTCAACATGCTGATATAGTCTACATAGTAGTCAAAATTAACTTTGTTTTTTAAGAACCAATTTTGGAACCTGTTCATTTTGGCAGCTTTAGGGATCTTGTTGATATCTTGATAAGTCAGGACTTTTTCAATCCCAGGAGCAAGCGTACCACCTCGTGATTTGATGCGACGTTCTAGCTCGTAATCTCTGAAGGATCTATCCGTGTTTTTAAAAAATCGCTTATTTTCATGAAGCCATTTCTTTGTTACGACACGACAATCAACCGCTTTTCTCACATGCCATCCGTCATATTCAGTAACATCATAAGCAAAGTCTGTAGCCATTCTCCAGGCATTTATTTTCTGCAGGAACTCGATTTCGGAACGGTATTTATACATGTGTGGCAAATGGTAGTAGCGTAATCCAGAAGGAAATTCTAAATACTTCAATTCAGAAATCTCTCGAATCTTCTTCTCCCAATTGTTTTCAAAAAATACTGTTCCTGAGTAAGCCCCTTGGCCTGAGAAGTTAGGAGTCAGACCAGGAGCGTAGACTCCGCATCTTTCGGTCAGTTGTATGACTTGGTTGTCACTCATCTGCTCAAAGTTTGTTAGCTGCATCCTGATAGATTGCTTGCCATTCGTATATCGCGACCAGAATCCGTACGATTGAATTTCAATTCGTTTGCACGTCACAAGCACAATTGCAAAACTGTAGAATTTATCGTAAAAGTCTAATCTGCTCGACTTTGTCAGACGTTTTTCGATGACCCTGCAGCCTGTCCGGTCGCTCTGAATCGTTTGAGATTTGTTAGACCATTTGATGGTCGGGATCTGCGAATAGCACCAGTCGAAGAATTTTTGGGGCGGTTTCAAACGTCCATCAATAATTTTTTGATTTTTTATCATGCTAATTCTCCGAATAAATCGAGCTGACCGTCAATAACATTTTTCTGTTTTTTGACTTTTTTAGATTTTGGTTTTTCAGGTTGTTGGCCGACTACTACAGTCGCATGGATAGCCTCGACCTTTTTAGTTTTGCCAGTAAAATACTTATAGACCCAGCCAAATACAGTAGAGTCGTCTACCATCGCACAAGATCCCGACTTATAGCTTTTAGCTTGATTTGCACAATATTTCAAAGCTTCTTTGATGGATTTCTTGTCGGCCAAAACCCCTTCAAAGAGTTTCTCGTCTTCTTGATCACAAATCCAATTGTGGATAGCGTCCTCAGCTGGTCCATGGTCCTTCTTCATTTCCTCTAGTAACTTGGCCAGAGCTTTTTCTTTGATTTCATTCATTTCATTTCAAAAAATGCGACTGCCTTTGTGATAATTGGCTAAATACGGGCAGTCGCTCGTCCAAGGTCACATGACCTTTACTGACGCTTTCTAGTTCGCAGTTTTACAAGGATACACGGCTTGTTGGTTTTGGTTATTTTTTATCTTGTCTTCCTAAAAAGGCAATAATTGAATGACAATAAAGTCTTCCGATGTTGTTTTAACATCGGAAACATAGGCATTAAGTAAGCTTTCCTCAGTTTTGTATGTTGTTTGGTTTTCAACACTTTCATTCCAACGAATAAATTGAGGTTTGAGACCAGGCCATCCAGACCTGCCAAATAGCGCGATACATTCTTCTCTGTTTTGATGTATAGCAAATGTAATGCCGTGTGGACAACCTGTGTCATGAGTTGCTAGTATGTCTTTTACTTGTTTACTCATCAAATCACCTCCACACGCTGACTCAACGCTTTCGATTTGCAGTATTCACAATGGCCGCATGGCTTTGCTTCCTCCTCGCCTTTTTTAACCTTGTCAAGGCGCTGGATGATCATAGACAACTCTGTCAGCTCATAGCCAAGCTTTTCCTGAGTCTGAAAAACGATGGCTCTTGTGTCGGGAGTCGGCTCTTTTGTCACTGCATATATAATAGGGGTGAACTCTTTGCCGTACTTCTCTTCTAGCATCTTCTTGTAAGCCGCCATCTGAAGGACATACCCCCAAGCTTCGAACCAGCGGACCTGAATATTTCGTCCGCTTGCTTCGTCCTGAATCCAGACCATGCTATCAATGTCAGATTTCGTGGTCTTAATATCCACGAAATACCCTTTTTCAACATTGAGGCAGTCAATCTTGCCTTTGAATTCCACGCCTTCGATTTTGCCTGTTACAGCAACCTCTTTCTGGCCGACATAGTAGTCCATGAACTGCTTATCAGCTTCCAGTCGCTCAATCATGCGCTGGCCAACCAAGAAGTCAGATTTTAACTGACCCTTGGTCTTTCCGGCTTTTGAAATCATGGCATCTGCGTTTTCATCCATAAATTTCTTATGTACTTCCGGACTTTCAAAATAGCTGTGGACCATGTTCCCGACCAAGAGAGCTGTATTATCTCTCTGGTCTTCCCATTCTCCTTCCAGCTCTGCCAATGCCCGTGCTTCGCACTCTCTAAATCGCTTATATTGCGAGATGGACCAGTAGCGACGTGCAG
>OHAX01000794.1_pt1 | contig 16480 bp, 14 predicted proteins | sample 1577261 | NCBI WGS metagenome assembly OHAX01 (sample SAMEA3541483, study PRJEB24748) | human gut metagenome | biome: human gut; feature: human-associated habitat; material: faeces | place: China | collected 2012 | reverse complement strand
GTAGCTCCCCGGGGGCGGGGACGTTTTGCCACTTGACAATGTTCAACTCATATTAGAAAAGGGCCCGAAGGCCCCTTGTGTCTCGGGCAGAGGTGAACAAGAAGGCTGCGCGATGCCTGAAACCCAACCGGCTCGCAAGCCGTGTCAGCCAAGCTTGCGGGCGCGCACGCCCGCGGCAGGTTCTCCTCGTCCACATCCACCTACGGCCACCTTGGAACTATTAGTCGGAATAGCCCGGTTGGCCTCGCGTGTATTGTCTCATTCCGGGAGCGTAATAGTAAAGACCGTATGCTCGGGAGTCGATATGCACTCAATAGCTCCACCATGGGCGTTTACGATTTCCTTCGCAATGGCCAAACCAAGGCCGGCACCGCCGCGATTTGTCGCACGTGCGGCATCCAAGCGGTAGAACTTCTCAAAAATCACCTTGAGCTTTGGCGCGGGAATGGGGTCTCCTTGATTCTCAAAGCGTATGCGCACGCAGGCGGCGCCCGTCGCAGCATCATGCTCTCGGTCCGCGCTCACCCGAATGGTCGAACCCTCATAGCTATAAGCTATGGCGTTCTTCATGATGTTATTGAACACGCGCGCCATCTTGTCGCCATCGACCAGCACGGTAAGCCCGGGCTCGACCTCGATAGAGGCGTCTTTTCTCTGGTCGGACAAGATGGGGTAGAACTCGTCCGCCACCTGGGCAAGCATGAGGCCCAGATCGACATAGCCGCGCGTAAGAACAATATCGTGGAAATCGAAACGGGTGATGTCGAAGAACTCCTCGATAAGAGCATCCAGGCGATGCGCCTTGTCCAGCGCAACCCCCGTAAAACGCACGCGCTGCTCCACGGGCAGATCGGGCGCCTCCTGCAGCAGCGACAAATAGCCCACCACACTTGCCAACGGAGTCTTGAGGTCATGGGCCAGATAGGTAACCAGGTCGTCCTTGCGACGCGCTTCATCGGTCAGCGCCTGGGCGCTTTGGCGCTCGCGCTCGCGGACCCGGTTGATAGCGCCCTCGACCTCCAGATAGTCGCCATCCAAGTTATCCCAACTGTCACGGTGGTCCACCAGACGATCGACCATGTGCCGAGCGATGGCGCGGTCCGCATCCTCGCGACCGCGGTCGCGCCCAAAGTTAAACATGGCCCGTCCGGCAAAAAAGCTGCCGCAGATGGCAAGAGCCAAAAAGAAGCCGCAGAACATGAAGAAGTACTCGATATTGAGGAACAGCGGACCGGCCGCCCGCGTCACAAGGGAACCTATGAACAGCATGGACAGCCAGGCGATGCCGCCCATGGTAACGGTGCGGCGGACGTTGACAAAGCGCTCGATGAGCATGTACCCCACCACAAACGCCACCATCGCGATAAGGATGTTCTCAAGGCCGAGCAACTCGATAAGCAGCAGGCCAAGCACCACGCAAGAGACGATGCGGCTCTCGAACACGCGGCGTACTTTCTGGATGGCATCGTCCACCCGCTGGTCAACGCCGTCCCCCGCCCACGCGAAGTCCTGGGGCGGAGCCGCCGGCACCTGAGACTGCGCGGAGCCCGCGGCAAAAGATGGATTGGAGGCAGGTGTAGATGCCGTGGTTGCGTCGGCGCCAGCTTGACCGGGCGTGTTGGGACCGGGCGCATCCGGATCATTCGGACGACCCGTTATGGGATTGATGGGCGCGCAGTCCCCGTGCTTTTTAGCCATGAGATACCCCTATAGACATGGGAGCGCCGATGTGACGGGCACTCGGGCGTTTAATCTTGGTATCGAGTATATTGAGCGCTCGCGTCCATGTGTACAAAAGACTTGCTTAAGCTCGCGGTGCGCACATAGCTAATCTAGCAACCACTTCCACGCGGGAACAATGTGAACGACTCCGCCCTCAAACGCAACCTCGTCCTCCTCGTCCATAGTAACAATCCAACCCTCGGGTACACCTAGCGAGCGCATGCCCGCCTGCAGGCCCAAGATTTCGCGCGCACGGGTCTTTTCATTTGACATGTCCCATGTCACCTGAACAAGCTGATACGCCTCGCCCATAAGAGGGTCGCCGACCACAAAGTCGATTTCATGGCGTATCGCGCCGGACTCAGTTACCAGCAGCCGCGAAAGGGAGCCATGCCTGGGGCTCACGTTAACCCTTTTCATCTTATTAAAGACGGCGGTCTCCAATCGCTGCGCCTCATCCCTGCTTGCTGAAGGCGAAAACGCCATAAGCATTCCCGGGTCGATGGCGTACACCCTTGAGGCCGATCGCGTATTGTCCGCAAGCGAACGCGAAAACTCGTTGAGCTCGAACACCAGATAAGCTTCCTGATAATACGAGAGTAAATTAGAGAGCGTCGCCCTAGACGTCGACACGCCGGCGCTCTTAAACTGCGCCGCAAGTTTATTGATCGACAGCTCTCTGCCAGATGAGGCAAGGCACCGAGTTAGAAACCGAGAGGCCACCACCTGGTTGCGAACTCCATAACGTTCTACAACGTCCATGTTGACCGTGCGGTAGGCATATTCTTGCAACAGAGAGATTCTATCTGCCGGAGAAAGATTTTGCGCGGCAATGAACCCTCCTCGCTCAAGGTACTCGGGCAAGAGGTTTCGCAACTGGGCGGACAACGTGCTGCCAAACACAATGGACGCGCCGGCGCCCGTGCCTTTTGCCCGTACGCCGCGAAAACGCGCATATTCCCCAAAGCTCATGGGGTACAGCTCGCGAGTTAGCGAACGTCCTCGAAACTCGCTTGCCAAGCCCGTTGACAACATTTTGGACGAGGAACCGGTAACGTACATTGTCGCTTTTTGCGTATCGATAACGCGGCGCAAGAAAGCTCCCCATTCGGGCACTTCTTGGATCTCATCAAAGAATAGGAACGCGCCCTCTGTTTTCGCTTGCGGACGCATGGCATAAAACGTGTCGAGAACCTTCGACAGGAGCTGCGAATCATATGGCCTGAGGCGTTCGTCCTCAAAGTTGAAGTAGAGGATATTGTCGAAACTGTATCCCGCCTGAACAATGCGATGCATTTCCTGATAGAGACGATATGTCTTTCCGCAACGGCGAACGCCCGCGACCACAATCGCAAGATTGCCACGTGCAGGAGGCTGCACGGCACCCAGGTCAAGGTCCCGCTCAAACACCTCGGGAATGCCTGTGTCGAAGAAATCCTGGATCTTCTCAGCAATTATCGAGTTCATGAGACGTCCAATCTTGCCACGCTACGTTGCAAGATAATGGTAAATCTTGCCACGCTACGTTGCAAGATTAACGCACGTTTGAACCCTATCACGCTTGGTCGGATCCGTTTTATCAAAACAAGAACCACCTTACGCTAGTTGTTGGCCCACCCTTAGCCGCCCTGCCCATCGCACCCATTAGGGAACGATCTTCTCGCCCAACCTTTCGCACCTATCCGCGAGTAGACGTTAACAAGCTCTAGGTAACCCTTCTTCTCGCTGTCGCCCAGCATCGCCCAAAAGCAATGGAGAGTAGCAAGGACATCCTCCAGTGCATCGTGAGCTTCGAACTTATATCCGTAATGACTTGCGCACTGCTCCAGCTTGCCCCATTTCCACTTGCCCCCTGGCCAAAGCTGACCACCCAGCGGCGCGTACTCCTTCATCACATCGAACTCCAGACAATCTGCGGAAATGGAGATGCCCGTGCAATCAAGAAAAGCAAGATCGAAATCAAGGTTGTACCCTACGGCCAACCTCGCACCCTGAAAGATGGGGAGGATATCAGCAAACAGCTCGCACATGGTGCGTTTGTCTTTGACCATCGCCGGCGTGATACCGTTAACCTCTTGCGCCTTAGGCCAGCGCTTCTTTACCTCCGGTTTGACATAATCGCTAAACAGGACCTCTCCATCGCCACGAACAACAGAGAGCTGAAGTATCTCGTCCATATTATATGGATCGAAACCAGTGGTCTCCGTGTCGAAGCAGATAATCGACTCTTTAGGGATGGATGGATAGAAGCTCGCGTAAGCTTCCGCTTTCGTACCAAGTCATGCGAAATCCAATCGTAAAAATGAATCATGCCAATAATAACCCCGTTCAATGATATGTTTTATTGGTTCAAGCCCTGACAGCTCGCCTAGCCGTGTCGCCCACCCCTATCAGACTCAAATCGATTGACTGTTTTTTCGTCCAAGAACTACATCCCCGCCCTTTTGTCCGTACGACAGGATATATTCGAATAAACAGGCAGGCGAAAAGGAGATCAGGTGACGACCAACCGGAGACCATATCCGTTCCACGAGTTCTTCGCAGGATCGGGTCTTGTGTGCCACGGGCTGTCCAGCTCGTTTCGTTCCGTATGGGCAAACGACATTAGCCCTCGCAAGGCCACCGTGTATCGCTCAAACTTCGATGCAAATGTCCTACATGTCGGGGATATATCTAAAATTCATGGCTCAGATTTACCCAACGCCATGCTTTCGTGGGCATCTTTCCCCTGTCAGGACCTATCTTTGGCGGGCAACATCGATGGAATCTACTCCACCCGCTCAGGACTAGTCTGGCAATGGATTCGCATTCTAGATGAGCTTGCTGAGGACGCCCCTCGCGTAGTCTGCTTGGAAAATGTTTCAGGACTTGTAAGTGCGCATGGCGGCGAGGACTATCGGCATCTTCAATCCGCTCTTGAGAAACGTGGCTACAAAACGGGTGCCGTACTGATTAACGCCGACCGCTTTGTTCCTCAATCGCGCCCGCGTGTGTTTGTAATTGGAACAAAGGGAAAAATTCCAGAACATGCCACTGCTGATGCTCCCACGTGGGCACATCCAGCATCAGTCCAGGCGATAGGCAAATCAATTGACAGCTTCATTTGGTGGAATCTCCCCGTCCCGGAGGCACGCAAACAAGATATTTCCACCATCATCGAGGATGCCCCATTCGACAAGGACGAGGTAACCTCGCTTATTCCTGCTTCGCATATTAAAAAGCTAGAAGAATCAGGGCTTGACTATGCGACCGGCTATCGTCGCACCAGAAATGCCCAGCAGGTTCTAGAGCTTCGATGCGACGGCGTTGCCGGATGCCTTAGAACTCCTGCAGGCGGATCATCTCGTCAATATCTAGTACACAAGGACGAGAGCGGCCTTCACGCTCGTCTGTTAACCGCTCGCGAGGTCGCCCGCCTTATGGGCGCTCCCGACAGCTTGAAACTGCCGGGGTCTTACAACGATGCATATTTTGCAATGGGTGACGCAGTCGCCGTCCCGGTTGCTCATTTTCTATCAGAAAACCTTCTGCGAGATCTTGTGGAGGCTGCTTATGAAGTACAGAACTGAACTTGATGACTTTCGTTTCGAGCACAAGGTATTCGGCAAAGGTGCACTTGCGCTAGTCGTCCAGTTAACAAGGGCATTCTCAAAAGATGTTTTCCCCATAAACCCAGATAGCTATGTAACCGAAAAAAAGGGTCAGGTGGCAGGACTCGGCGAGGCAAACCTGCGAAAGATTCTTGCTGAGCACGGCATAACTCGCCAGCTCGCCAAGGAGGCGGGCAGGACGAATAGGGGCAGCATGGGACTGATGCGCGCATACGCCTCATTGATAAACAGCCTGCCTTGTCCTGTTGACTATTCGGAAATTGAAAGCTATTGGATTGAGTGCGTTCGAGAATACTTTGCTGGCCAGCCCTTCAAGCTTGCAGGGGATTCATCTCGAAGCATCTCAAGCGCCGTAGACGATCTCCTGAATCAAGCTATGAAGCGACAGAAAGACAACCCCGGCATGATGTACGCTGGAACCGTTCTTCAGCATCTTGTAGCAGCAAAGCTGGAAATCATCATGCCTGTAATCGAGATTCACGGAGCATCTGATGCTGATGACCAGACTGGTCGAGAGGGCGACTTCATCGTTGAAGATACGGCGATTCACTGCACTACGGCTCCTGCCAATCTCTTAGTTGAGAAATGTCGCTCGAACATAGAACACGGTATGAACCCAATTATCGTAACGATAACCAGTCGAGTGGTGACAGCCCGCTCTCTTCTGGAAGACGCTGGAATCGGCGGACGCGTTGAGGTATGGGACCTGCAACAGTTCCTCTCAACAAACGTGTATGAGCATGGATTCTTCAAAACTGAGTCGCGCAAGGCGTTCCTTACAGAGCTCATCGATGCATACAACGGCATAATCGATGAATTTGAGACCGATCCAAGCCTTCGTATCCAGTACGGAGCATAATAATTGCTGTCTGCATCCCATGCAAAGGCCCCTTTTCTTACTTTGAAAAGGGGCCTTTCGTCATCTTCGGAAATCTAGATACCCACCTACGCCCCTTCAAATTCCACATTGTTAGACAGATAGTCAACGAGGCTTTCCCCTTGAGCTAACAAAAAATCATATGTGACTACCCTAATTCCATTTAATCTGCTATTCAGACCGTGCAGGGCCCGCATCTTTACTTCATCCCAATCATTCGACCGACCGATCACAATCGTTGCCTCGGGATGATATGCAACCACGCTAGAATCGGCAATCAAACCATGGGAAGCAACATCAACAAACACGTCAAGATACCTATGACATTGTCCGATTGCCTTCGCAACATCACTGGAAAAATAAAAATCATCGTGTCCAGAATCATATTTAAGCACCGGCATATCTGGCCGTTTTAATTCGATTATGTCGCGATAGCCCGCAGCGATCCGCGGGAGTAAAAGATCAACTTGATCTTTTGTGGAAATGTTTCGAATATCGTCATTGACCACAAATTGGTTTCCGAACGCCCATGGATGCGATTCGCACCATTTCTGATAAATACTTTCCAATACATCACCACCCTCTAAATGCAAACGCAGTTCCATCATTGCCGATTTCATCTCATCTAGACGCACGGAATACCTAAGTGCCTTCAACAGCTCCGACCCGAGTTCAACGCCATGCAAATGAGAAGCGACCTCTTTATCATTCAAGGCATCAAATAGCGCTCTTGCAGCGAACTCCGGATCGATATCGCCTAGACTAGGTACCCCATCGTCCAGCCTTATCGATAAGAATTTCCCCGCGCAAGCCTCCGTCAAAGCCTCCTGCTCGGAAAGAAAAAGAAGTAAGTTTGAAGTCGCTTCTTCCGAAAGAGAAATGGACTTCTCATCAATTTCGACCCACTGCATAGGCGGCTGGGCCTTCTTCAATGTTGTCAGCTTTATTTTTAAAGTTGAGCGATCGCTATGTTTGATAAAGAACGGAGTGGCCACGACTCTCGTCCTCGAATTTTCATCCAGCACCCTTGTCATGCCATAGTCAACATTGCCACTCGATGCCGTCCTACGCTCTATAACTCCCGTATCCACAGCGGCTCCTTTTGAGAATTAACATACTTCCTGTCGCATTTACAACATTCAACACAAACTTTTCCGGGAATCGTGAACCAGCTCTTTCGAAAATCAGGTCAATAATTCATCTGAGCCAAACGTCCTAGCTATCATCAGTGCAACATCAGCATATGTAGAGGGTGTAGGCCGCTCGTCCGCCAACTATCCCTCGATGGTATAGCCAACGCCCCAGATATTCTTAATGAAACGCGGGCTCTGCGCGTCGTCGCCGATCTTCTCGCGCAGATGGCGGATATGCACCATCACCGTGTTGTTGGACGAGGACATGAATTCCTCGCCCCACACCGCCTGGAACAAGTCCGCGACCGGCACCACGCGCCCGCGGTTCTCGGCCAAATACAGCAAGATGGAATACTCGAGCGGCGTTAGGCGCACCGGCTTCTCGTCCACCATCACGCTACGCAAATCACGGTTGATGACAAGCCCGTTAAAGCCGATCTCAGAGGCCTCTTCCTCTGCCTGGCCGCGGGAACCGTACTTGGTGTAGCGACGGAGCTGCGCCTTGACGCGGGCGACCAGCTCAAGCGGGCGGAAGGGCTTGACCACGTAATCGTCCGCACCCAGCGAGAGGCCCTCGATCTTGTCGGTCTGCGAGTCTCGCGCGGTCAGCATGATGACGGGATACGTATGGTTGTTGCGGATGGTGCGCAGCAGCTCGAAGCCGTCGACGTCCGGCAGCATGATGTCCAGCACCGCCAGGTCGAACTCGTTTGTCAGGATCTCTCGCGCCGCGTCCGCTCCCGTGTAGGCAAGCGTTACCTGGTAGCCCTCGTTCTTTAAATAGATTCCAACCAGGTCGGTAATGGTCTTCTCGTCATCGACAACAAGGATATGCGCGTCCATGCGACCTCCCCTTAGGGCTATCCGTCTGGCGCCAACGCGACCCCCGATCAATCGCATGGCAGCAGGTATACTCATCTTTAGCCAGTCTACACTCATTTGCCCGCGGCGTCGCAACCGCACCGCCGGGTCACATTCTTTTAAGGTGGAAACCATGCTCAAACACAGCCAACCGCCGCATCGCCCCCGTAAATTCCTCATTCGCGCCCTTGCCTCCGCCGCAACCCTTGCGCTTGCGGGAGCGCTGACGGCGCCATCTGCCTATGCGGACGTCCGCGACACGGATATCATCTGCGGCGCATCCTACGCGGAGCAAGCGCGCGCGGCGGAAGACCAGCCCGATATTGTTGCCGCTGCAGCGATTGTTGTTGGCCAGGACGGAACAACCTATTTTGAGCGCGATGCCGACGCGGAAGTAAAGATCGCCTCGCTCACCAAGGTCATGACGGCCATCATCGCGCTTGAAAACGCCCAACCCGACGACACCGTAACCGTAGACCAACGCGCAGCCACCGTTGGCCAGTCGACCGCCGACCTTAAAGAGGGCGACAAGCTCCCCCTCTCCGAGGCGCTCAAGGGCCTTATGATGCCATCTGGCAATGACGCCGCCATGGCGATCGCAGCGTCCGTGGGAGCGCTCATCAACCCGCAAAGCGATAGCCCCTACCAGACCTTTATCGACGCCATGAACACCAAGGCGGCGGAGCTGGGCATGGACCACACGGTCTTCGCCAACCCCCATGGCCTGGACTTCGATGGCTGGGAGGGCGATTTCCACTCGACAGCGCGCGATGTGGCAACCATGTTTGCCCACGCGATGAAAAACGAGGCGTTCCGCTCGATTGTAGCGGACACCGATAACCGCATCACCGTCACCAGCGCGGACGGAAGCGAGCGCACTATAGAGCTTAAGCAGCGCAACGAGATATTGGGGCAGGATGGCAACATTGGCGGCAAGACCGGCGGCACCTACATCGCCCTTTCCAATTTTGTTGGCGCGTTCAACCGAGAGACGGGCGGCGAGATCTACACCGTTGTGCTGGGCAGCGAGACCAGCGACACCCGCTGGGATGACACCCGCACCCTGGCCAACTGGTACTACGACCACGTGGTTAGCTACCCCGTTGCCAGCAGCCGCACGCAAGCCGTAACCGCCGAGGGCACGCCGCTGGTGGGCCGCGCCGCCCATGACGACTGGACGGACAAAACCGTCGACGTCACGCTTGCAGACCCCGAGCAGGCGGTCTCGCTGTTTAGCTTGGCGGGTGATGTGGAAGCCGCGCTTGACATCGACCGGGTGCAGGGCGACGTAAAGCGCGGCGACACCGTGGGCGAGCTGGTGCTGAGCCAGCAGGGCCGCGAGGTCGCGCGCGCCGAGCTTGTCGCCGCCGAGAACCAATCCGCACCCCAAGGAATCGACTGGCTTATGGTCCAGCTCGACCGTTTGGTACGCACCGTTTTGGGCGAGGACGCCACGGCTCAAAACCAAGAGCTTATAGAACCCGTCGACCCGCAGGATCTTGACGCCGTTGGCGCTGACAACAACGCCGCCAACGACAGCGATGCCGCAGCCGACGCACAGCCCGCTAGCTAAGGCGAACCTCGTCCTCAAAAAGCCGGGAGACGCGCTCGCCCGCCTCATCCGCGCCAATATACCGGCAGCCAACGGCCTTGGGCTTGCCAAAGGTACCGTGGTAGTCGCTACCACCGGTTGCAAACAGGCCGTATTCCGCCGCGACCCGGCGGGCGCGCTCGACATCTGCCAAGCTGTGATCCGGATGGTGAACCTCTATACCCTGAAGGCCCGCGCGCACCAACCCCGGCACCGCGGCCCAAGAATCCATCTGGCCCGGGTGCGCCAACACGGCGACACCGCCCTGCTCGCGGATCGCACGAACCGCATCTTCCGCCGCAGGGTAGTCGATGGTGTGGTCGGCGATACCACCGCCCTTGAAAAGGCGCTTCACGCACGCCTGGTGTCGCTCGTCCGCATTGGGCAGATGCGAAAACGCCTCCATAAGATGCTGCCGATAAAAGCCCGTGCTACGAGACCCCACGCCGATGGCCTCGTCTAGCGATAGCTCGCGACCGTCAAACGTCTCACCGGCGCGCATAATGGTCCACGCCTGCCACAGCGACAGCTGCGTGCGGGCGAAAAGCGTGGCGTCCACCATACGCTCAAGCGGGCCGTCGCCGGCGGGCGTGGCCTCAAGGCCGTACGCCAGCACGTGCAGCTTGCGCCCCGTTGCGGGATCCATGGCAGACACCTCAACACCCGCCAACACGGGCACGGCAGCACCGCGGGCGGCGGCGCGAATGGACGAAAGCTGGCGCAGGCAATCGTGATCGGTCACGGCGATGCCCGCCAGCCGCATACCTTGAGCGGCAGCGATCAGCCCTTCGACCGTCTCCGACCCATCTGAATACACGCTATGCATATGTAGGTCGAGCGTTCCCGCCGGACTACCGTATTCCATCGCCATGTGAATCCTCCCCAATCGCTTTCCAGTCACTCCCTGGGCGCCCGCCCGGCACCCCGCACAGACGGGAGCCGGTCGTCACCGTTATTCTGCTACAGAACTCCCCGCCACAAACCCGCCTGCTTGCATGTTGTACTCGCGATCGCAAACGCCTTCCATAAACTCAAGGTCATGAAAGATGCCAAGCATAGTGGTACCGGACGCCTTAAGCTGCTCGATCAGCTCGCGCACCTTCGCCTTGCTGGCGTTGTCCAAACTGGCGGTAGGTTCATCCAGCAGCAAAAAGCGTGGACGACGTACCATAGCGCGGGCGATGTTCAAGCGCAGCTTCTCGCCGCCGGAAAACGTGTTGGGATACAGATCCCACAGGTTCTTGGGAAAATCGAAATGTTCCAGCATGCGCATGGTCTCAGACTCGATCGCCTCCTCGTCCTCAAACGCCTCTGACGCGCTGGCGCGAACGATCTGGCGAGCCGTAGTGCGCGGAACGCAATCCAGAAACTGGCTGATGTAGCCAATCTCGTTATTGCGCAGGTAAATCATGCGCCGCTCATCCAGCGTCGCCAAGTCGACCACGCCAAACGCAGCGGAATCATACAGAATCTTGCCAGACTCGGGCAGATTGGTGCGGTAGATGCACTTGAGAATGGTCGATTTGCCCGAACCCGAGCGCCCCGTCACGCCCACGAACTCCCCATGGCCCACACGCATCGAGATGTGCTCGCAACCGCGCACGCGACGCCCGGCGGCATGCAGGGTAAACCCCTTGCTGACGTCTTGGATATCAAGCAGCGGCGTTGAGGCCGGCACCGCGGCGGACGCCCCCGCAAAAGACTTCGCTCCGCTCATGCGCGCACCCCCTCGTCCACAAGCGTCTCTTCCACGGTCGCGGCATCGGTCGCGAAACGCGCGGACATGCTTGGCAGCGACGGATACCAGGTGCGAGACACCACGCGGCCGTCGACCATTGCCATGGTGATCACCGGGTAGCTATGCTGCCCCTCCTCGACCTCGCGCACAACCAGCACGTCAGCTTTCTTGCCCTCTTCCAGGCTTCCAATTTGGTCATCTGCCGCCACGGCGCGCGCCGGGTTGATGGTGAGCATGGCAAAGGCCTCTTCAAGCGGCAGCTTAAAGGTGCGGTGCAGTACAAATGCGCTTTGCAGCATAGCGGTGGGATAGTAGTCCGAACACAGACAGCTCGCCACGCCCCCGCGAACCGCTTCGCTGGCAGACAGATTGCCAGAATGGCTCTTGCCCAGCAAGATGTTGGGCGTGCCCATCACGGTGCTCATGCCGCGACGACGCGCCTCGGCAGCGACCTCCAGACTAATGGGGAACTCCGAGATAGTGCAGCCCAGCTGCTGCATCAGTTCCAGTTTCTCTACCGTGTCGTCGTCATGGCTGGCAACGGGCACGCCGTGCTCGCGCGCCAGGCTGGCAAGCGATGCCAGCGCGTCCAGCGTGATCTTGGGCGACTCCTCGCAAGCCTTTGCAACCTCCAGGGCGTCCTCCATAGAGAGCTCGCGGTCGCTGCGAACCGACCGGCGCCAGATCTCCAAGTCGCGATACTGGCCCTGGCCAGGCGTGTGATCCATAAAGCTCAGCTCATCCACCTCGCCGGCGGCGATATGGCGGGCGACGTCCTCAACCACGCCCACGTTGTCGATCTCAAGCCGCAAGTGCAGGCGATGCCTAATAAGGTGGGCATTGCGCCCCTCGGTGCGCTTGGATGCGGCGATCAGGGCCATGATGCGCTGCGTATTCTCCCAAGCTCGCACCGGCTTGGTGTCCATCACATCGCGCCCATAGGCAGAGAGCGAGTGGTACATGGTGGTGATGCCATGGCCCAACAGCTCGCGCTCGGCCTCAAAAAACGCCGTGGGAAAATCCATGAGAACGGTGGGGCGCGGAGAGATAACGCCCTCGATATAGTCAGAATGAATATCGACCAGGCCCGGCACCACGTAGCCGCCGTGCGCATCGATCACGCCGGCGCCGGCGCGCTCCGCCTCAAGCGTGCCCTGCTGTTGAATGGCGGCGATGCGGTCGGCATCGACCACCAGCTCGTACCCAAAGAGCAGGCGGTCCGGTTGGACGATGATACCGTTGCGAATTACATACATGCTCTTAGTTCCTCCAAATATAGGTAGCTAAGCGTTTTGGACGATTTAAGGGGCGGGCGCCCGTACGCGGCGGCTTTTTGCGTCTCGCCCGTGCTACAGCAGCGAGTACACAAGCTCCTGCGTGTAGGGGTGCTGCGGGTCCTGCATCACCTGGTCGGTAAGGCCGTGCTCGATTACCCGGCCGTCCAGCATCACCATGGTGCGGTCCGCCAGCAGGCGGATGACGCCCAGGTCATGGCTTACCACCACCATGGAGACTCCCAGCTCGCGGCGCAGCTGCAAAATCAAATCGAGCACGCGAGCCTGCACGGAGAGGTCGAGCCCCGTGGTGACCTCGTCCAAAAACAGCAGGGGCGGACGGTTGGAGAGCGCCTTGGCGATCTGGACGCGCTGCTGCATGCCGCCGGAAAACGCGCGGGGCGCCTCCTGCTCGCGACGAACCGGAATGTTGACGCGCTCAAGCAGCTCGCGCCCGCGGTCGACCATCTGCCCCACCTCGCGCGAGCCGGCGGCGATCTGCTTCTCCGCAATATTTGACAGCGCGGAGAAATTCATGCGCAGGCCCAGGTAGGGATTTTGGTACACCATGCCAAAGATGCGGTCGCGAATATAGCGCTGCTGCTGGCGCGACACCTCGAAGCAATTGGCAGCGCCGCCGTCAAAGGCCGAGACGCGCATATCGCCCGACGTGGGCTGCTGGTCAAAATACAGGCACTGCATGAGGGTCGATTTTCCCGATCCGCTTTCGCCCACAATACCCAAGATCTCGCCGGGATGAACCTCGAGCGAAACGTCGCGCACGGCGTGCACGGTGCCGCATCTGGGGCAGATGTTGCGCTCCAGGGGAGCGTTGACGTTGCGGCAATAGTCGCAACCCTCGCCATAGCGCTTCGCCAGGTGATTAACCCGCAATACGGGATGCAGATCTTCAAAGCTCCTGGTCACGGTTGCAGGCAACTGCCGGCCCGCCGCTACCGCGGCGCCATTCGCGCCGTTGTGTACGTTATCCATCTATGCGCGCCCGCCTTCCCTGTGGTGTGCAACGTGGTTAGAGCAATAGTCGGTATCAGAGCACTGCCATGCGGTCTCGCCGGTAGCGGGGTCCACGGTCTGCGTCATGAACACGCCCGTGGCACCGCACACGCAGCATCGCTTGCCCTCAAAGTCCTCGCGCACAAACGGGTAGTCGTCAAAGGCGAGCGACTCCACCTTGGTATGGGGCGGCACGGCGTAGATTTTCTTCTCGCGGCCGGCGCCAAACAAAAAGAGGTTGTCAGCATTGTCAAGGCGGCCGTTGTCGTAGCGCGGAATGGGGCTGGGTGCCATAACGTAGCGCCCATTCACCATCACAGGGTGGTCTGCGCCGGTAGTGGTTGTTCCGTATCGCACAATCTGTTCAAACAGCTCTAGGTAGGCGCCGGTGTACTCCGCTTCCGCGTGCAGGCGGCGCGTCACGGTCTCGCGCGGCTCATAGGTGCGCAACGGCTCGGGCGTGGGCACCTGCAGCACCATAAGCTGGTCGCGGGTAAGCGGGCGCTCGGGTATGCGGTGGCGACTCTGAATAAGCGTGGCCTCCTGCGTTGAGGTGGTGGTCGCAACTCCGGTGGTCTGCTGCACCAACGTACGGATAGATACCGCGTTGACGCTTGCGTCCGAGCCCTGGTCGATCACCTTGAGCACGTCGGCAGGACCGATGCAAGACAACGTCACCTGCAGACCTCCCGTACCCCAGCCGCGCCCAATGGGCATCTCACGGCTGGCGAAAGGCACCTGGTAGCCGGGGATGGCCACCGCCTTGAGGATCGCGCGGCGGATCTCGCGCTTGGAGCCCTCGTCCAAAAACGCAAAGTTGTAGCTATTATGCATGGGCGACCTCGTTTTGAAGATCTTGCGCCGGGCCGCCGTTGCGCCTGGAACGCAAGGCGGAATCCAGCTTGCTTTGGAACGTGACGTAATGGGGCAGCTTAAGATGGCTGATAAAGCCCGTGGCCTCCACCCCGTCTATATGGGTAAGAACAAATTCCTGGTCCTGCGTGGAGTAGCGCACATCATCTGCCCGCAGGCTGTGATCAAGCACGCTCATGGCGATCGCCTTGCTCTCATCCCCGCCCATTACCAGGCCATAGCCCACGTCGAGCGAGCTTACGTGGCGACCATCGACCACTTCGTCAGAGACAATGAGGCTTTCCACCTCAACTACGGGGATGCTTCCTAGGTAATAGGCGTCATCCTCGCTTGCCGCGTCCGAGTCCGCAGACGCGATGGTCACCGGCACATCTCCGCGACGCAGCTCCCCCACCGTTGGATGCGACAGGCCAAAACCGCGAATCGCCGCATAGCCTATGGCGACCACCGCCTGCGTGAGCCCGCGCGTGAGCGCTTGTAGCACCACGCTGCGGGGAGCGGGAAACGCCAGCGGCGTCTTGGTAATGTCCACGGGCTCCGTATCATCCTGCTCAAAGGTGGGCGTCATCCCAATATGGCGCAGATAATCCAGCACCTTGGGCACGGCCTCTAGCGATTCCTCGCCCACAGGCGGCGCCACCTGCTCAAGGCGCTCCCGCAAAACCCGAGCGGTCTCGCGCAGGCCCTCATCGTCCTCATCCGCAATGCCAAAATCAATCAGTCGATGGCTGTAGTCACGCGTGGCACCCAGCACCTGGCCGCCCTCTATGTCCTTGAACGCCGCGGAGATGCGACGGTTCACGCGCATGCAGCCGGTATCGATGGTGCGCGAGGTATACAGGCGCTCCAGCGTGGAACGATAGGCTCGGACTAGAAAGACGGCTTCTTCGACCGATCCTCGCGCCTGCTTTACCGCAAGCGCCGCGATATCCGGCGCCCACAGCGAGCCCTCGCTCATAACCTGCTCGACCAAACACGGCAAGCTGCGAGCGACGTCATCTGCATCCAGCGCGCGGCACGTCGAGACGCGCTGCAGCTCAAGCAGGTCAAGCGACGCCGCAATTGCCTGCTCGCCGCCGCTCACCGCTACATATCCCATGAACAACCCCCATCTTCAAGCGCGCCTGCGCACTCGATTGCACTGGACCGCGGAATCGCGATCACGTGGCCCGCGCCGTCGACCAGCACCACATCGATTCCGCAGGGAAACTCATCCTCGCGTTTCACGCGCGCCCGCAGCACGTCGCCGCGGTCGCAGGCGATAACGGCGGACCCGTCAACGCCCGGACCCGTAATGCGCCACTCCGTGGCAGCTTGAGCGCTTGCGACCGCCGCCACCACGGATCCCGGCTCGCCATATTGGTCTGGCGCGACGCGAGAAGCATTGGACGAGGAGCCCGTGACGGTCCCATCGCGCCCGCGCCCCAGCAAGGTCGAGCACTCGACAATGCACGTCGCCCCCAGGTGCGGGGCTTCAAGCGTTCCGGCCGTCACACCCTGCACGCACGCGGCCGCCACGTCACCGCGAACGCTCACGGGAACAACCACGTAGGCGGCGCTGCGCTGGTCACGAGCGCACGCATGGAACCGACGCACCAGCAAACGCTCCGCGCGCGTCCCCTCCTCGCCCGTCACCGCCAGGCTTGTTGCAGAATCCAGCAACGCATCCGCCAGCAGCATAGTCGCCGGCATCAACCCCGCGCGGGCCGCTAGCGCGGCCTCATCCGCCAGGCCGACAAGCCGCTGCACCTCACCGGGACGAGCCATGGCGTCGAGCAGCACCCTA
>OHAX01000762.1_pt1 | contig 17095 bp, 9 predicted proteins | sample 1577261 | NCBI WGS metagenome assembly OHAX01 (sample SAMEA3541483, study PRJEB24748) | human gut metagenome | biome: human gut; feature: human-associated habitat; material: faeces | place: China | collected 2012 | reverse complement strand
CGGTGGGTACTCCCCGGATGTCGGAGGAGAAAAGCTGGATGCTGCCTGACGAATCGCTTCCCGAAGCATTGCCTAAACCAAAGGTAGTTCTTTCTTTGATGCCATATAAGGCTAATACCCGTTTTAATTGGGATCCGGTTTATCAAAAAAAGATAAGGGTGGATAAGAATACATGGCGGGGAGATCCTTTCTATGAGATTCGACAGCAAAGATCGTATACCAACTGGGCACGGAATCCGATGGCAAAAGGTATACGGAAGTCTTTAGAGGAAATACAGGCGAGCGGAGTACGGTTCCGTCAGTTAAGTGAACGTGCCAATGGGATGATGGTGAATTCGGTGGTGACGGATAGTCCTATTCCTTTGTTTGGTGGTAGCGGAGTGTATATCAATGGAGGAACTATTGGAGGACTTGATCTGATGGCTGTCTTTACAAAGAACTTCTGGGATAAGAAAGGAAGAGATCGTCGTGAACGTACGCTGGAAGTTTTGAGAGCTTATGGGGATTCTACCACGGTGTTGATTAATAAACCTATTGAACAGATTATCCGTTGAGGGTGTTTATATAAATGTGCTAATGTCGCGATACGACAATATACTGACTAGGGAACGTTTGTAATTGAATAATTTATATATTTGTATATTGTTGTATTAGCGCATTAGTAATTTAGCTGGTTATTCTAGCCGGTATATTAGTAAATTAGCACATTGATAAATTATTAATTATGAATAGAATTACTTCTCTTCTGGGGATTCAATACCCTATTGTTCAAGGTGGAATGGTATGGTGCAGTGGTTGGAGGCTTGCTTCCGCAGTGAGTAACGCTGGTGGTTTGGGACTGATTGGTGCAGGTTCTATGCATCCGGAGATTTTACGCGAGCATATTCGCAAATGCCGTGTAGCTACAGAGTTTCCTTTTGGTGTGAACATTCCTTTGATGTATCCGCAGATAGAAGAAATCATGAATATTGTGGTAGAAGAGGGAGTGAAGATTATTTTTACTTCTGCCGGGAATCCGAAAACATGGACAGGATGGTTGAAAGAGCGTGGAATTACGGTTGTTCATATCGTTTCTTCTTCCCGTTTTGCTGTGAAGTGTGAGGAGGCCGGGGTAGATGCAGTGGTAGCGGAAGGTTTCGAAGCCGGCGGACATAACGGGCGTGAGGAAACTACTACTTTTTGTTTGATTCCTGCTGTACGTGAAGCAACGACTTTACCTTTGATTGCAGCGGGAGGTATCGCTACGGGAAAAGGAATACTGGCTGCTATGGTATTAGGGGCTGAAGGTGTTCAGATAGGAACTCGTTTTGCATTGACTGATGAGAGTTCTGCAAGTCCGCTATTCAAGGAATATTGTTTGAGTCTGGGTGAGGGGGATACTAAGTTGCTGTTGAAAAAATTAGCTCCGACTCGTCTTGTGAAAAATAGTTTCCGGGAAGCTGTAGAGAAGGCCGAAGATAGTGGAGCTTCTATGGAAGAATTAAGAACTTTATTGGGACGGGGGCGTGCCAAAAAAGGCATCTTTGAAGGAGATCTTGAAGAAGGAGAACTGGAAATAGGACAAGTATCGTCGATAATTTCCCGTCAGCAGCCTGTGGCAGAGGTCATGAAAGAATTAGTGGAAGCTTGTCAACGGGCAGCGAAAAAAGATTATTTGTAGTTTAATGAGGTTGTGCCGGCATTTTGAAGTGCACCCCAAAAGTTAGACACAACCTCATGTTTTAGAACAGAATGTCGTCTGCGTTGAGATGAATAAGTAGTGTATAGAGTGGTTGTTTATAGACATTCATTGTCCTATTTTTGATTTTCATGCTTTTTCCATAGAGACCCACTCGTGCTATGTTATTATTAAAGGGTTCTGCAAGATCATATCTGAAAGGAAGTACTTTCTTGTTGACTATTTCCTCTTACAAAGGAATGTAAGAGGAGTCTTAGTCTTGATTATTAATGCTGTAATTCTGGATTAGCATCAATAGCAGCCTGTGGAATACGCAATGTATAGCGTGCATCGTCTTTCTCTAAAATATACGTTTTACCATCGATAACTTTTTCAATGCGTGGGCGGGTAGTGCGTCGTAAATCAAACCAACGATGACCTTCGAAAGCGAGTTCTTTAGTACGTTCTTCTTGAATTTCAGCAAGAAGCGCTTCTTGGGACATTGCTTCTATTTCATTTTTTTTCAGTGTATAACCTTCCGGGGTATATCGGTTTTCTATAAGCTTTAATAATCGACCACGAGCCTCCGAGAGCTTATTTAAGTGAACAGCGGCTTCTGCTGCATTCAGATAAATTTCTCCCGTGCGGAAAGAACATGAGAATTGCGTAGAACCGCATTTTAGAACAGGAAAATTACCATTTTTGTCTGCTACGTCAAAGTATTTGTTAGGGCGTAAATCATTTCTGTCATATTTTTCTTTCAGCATAGGTGTGGCTCTAAATGCTTTATCGACATCTTTACATACATATTCATAGGCTGTGATGACCTCTGTTGATTGAAAATCATTGGGAATTTTAGAATTCTCTTTATTAAAATCTTCTAATGATGATTTTTGTGATAAGACCTTTTCTGCACTATTATAAGTTTCTTGCCATTTTCCCATATATAAATATACGCGTGATTCCATAGCATCTACCGATATAGTTGAAAAACGATATGAGTATTGTTTCTCCCACTCTTTGCAATGGATCAATTTACGAGCTGATTCAATATCATTTAAAATCGCTGTATATACTTCACTAACAGTATTACGGGACGGAGTTTTTTCCAAATCAATATCTAACTTTATTGGAATTGCTTTAGTTTCCGGAGCTCCGTCTTTTGTATATGGTTGTCCGTAAAGATTCACTAATAGAAAATGCATATATCCTCTAAGTAGATATGCTTCTCCTACAAGTTGATCGATGTCTTCCTGAGTTCCTTCTGTTATTTTATCTCTATTATCTATTATGGCGTTGGCATAATAGATAATGCTATAATAATTGCTCCAAGCAAATTCACGTGTACCGGGAATAGGATTAGAGTCGTTCCATTTCTCAATTTCCGAATAATAGTTTTGATCATATTCATTATCTCTGATTGTCACCTCATCGGTACGAAATTCAGTAACTCCTCTGTCGAAGAGAGGCTGGGAATATGCTTCTGTTAGCAATGCCCGATATTCTGATAGAGTATTTGGAATTACTTTTCCTATAGGTTGGATATCTAAAAAACTATCACAGGAAGTTATTAATAGGCTTCCCAATAATGCAAAAGTAATATATAATTTCTTAGTCATGCTTATTCTTTTTTAGAAGTTTAGGCTTAAATTGAATGTCACTGATTTTGCAATGGGAGTTGCATACAGATTTCCCATTGATTCAGGGTCCAGATAATTCTTGTAGCTGGAACCGAATACAAATAAGTTACGTGCCTCTACAGCGACGGTTGCTCCGTTGATGTTTATTCTGTTTAGTAACTTTGAAGGAATCTGGTAAGCTAAACGTATATTTTGCAAACGTATATAATTTAACTTTTTGACCCAAATATCTAAGGAGTTGTAAATACGTGGTTGATCAAACAACAAACTATATTCTGCAGGATTAGAAGCAGCTGTCAATATGGCGGGGAATTTTCCGTTTTTGTTTTCAGGAGTCCATCTATCCAGAATATCCCGATTGGTATTGCGGCTCGCATCAAATTTTGTCAGACTGTAAGAAGGTGTTGTTTTTACATAAGCCCCAAAATTATAGGAGAAGTTCAAGTTCAATTCCCAACTCTTATAATTAAAGGTATTCATAAATCCTCCGGTATATGGAGCGTCGGATGTTCCTATATAGCTATAGAATTCTCTTTCTTCAAGAGTTGATACTTGAGGAGTATAGATTCCGATTCCCCATTCGTCTATTGCTACTTTATATAAATCTTCAAGAAACATGCTTTTTCCGTTCTTTGCCTTTACGCGAATACGTCCGGTTTCAGAATCAATGCCATCAGTCTTCAAAGCAAAAATAGCTCCGACAGGATAACCTTCAAGACTGGGAGTTTCTTGTGAATCCGGAGTATTAATTTTCAGTACTTTATTTTGGTTATATGCAAAATTGAATGTTGTGTACCATGAAAATTTTTTGGTGGTAATATTGCGTGTTTGCAGATTTATTTCTACTCCTTTATTCTCCATGCTGGCCCAATTAATCGTCATTGTTTCAAATCCGTTTTCTAACGGCAGAAGTTTTTTCCCAATCAGGTCCGTTCCTTTTCTATAGTAATAGTCTACACTTAAATTGATTGCCTGGTTTAATACGGAGAAATCTAATCCAAGGTTATATGAAGCAGTTTTTTCCCAACGTAATTTGCTGTTGGGAGCACCTTCTATTTGGATAGTTTGTTCTTTGTCATATCCGGGTAAGAGTCCTACATTGTCATAGGATCCTACTAGGAATGGTGAAGTAGTTTTATCGATATTTCCTTGCAGACCGTAAGAAAGACGAATTGCCAGGTTATCAATCCATTTGTATCGTTGTATAAAAGGTTCATTGGAGGCACGCCACATACCACTAATTGAATAAATTGGTAAATAGCGATATTTCTTATCTACTCCGAAAAGATCAGAGCCATCCATACGTACACTTCCCCCTATCGTATAGCGGCTCATGAATGAATATGAACCTGTAGTATAGAAGGACGCAAAAGCATTTTCTTGATAAGTTTTAGTATGTAGTTTATATTTCTCTGCATCCTTGTCATTTCTGATATTCAGTGGCTTTGTTGTCAATGTTTTGGGATCATAACCATATCCGGCTGTAAATTGAGTGTTATACCAGTTCTTTCTTATTTCAGAACCTGCCATTATTTGAATATCATGGATATCATTGAATGTATTTTTGTATTCTCCTTGTACTTTCCATGTAATTTGAGAAGTCGTAGCATTATTTACAGTATGCATTCCTCCTTTGGGAACAATGTATTGATTTTCGTCATAGCTACTATCTTCGCGTATGTTACGCATATTGAATGTATTTTCTCCTACATATTGTTCCTGAGAAGATTGATCCCATTGAATACCAACTTGAGAACTGAGTTTCCATTGATCGTTAAAACGTAGTTCTGTGTCGAAGATTGAATTGAATGAAGAAATGATTGTTTCATTATCTGTATTTTCTCGTTCTTCAAAGATATTAAATCCACGTTTTAAGTCAGGTTCATCTCCAGGGAGGATATCATAATCATATTGGTAGTTGTGCTCTGCATCATACGGATAAAAATAGGGATTGGCCGTACGAGAGTAGAATACAGGATTGGAATAACCATACTTATCAGATACAAAGTTTTGATTCTTTCGTCTGTTGGCGAAAATAGAGACACCAATTTTTAATATTTTGTTGATTTGATAAGAAGTCTTACTTGTCAGATTGAAACGTGTCATACTAACTCCCGGTACATTACCATTTTCTTTGGAGTAGCCTAATGAGTTGTAATACGTTGTTTTCTCTGTGCCTCCTGAAATACTTATATTGTATTCTTGTGTGAAAGCATCTCTAAATAATATATCATTCCAATCAGTCTGCATCGTTTTTAATTGATTGATAGCATTCTGAGCTTCGGGGGATAATCCCTCCCAACCATTTTGCAGATATTGATTCATTAAATTGTATTTATTCAAAATGGTTGCAACGTCACCTTTGTTGGGATATATGCTTTGATTGTTTTTTAATAATTGTAGTTCTAGATCTACTTTTTCTTGTGAATTTAACAAATTCAGACGGGAAGTGTCTAGATTAGGAGTATAAGTTAATTTCGTGTTGAAATTAATGATTGGTTTTCCTGTTCTTCCACGTTTGGTTGTAACTACGATGACACCATTAGCAGCACGTGCGCCATAAATTGCAGTAGCGGCAGCGTCTTTCAAGATAGTGATACTTTCTATGTCATTTGGACTTAATCCTGCAATAGATGATTGTTGCATATTGACGATATCATTATCTGTTGCATCATCTAATTTAGGAATATCTGTTCCTTCTAAGGGCATACCGTCTAATACCCATAACGGGTCCTGGGTTCCATTTAAAGAAGCCGTTCCCCGAATACGGATACGTGCCGGAGCTCCTGGTGCACCTGAAGTTGTTGTGACGGCTACGCCGGCGATTTGTCCGGTTAGTGCTTGGTCGATACTTTTATTCGCTCCGATCATGGCATCAGATAATTCTACCTTTGCAATAGCTGCCGTTAATTTTCGACGTTCTAATGTCTGGTATCCCGTTACTACCACATCCGCCAGAGCATGTGCCGAAGGTTGTAGTACAATACGGTAGTTTTTTTTATTTCCTTGCAATATAATCGCTTGTTCTTCGAACCCAATATAGCTGCAATGAATACGAGTCACTTTTTCCGGAACGGAAATAGAAAACTTACCGTCAATATCAGTGATAGTACCCAAAGAGGTTTGTGATACTCCGGCTTTTTTCAGATCATCGGCGTGAACATATACAGAAGCACCAATTAGAGGTTCATTGTCTTCACCAGAAATGACAACACCAGTTATCGTGTGGTTGGTAGCACTGGCAAAAACCAGTGCATTCACAAATAAGCATATAATAATGCACAAAAATTTGATTCTCATTAATTGTAAGATAGTTTAATTAACAGGTTTGTTTTACTTGATTCCCAAAGCGGTATTAATACGTAAAATCATATCTTCATAATGATAACGTGTAGCGGTATCGGAAGTCCCCAGACGATTTTGCAATAACTTCTTGATACGCAATAATTCACCACGTTTTACAGAAATGGCATCTGAAATGCGGTTAAGTTGACTTCCGTAAAAATTGAGTACACGTGGAGCACCCATGCGGTCTTCTTGACGAAGTGCACGTTGTTCGGCAGCATAGCAGCTACAGAAAGGAGTGGTATGGTCAAGCAAAAAATGTTCGTTGGCGATCTTCTTGTTGATTTTTACAGCTTCGGGCTCTGCGGCAGCGGTAAGTAATGCATCCAGACAGTTTTTCTGCAAAGAGCGTTCCATAACGTTAGGGATACCTCCGCGTTCAGTAATACCGAAAATATTTTTGTGGAGTCCGTCCATTAGTTCAACTACCGTGAATGCTTTCTTACCGTTGACGGATTCATTCTCAATCATACGCATTAGGCGGGTATTGCCTAGTAAATCCCAAAGAATATAGGCTTGTGCATTCTTAAGGATTTGAGTGGGTGCATTTTCTTGCTTTCCGATCGGAGTGTTGCGGAGCAGATAAGTATATTGCCCGACTTCCGTATCAAATAACCATTTAGGATATGTCAGGACTTCATCCATTAGGAATTTCAGGGCTGCCTGTTGCTTTTCTTTTTCAACAAATGTGTAGGTTTTCACTCCGTCGCCTACTATGGTGTTTTCAATATAAATACCGCCGATATTGGCAAGTACATGATATAGATAATTGTTCCATTGGTTGATGACGGCATAGTAGAGGCGTGACGCTTCTTCATAAGTCTGTCCCTTTTCTCCGGTAGTAGTCCACTGAAGAATTTGCGGAACGATACGTTTCAAGTTAGCAATGCCAAGTTGTGACGAACGAACCGGGTCGTCTCCCAAATCTTCGTTCTGGGCACGCGGGTCTACGGCGTCACGTACATCTTGTGCCTCACTATATTTGTAAAGACGGTCTGTATGTTTACTCAAGAAATCGAAAAGAATATCCTTTTCTTCTTCCGGAGTATTCTTGCCATACCAGCGATATCCATATTCGATAGCAAACATATCATAAGGACCGATATGCGGGGACAGTACTTTTACACCGTCTCCCGGTTGGGCGATATAATTGAAACGCGCATAATCCATAATAGACGAAGCAGTCGAATTCATTCGGGAAGTGAATGCCGCAGAACGCAATGAGTCTGTTGGGAATGCCCATGAACCCATCATGTTGTGACGTAATCCTAGTGAGTGACCTACCTCATGGCAAGCAACAAAACGAATGGCATCCCCCATTAACGAATCAGGTAATTGTACGCTGCGAGCTTCCGGACAAACAGTTCCTGTCTGAACAGTAATCCATTCACGTACCATAGAAAGTACATTGTGCCACCACATGATATCTGCTTCCAGAATTTCTCCCGAACGAGGGTCGAGTAGGGAAGGTCCCATTGCGTTTTTCTTTTCTGATGCAGCATAAGTCAGTACCGAGTAATTGACGTCATCCATGTCTACATGCATACTGTCTGTGATTTCTTTAGCGATAATTGCATTTTTGAAACCGGCTTTTTCGAAAGCAGTCTGCCAGTCTTCTATTCCTTTCTTTATGTATGACCGCCATTGATAAGGAGTCGAATTATCGATGTAGAACACAATTGGCTTAATAGGTTCTACTGTCTGACCTTTTAGATATGCTTCCCGGTCTTCTGGTTTGGGTTCCATACGCCAACGGGTAATATATTGTTTCTTATCCGTTCCTTGTTGTGCGTCACTGAAACTTAATAACGGATTGGTGAAGTAGCCGACTTTCTGATTGTCGAAACGTCCTGTCATCGGTTTTTCCGGTAATAAAAGAATAGAGGAACTAACTTCCACCGTCACATATACGCTTGTCGTTCCTTCTGTCACTTTAGTGGTCAGCTCAGAAGTTGCTACAACGTTGTTAGGGAAAGATTTGATCGACAAAATACGTGATAAGTTCTTGATAGCGGAAGTCCCTAAATTAATGTTTGTAAAAACATTATTGATACTGGTTTCCGTACCATCGTAAATATCATTCACTTTGATCACCAATGCAGTGGAGTCCTGATTGATAGCTTCTATTTTGAAAGCGGCAATCAGTGGCGAGATAAAATTGTCCTTTACCGAACGGAAGATAGCGTCCGTTTGAGGAGCCAGTGGTAATGGGCGTTGTTGGCGAAACATCAGTTTGCCGGTTGCCTTGTCTCATTCCATACTAACCATTTGGTTCTCGTAGTTCACTCCGCGGTTCACTCCTGCGTCATTCAGTTCGGCAGGTACCCGTTGCAGTTTATTGACAATTAATAAATCACGCCCTAAAAGTGATGTAGGAATTTCAAAATAATAATCGTTCTTTTTTTGATGAACAGCAAACATTCCTTTGGTAATTTTGCTACCTTCCACAAGCTTTTCGTAGTCGCTTTTGGTTTTCTCCTCTTGCTCTGGTTTCTTCTTTCTCTTTTTAAACCAACTCTGATTTTCTGTAGCAGGGATAGTTGCAGATGTTGAGTGTGTTTCTCCACTCATCAATATACATGCAATGACCGCTGCCATTACCTTTACATACATTCTCATTGAGTCCTTTTATGTTTAATTATTATTAAAATCGGGCACAAAAGTACTAATATAAATAACATAATTGCTACAGATTTGCAATGAATATAATAATAAAAAGGATTATTAACTAGTATTTCCGCTTATCATTCCTTTCGGATATTTCGTAGTTTAGTGGGAATAGTGTACATTTGCGGGAGTAAAAAGTGAATGGAATGATGAGACGATATATCACCACTTTGATGTTGGCTTGCTGCATCGGAGGATATGGGCAAGAAAAGAAGCAAGCCACCTTTGTACCACCTTTTGACTTTCCTCTTACATTGAGCGGAAACTTCGGAGAAATCCGTTCTAATCACTTTCACGGCGGATTGGATTTTAAAACGGGAGGAGTAATCGGTAAACCTGTTCGTGCATTGGCAGAAGGCTATATTTCACGTATCCGTGTGACGAATGGTTCGGGCTATGTACTTGATGTCTGCTATCATAACGGTTATTCTACTATCAATCGTCATTTGAGCGGCTTTATTTCCCCTATTGCCGAAAGGGTGGAAAAACTGCAATATGAAAATGAAAACTGGGAAGTAGAGATTATCCCCGAACCGGATGAGTATCCAGTAAAAGCGGGACAACAAATAGCATGGAGTGGGAATACCGGCTATTCATTCGGACCGCATCTTCATTTGGATGTTTTTGAAACGGAGACGGGAGATTATGTAGATCCCATGCCTTTTTTCAAAACGAAAATAAAAGATACGCGTGCTCCGAAAGCGGACGGCATAATGTTTTTTCCTCAACTTGGTAAAGGAGTAGTGGATGGTAAGCAAGAAAATAAAGTGATTCTTCCGAACACCGGACATCCGGTGGAAGCATGGGGTGTGATAGGTACAGGCATCAAGGCGTATGACTATATGGATGGAGTGAGCAATCATTACGGAGTGTATTCTGTAGTGCTTACAGTAGATGAGAAAGAAGTATTCCGCAGTACTGTCGATCGTTTCTCACAAGAAGAAAACCGGATGATTAACTCTTGGACTTGCGGGCGATATATGAAATCCTTCATCGAGCCGGGAAATACATTACGTTTATTAAAGGCATCGAACACTAATCGTGGTTTGGTGACTATTGATGAAGAACGCGATTATCGCTTCTTGTATACTCTGAAGGACGTTTTTGGCAATACTTCTAAATATAGTTTCACGGTTAGGGGGCGAAAACAACCGCTTGAGCCATTGCAACATCGCGAAAAGTATTTCTTTGCGTGGGATAAGGTAAACTATCTGCAAGAGCCGGGTTTGAATCTGGTTGTTCCCAAAGGAATGTTATATGACGATGCCCCCCTTAATTATCAAGTAAAAGCTGATAGCGGTGCTGTTGCGTTTACATATCAGTTAAATGACAAACCGATTCCGCTTCATGCAAGCTGTGAATTGCGTATTGGCTTACGTAGAAAGCCAATAACTGATACTACAAAATATTATGTAGTCCGTGTCACCCCGAGAGGAGGAAAATATAGTGTCGGTGGAAAGTATGAAGACGGATACATGAAGGCATCTATTCGTGAATTGGGAACTTATACGGTTGCCATTGACACAATTCCGCCTGAAATTATTCCTGTTAATAAGAAGCAATGGGGAAGAACCGGAAAGATTGTCTATCGTTTGAAGGACAAAGGAACGGGTATTGCATCCTACCGTGGAACGATTGACGGCGAATATGCACTTTTCGGACGACCGAATATTGTGAAATCGTATTGGGAATGTGTACTTGATCCGAAGCGTGTGAAGAAAGGTGGAAAACATATCGTTGAATTTACGGTAACTGATTATTGCGGAAATGAAACCGTATCCCGTGAAAGTTTTATCTGGTAAATTATTAAAAGAAAATCATATATGAAGAAAAGACTTATTTTTTGTGCTGCTCTATTCCTGGTGGCAGTGGCGGATGCTTTCGCCTGTACTAATTTAATTGTCGGCAAGAATGCATCGACTGATGGTTCGACTATCGTTTCCTATTCTGCCGACTCGTATGGCCTGTTTGGAGAACTTTATCACTATCCTGCTGCTACATATCCTAAAGGAACCATGTTGAAAGTGTACGAATGGGATACCGGTAAATATTTGGGAGAAATCGAACAGGCACGCCAGACTTACAATGTAGTGGGTAATATGAATGAATATCAAGTTACTATTGGTGAGACAACTTTTGGCGGACGCCCTGAATTGGCTGATTCTACAGGAATTATCGACTATGGAAGTCTGATTTATATTGGTCTGCAACGTTCGCGTACAGCTCGCGAAGCGATTAAGGTGATGACTGATTTGGTACAGCAATACGGTTATTACAGTGAAGGGGAATCTTTTACCATTGCCGACCCGAATGAAATTTGGATTATGGAAATGATTGGTAAAGGTCCCGGTATCCGTGGAGCAGTATGGGTAGCTGTACGTGTGCCGGATGACTGTATCTCGGCTCACGCCAACCAATCACGCATTCATCAGTTCGATATGAACGACAAGGAGAATTGTATATACTCGCCGGATGTCGTATCTTTTGCCCGTGAGAAAGGCTATTTCAGTGGTGTGAATAAGGATTTCAGCTTTGCCAATGCGTATGCACCGTTGGATTTCGGAGCCCGTCGTTTCTGTGAAGCTCGTGTGTGGAGCTATTTCAATAAATTTACAGATAACGGTAAAGATTATCTTCCTTATATAGAAGGAAAGACTAATACCCCAATGCCTCTTTTTGTGAAGCCGAAGCATAAGCTTTCCGTGCAGGATGTAAAAGACATGATGCGTGACCATTATGAAGGTACGCCTCTCGATATTTCCAATGATTTCGGGGCAGGTCTTTACAAGACTCCCTATCGTCTTTCTCCTCTGAATTTCAAAGTAGGCGACCGGGAATATTTCAACGAACGTCCGATTTCCACTCAACAAAGCGGCTTTGTATTTGTGGCGCAGATGCGTGCCAATAAACCCGATCCGATAGGTGGTGTGCTTTGGTTTGGAGTAGATGATGCGAATATGGCGGTGTTCACACCTGTTTATTGCTGTGCAACTAAAGCTCCGGTATGTTACACACGTGTGGACGGAGCTGATTATATCACTTTCTCATGGAATTCGGCTTTCTGGATTTTCAATTGGGTGTCTAATATGGTTTATCCCCGTTACAGTTTGATGATTGATGATGTACGTGCAACTCAAAAAGAACTGGAAACGACTTTCAATAATGCTCAGGAGGGCATAGAAGAAATGGCTGCCAGACTTTTGGCTAAAGATAAGTCTGCTGCAGTTGAATTTTTGACGAATTATACCAATATGACGGCTCAGAGTACTTTCGATACTTGGAAACAATTAGGCACATTCCTGATTGTGAAGTATAACGACGGAGTAGTGAAACGAGTAAAGGACGGTAAGTTTGAACGTAATTCTATCGGACAGCCTGCCGGTGTTATTCGTCCGGGGTATCCGAAAGAATTTCTGGAAGAATATGTGAAGCAGACAGGAAAAAGATATGAAGTGCCGGAATAATAGTTGTTTTAGTTGTTATTAAATCATATATAATGTCCACATCATTTCTGCTTTGCGGGTGATGTGGATTTTTATTATGTTGATAATCAGTAATGTATTTGCCATGTATTTGTCCATTCCAAATATTTGGATTCTTTTCTGCTGCTGCCTATCTTTGCCTTATTCTATTTCAAACACCAACTACTATGCGAATCATCTTTATTATATATTACTTGCTTATCACATTACTCTTTGTTTCTTGCCAAGAGTCATCATCTGTTGAAGTAGAGAGGGAAAAGATAGCCTCTCTGTTACAGAAGGGTGACAGTTGCCGTCAGGTTGGTAATGAGGAAAATTCAATAGCCTTCTATTATCGTTCGTTGGAATTAGCTAAGCAAACGGGAGAACAATCGTTGGAAGCGGCTGCTAGTGATCGTCTCGGAATTGTTTATTTATATCGTGAACTTTATTATGATGCACTCGATTTATTTCGGCAAAGTGCGTCGATTTATGCATTGACGGGAGAAAATATCCGGTTGGCATTGGCATTGCGTAATATAGGGCGTACGAACTTGGTGTTGCATCATTCCGATAGCATAGCCTGTTATTATGAGCAGGCTATTGAGGTGGCTTCCCGCTTGGAAGATAAGAAGTTACTGCATACTATATCCAAAGAACTGGAAGCTATCTATTCAAAGGCGGGATTTTACGATTATTCACCTCGTCTGATGTTGAAGTGTTTGGATAGCGTATCTGATGACGATTTTTCCAATTTGCTTGCAGGGGAGTACTATATCGGTATGAATAATGCCGAAGAAGCGAGAATTTGGTTGAAGAAAGCTGTTCAGACGAGCGATATGTATATATGTTCGAGTGCATATCAGCTTTTATATGAAATTGAGAAGAGAACCAATCATCCGGACACTGCCGTTAAGTATGCCGAATATTATATCCAGTGTAAAGATTCGCTTGATAAACAGATTTCGGTTTCTTCGACGATTCGTGCTTTAGGACAGAATTATGAAAAAGAACGTCTTAAATGGGAGAATCAGCAATTGCAGAATGAGCAACTTCGAAAGCGTATGTATTATTTGATCATTCTGTCAATTTCATGTTGCTTGCTGGTAGTAGGGTTGGTTTTGTATTATCGGGAGAAGTGGAAGAAAGAGAAGGTATTGGCTGGTGTTATGAAACGTTTACGTGACAATGAGCGTCAAATAGAGAATTACACAGCTGTAATAGAAAAGAATAGGCGTATTATCAGTGATTTGAAAGGAACTCAGCAGAAGAATGCGTTACTGTTACGTGAAGAAAAGAACAAATCTATAAATTATGAGAATCTGCAACATGAGAATTTGTTGTTGATGAAACAACTGCATATATTGCATTCCGATAGGGAAGGATTGTTACAGCAACTTCAAATGGGAACCAACTCATCTATTTCTTCACAACGGATAACCGCTTTCACACAACTTTGGCTATTGAAAAGTGAACCTTATTATGGAATCATAGAGACACAAGAAGAATGGAACCGATTGTTTGAACTCATTGACCTGTTTTATGGGAATATTTCCGCCAGACTGAATGGTTGTGAGTTATTGAGAGAGCATGACAGAAGAATCTGTTATTTGCTTCATGCCGGGCTTGACAATTCAGCTTTAGGGATATTATTCAATATAGATAATACTTCTGTGACTAAATCCAAGCAACGTATAAAGAAAAAACTGGGACTGGGCCCTAACGATGTGCTGGAAACATTTCTTAATGAGAATAAAAAATAGTATATAGATTGTTTCACTTTAAATATAAAACAGCCATGAAAAGACTATTATTTACCTTTTTAGCTTTATGCCTTGCCGTTGCCGGTTCGGCTCAGTCGGGGCAGATGACTTCCAAACTGCCGACTATTGATATCACTAAGGAATATCCGAAAAAGAAATTAGTATTGCAAGATATTGCAACTGCTGAATACATTCCGCTGGAAACATCGGATAAAGTGTTGCTGGACGGAGTGGCTACTCTGCATTGTTCATTTACCGAACACTATATAACAACGTATAATGCCAATGAAGGGCAAATCTTCGTATTCGACAGAAAAGGGAAAATATGCCATACATTTAATCATAAAGGAGGGAGTGGGGAAGAATACAACTATCCTTTGCAGTTACGCTTGGACGAAAAGGCTAAAGAGTTGTTTCTGCTTGACATATCTAATAAAATACAGGTCTATTCGATAGAGGGAAAATACAAGCGTTCTTTGTCTATCCCCAAAGATGTACGGATTGAAATTATGTACAATTGTGATGAGCAACATTTGTTGGGTTACGATAGTTATATGTTGGATAGAAAAGATAAACAGCCCAATAGTCGTCCCTATTTACTGATTTCGAAAAAGAACGGAGTTGTTTCCCGCCTTCCGGTAACTATCCACAAACGTGTGGGAAAACGCATTTATATTACTCAAGGGGGACAGACGGCTACCGTTTCAATGTCTCTCTATCCGTTAGCAAATAGCGGTTCGGAGTTTATCTTTGCAGATTTGGCAGGTGATACTGTTTATTCTTATTGTAATCATAAGTTGACCCCGTTGTTTGTACGTACTCCGAAAGCAGATGCTTCCGAGCCAAGACTCGTTATGCAATGTTATGCCAAGATTGGGAACTATCTGTTAATGTCGACTGCATTGAAAAAGTATGAACCGGGGAAAACTTCGTTTGATACCAAAGAATTTGTTTATGATACGGTTGAGAAGAAAGTATATGATTTGGAATTTGAGAATCAAGACTATTCGCCCGCCCGTTCAATGCGAATGGGAGGCGTATTATCGGCATTACCTGAAAAATGTGTTTTCGATTCGTGGGATACTGACCGTTTATTGGATATGTTGGAGAAAGGAAAGTTGACGGGAAACTTGAAGAAGGTGGCGGAGAAGATGACAGTTGATGATAATCCTTTACTCATATTGTACAAATTCAAATGAAACGTAGATGAAGATTATATGGTTCTTTTTCTCCTTGTGTCTGCTGGTAGGATGTAAACGTTCGGATGTGGCGGTATCGGTGGAACAAACGTTACCGGTGATAGATTTGAATGCTGCTTATCCTGAAAAGAAACTGGATTTGGCAGAGGTGGCGAGTCCTGAATATATTCCTTTGTATACAGTCGGGGCGGATTCATTAGATAGATATAGTCTGACTTCAGCGAGTGTTTCGCCCCATTGGGTAGTAGCTTATAATTGGCAGCAGACAATTATGGTTTTTGAACGGGCAACCGGAAAACTTCGTTATCGTTTTAATCATCAGGGACAGCAAAAAGAACAATATTATTATATATTCTCGGTGTTTGTAGATGAAGAACGTGAAGAAATATATGTAGTCGGTTCAGTTTTCAAAATCCAGGTTTATAGCCTGTCCGGCAACTATAAGCGTACGTTGAATCTTCCCTATGATATGTCTTTCGAACAGGTATTTGATTATGATAAAGATTCATTGATATTTAACGACGGAAGGGAAGATGTAGATAATCCTGTCCAAAAAGGGACTTATTATTATTTAATGTCGAAAACTGACGGAGGAATGCGTCCTTTGCCTTTTCATGTAAAGTATCGTATTACGAACCGCTTTCGCATCCGACTAAGGAATGGAGACAGGCAAGGGGTAATTTCCTGTATGTTTTCCGTAAAGCCATTGTTGAAGAATGGTGATGAAATGATATTATCCGAATTTTCCAATGATACCGTTTTCTCTTATGGGAAAGAAGGAGCGAAACCTTTGTTGGTACGTACTCCGGCTCCCCGTTCTACTTTTCCTTTGAAGTTAATGTCGGTTTCAGCTTGTAGCAGGCGTTTTCTGTTTTTGGATGTGATAGAGAAAGTGTATAGACGGAATATCAAGAAATTGGACGGAGACTCGTTTGTCTACGATTACCGCGAAAAGGAGATCTTTACTCCGGTGTTGGTCAATAGTGATTTTATCCCTGAACTGCCGGTTGAGATAGATAATATGAACGGAAGTTTTCCGAAATATGCCGGTGCGTCTTCTATTCATTCCCGGGAGTTTATGCAGTACTATCGGAAAGGAAATTTACAGGGGCGGGCATGTGAAGCGGTCTCTTGCTTGACAAGAGATGATATTTATGTTTTAGTGCTGTATCATTTTAACTGAATAGAGCCGGTAAATGTATTCTTACGGTTATTATTTTGAGGAAAAATGTAGGATTTATAAACTTATTATTTTACATTTGTGTGCTCAAGAAATAGATAGTAATAATTCATTAACCAATAAACAATAATCGAAATGGAAAATCAGGAACTTATTAAACAGGTCACTGAAAAAGCCGAAAAA
>OHAX01000761.1_pt1 | contig 17124 bp, 19 predicted proteins | sample 1577261 | NCBI WGS metagenome assembly OHAX01 (sample SAMEA3541483, study PRJEB24748) | human gut metagenome | biome: human gut; feature: human-associated habitat; material: faeces | place: China | collected 2012 | reverse complement strand
CGGGAGGGGCGCCTTTAGGTGCACCTCCCTTTAACCTGCACACAAATCGAACGGGAAATACGGTTCGATTCATGGCGACGAATGTGACGTTGAGATATCAATTTTTCTTATCCAAAATGGGCTTTCTTATATTGGGCCAAATTTGCCGGATTTTTTATTGTATGCCCATCTATCCCATTGCTCTCCTTAAAAGCCAGCACAGTGGCTTACGATGCGTTACAAGGGCTAATTCAAGTTGCTTTAGCTAAGTTGATTTTTTACTTTTCCCTAATCTCTAAAACACCCTTATATCAAGCCCACAACAAAAAGTAATTTATTGCGGTTCTATACTGAATGTTGGGGTGTGTTAAAAAGTACACGGTAAATCACTAGTACCGTGCTAGTTACCTGGTTCCATGAGATAATAACTCCAGAAAACTACAAGTTTTTAAGGAGTTAGTGCCATGGATAAAATTACACTCAGGTCCGTGAAGAGCACTGGGCCAGAATCTTAAATGAATGTATGAACAGCGGGATGTCGAAAACCGCCTGGTGTCGGGCAAACGGGATTTCTGTGAAGCAGTTTTTTTACTGGCAGCGCATCCTGCGCAGGGAAGCCTATGAAGCATCTCAGAATCCACCATTACCTGCAGTTGCAGAGACAGAACCGTTGTCTGCTGTTCAGAGAACGGTATCTTTCGCCGAAATCAAACTCCCTGCTGTGCCACCAGACTCGTCACCCGTTTTCCATCCGGATCTGGTGATCCGGAAAGGGAACCTTGTTCTGGAAATCTCAAATTCAGCCTCATCAGAATTGATCTCCCGGGTAGGAGGGATTCTTCATGCTGAATAACGCATCCGGCTTCCGGAAGGTTTACATTGCTGCCGGTTATACAGATCTGCGGCGCGGGATCGATGGGTTGGCATCCATTGTGAAATTCAACTTCCAGCTGGAGCCCTATGAAAAGGATATCCTCTTCCTGTTTTGCGGAAGACGCAGTGACCGCATCAAGGGGCTCATATGGGAAGGAGACAGATTCCTTCTCCTTTACAAAAGGCTGGAGCTTGGCAGTTTCAGCTGGCCCCGTACAAAAGAAGAAGCACTGGAGATCACACTGGAACAATACCAGGCACTGATGCAGGGCTTGGAGATCGTGTCCAGACATCCAATCCAGGAAGTGCAGCCCAGTGATCTTCTGTAAAAAGTTGTGCAAAACGGAGAAAATAAAAAATCTTTTTGTATCTACTACTGCAGACACGGCGGAAGTTATCCACGGCCGGGTCTCATCCCATTCATTCAATCAAGAGTACTTCACAGCTATAAGCTGCTGTGTGGATAAGTACTCTGAAAAACCGAAAAAACTATTAGTTTTTCCGGTTTTTCAGAGTGTTTATCCTTTGGTAAGAATGACGAACCTTCTTTTTTATCCCGTTCGCTTTTTCTTTTGGTTTGCGGTACAATAGTTCCAGTAAAACAAAGGAGCGCCGAACATGCAGAAGATCTACTTACCGGAAGAACTAAACAGTTTCAGCAGGGAAACACTCGTGGCAGTGCTCCTGTCCATGCAGGACCAGCTTACCCAACTGAATACAAACATGGAACGTCTGATTGAGCAGATCGCGTCTGCAAACAATCATCGTTATGGGCGCTCTTGCGAAAAGCTGGACGTTATCGCCGGACAGTTGGAGCTGGAGATCATCTTTAATGAAGCGGAAGCCTTAACCGAAACGCTTTATGTTGTCGAACCTGCAGAAGAAGATGTGATTCAGGTCACGCGCCGGAAAAAAAAAGGAAAACGCGAGGCGAATCTCAAGGAGCTTCCTGTGGAAGTGATCTCTCATACCCTTCCGGAAGAAAAGCTGCAGGAGATTTTTGGCTCCGTTGGCTGGAAGCAGCTCCCAGATGAAGTCTATAAAAGAGTCCGGGTTCAGCCGGCAGTCTACACGGTCGAAGAACATACCGTTTCCATGTGTTGCAGGCCGATGAGACTCTGGTCAGGGTATCGAAGGATGGGCGCCCGGCAAACAGCAAGAGTTACATGTGGGTTTACCGGGCGGGAAAGGGATATGGGGATACACCCATTATCCTGTATGAATACCAGAAGACCCGGAAAGCAGACCATCCGCGGGAATTCCTGAAAGGATTCACAGGCACCGTTGTCTGTGGCGGATACTCCGCCTACCGGAAGCTGGACCGGGAAAGTGAGACCATCGTTTTCGCAGGGTGCTGAACCCATGCGAGAAGGTATTTTGCCGATGCCCTGAAGGCATTGCCGAAACAAGATCATCAGGCAGCCAAAGATACGGTCGCTTACAAGGCGACCAAGCGGATTGGCGCCATATACCATCTGGACACCCAACTCGCTGATGAAACCGGATGACCGGAAAAAGCAACGGCAAATCAATCTCAAACCTCTGGTGGAGGCTTTCTTTGCGTGGGCAAAAGAAATCCAGACTTCCAGTCGCCTGACCAAGGGTAAAACTCTGGAAGGGAGCAACTACTGCATCAATCAGGAAGAGGCATTAAAAGTATTCCTGGATGATGGCGAAGTCCCGCTTGATAATAACGCAACTGAAGGGTCACTGCGTAGCTTCTGCCTGCACAAACATGCATGGAAGCTGATCGACAGTATCGATGGTGCACAATCCAGCGCGATCATCTACAGTATCACGGAAACAGCAAAGGCGAATAATCTAAATCCCTTCCGCTATCTGGAATATATCCTGACCGTGATGAAGGATCATCAGGAGGATACGGATTATCGTTTTATGGAAGAACTGCTTCCCTGGTCTGAGCAGCTGCCGGAAATCTGTAAGAGCAAAACAAAAACAACAAATGTGTAAACTGACCGCCGGAAACGGCGGTCATAAAATGAGCTGGTACTCATGGTCTACCATATACGGTTTTTTTGCCGGGTACCGGCTATGAATCACTTACACCCCCTTCCTGTCCATATGCTAGGGTTGGGGGAAAAAAGCCTCTGATAATAGCCAGATACTAAACCGTCCAAAAGGAAGCAATACTGGGACCAGCTCTGCACTGGGAGCAAGTTTGTGTTGAGATGACCGCACTGTGAGTAAGGCGTTAAAAAGCATATGCCGTTATGTGTAAAATATAGGCAAAATATCCGCCGAAAGAAATTGTGTATTACCGATTATTTTGGTAGACAGCCCTCATACATGATGCTATACTTACCATATACCTGTCCACAATTACGGATGTGCATTGACCATTTTTTTGTAGCCTCTAAGGTAGAGCTTTCAATAGCGATATATCGCTTGGGAACCCACTACTCTGACGGTTCAGCTTGTGGTAAGTGGCATCTGGCTCTCTATTGCGTTGGTGGTATGGATGACCTTCTTGATTGCTGTGGAAAACTTGAAGATCGAGGAAATAGCATCCCAGTTTTGCATCCAGTTTTGCATCCAGATTTTCATTGAATTGAGATATTTTTTACACTTTTTTAGTCACCCATATTGGCGTTTCCTCTCATTATTTTATGCCCATGTCAATAGCATGTCATATTTCATGATAATGTAACTATAGTATGCTGTTATGGAGTTTTCAACTTGGTGAGTCTATTCTATTATCTCAAATCATATAGAAGGAAATCCATACATTATATGAAGCATTTACTATTGTTTAGCTTCACCTTTGCACGATTATTCCAAAATCATTTTATTCTTATTCTGGTATAATAGTGTTCATTGTCTGTATGATGAATATATGCATTATTATGTAGTTGAACTTTTAGCGAGGCTATATTATCTAATCTTGTAGACATATAAACTTCATCATCAGGAATTATTTTCTTTGCTTCATCAATTGCTAATGCTAAGCCACTAGAAGCAAACCCCATTCTTCTAAAATTACGGTGAATTTGATATCCAATATGACCAGAACCATTCCTTAGGCTATCATTTAAAAAATGTCTCAATCTAAATAACCCTACTATAGTTTTTTCATCCCATAAAAAATAATTTGTTTCAGGTACATAACCACTTGGAAGGTCTATTCCATTTGAATAGTTAATTAGTTTAGGAAGTGAAACTTCCATAAACTCCTCTTTAGAAATATTATGAAGATTGTTTATAAATCCATTTTCATTCAAGGGTAAATCCTTTAAATACAAATACTCTAGTTCGCTATCGTAGGTATTGAGTTTTTTTAGGTATAACATATTATTTTCTCCATGATTACTATAAATAGGTAGCATTAATCCGTAATTAGTATAATTAGAGATGTTTAGGAAAAAATGAATTTTTAAAGAGCTGCCCCTAATGAAACTACAAAGCGTTGATAATTATCGATTTCAATTTTACCTTTTTTAACATCTTTTGTTATAAGATATGGTCCAATAGATAGGGCGTCTAAATTAGTTTTTTCAAAACATTTCAGAGCATCCATAGGTGTTTCAACTATAGGTTCTCCAGCAATGTTAAACGAGGTATTCAATAATATAGGTACACCTGAAAGCTTTTCAAACTCATCTAAAATATTGTAGAGAACTGCATTTTGAGTAGAGGTAATTGTCTGAACTCTTGCAGTTTTATCCACATGAGTAACAGCCGGAATTTCATTGGGTTTAAGGACATTTGCCACTAACAACATATAGGGACTTTCAGCTCCGTGCTTGGGCAGCTCCTCCAACAGATATTTGAAATACTCGTATGGCTTCAGGTTATTCGCTTTGGCAGTTTCAGCTATGCTGTAGGCAATGGCACTGCTCTTTGCTCCGCCGCTCGTATCAATCAGATACCAATTCTTCCTGCCCAGAGTAAAGGGGCGAATACTTTGCTCCGCAGCATTGTTTGTCATCGGGACAGCACCATCTGTAAGAAATACCCGCAGAAACGATTCCTGATTGATGCAGTAGCTGATTGCCCTGCCAGTCTTCATTTTTGGCGCTACGTGACCCTGCTCGTATTTCAGATACGCAAAGAATGCGGCAACCAATGGGGCAACGTTTCTTTTTCGCTGTTCCAGACTCTCTTCGGGAGGCATATCCGCATAACCCTGCTCATACCGGAACATGGTCTGTATAATCTGGAACGCCTTATAGCAGATGGACTCCTGAACGGACCCTTTTTCCTTACCGGCAGACTTCACAACATCGGCAAAGTCCCTTCTGGCATGGGACCAGCATCCGGCAATCGTAAGGTCGTTCCGTTCCCTCGCGATTGAATGGTATACCTCATATCCGTCCGTCACGCAGATGCCACTGCAATCCTTTAGAAACTGTCTCGGATAATCCGCTTTGCGTCCTTTCTGGTATTCATAAAGGACAAAAGGATGTGCTTCCAGTGATCCGGTCCGGTACACCCACAATATAACTCCTGGATCTGGCAGGGCGACCATCCTTTCGTACTTCAACTGGTGTTTCATCTGCGTGGAGGACATGATAGTCATTGAGTTTTTCCCTGAGACGGTCATAAATCCTCTTCAGGTAACAGTCTGAACAGACATTCGCCCAGCGGCACATGGTCGGTTCCGGAAGGAAAACGTTACAGCGCTCGAACTCTTTTACCAGTCGCTGGATTGGCTGTGCATTGACATACTTGGCGTTGTAGATACCTGCGGCGAGGGAAGGCGTCACGATGCTGTTGCGCAGAAGATCAGCGGGACGCTCACCACGCACGAACGTCCTGCCGTCCGTGCTCACAAAGACCTCTACATGATGCTCGATTACCTCAAAGGAGGCGGGATGGAAAGCCAGTCTCTTATAAACTTCATCAGGGAGCTGCTTATATTTCCCATCTGGGAACGCTCTCTGGAGTTGTGCTTCGCAGACGGGATGGCTGACTGTGCTTACGGGCAGATCCTTCAGTTCTTCCCCGCGTTTTCCAATCACCTTTTTTCCGCGTTTATAAGCCTTCTAGTGGATTTCTTCGAAGGTAGGTTCCAGGATATCCGGATTCAAATCAACCGTCATCTCGGTTTCGTTAAACATGAAACCAAGCTGGAAGTGACCCTCCGCTTCCGTCAGGCCCTTTTCGGAAGAACGACCAAACCGATGCTGGCGCAGATGAATGACCTCCTCCGTAAGGATATCAATACTCTGGCTGAGCTTCTCCATGGAGTCCTGAAGTCCCAGATACATCTTGATCAATGTTTGTTTGTCAAGGTTTGATAGTTCTTGTTCGTCCAGTCTTACCGCCATCGTCCAAGACTCCCCCTTCCTGAATTTCATTTAGGAAAGTATACCAGAAACGCTCGGGAAAAGCCACTGATTGATTTGGAAACATTTCCAATTTAGAATACTTGTGTGCAGTTGACCTTTTTTATGGTCGGACGTTCCAGGATCGTCATACCATCAAGAAGCCGCTGGAGTTCAGCCTGGCTGAGCTGCACAGCTTCCTGTTGACTGCGGAGCCATCGGAGACGGCCGGCTTCTATGCGCTTGTAAACAAGGCAGAACCCATCGCCTTCCCAGACCAGCCCTTTGAATCGGTCTGATCTGGTCCCGCAAAAAAGGAAGAGGACATTTTTCTGAAAAGGGTTAAGATTGAACTGTTCCTTTACAAGAGCGGCCAGACCATCGATTCCCTTGCGCAGATCACTTTTACCCGCATAGAGATAAATTGCTTCGAAACCATTCATCTTAGACAACATCGGTCATCACCGCCTTAAGAAAAGCGAGGATATTGTCTGGCGCATCACCGCTGACTTCAATGACGGTATCCGCACGACGGATTCGGAGAGCAACAGCGGAAGAAGGGTCCGCAGGGCAAAAGGGAACCCGCATGAATCCACCGGTATGTTCCATGGACGTCTGGCCTGCCGCAGCCAGCGCTGTATTGCGCAGCTGCCTGAGGCGATAGTAATACTGTGACTCACTGACATTGTTTGCTGCGCACCATTCTTCGATGGATAGGCCGCTGGCACTACGTTCTTGGACCATGGCTTTCCAACTAGCCATTCGTACTTCGACGACCTCGTTCATAGAGAGTAGCATCCTTTGAGTTACTTGAAAAACTTCTAAAAGTTTTCAAAGTTTTTCAAGTAGATTCTTCTAGGAGCCTATTATCTCACAGACTGGGGCTCTAATCAGCCTACTCATTATGAATCACTTACAAGGCATCTATTTCTCACGCCCTGAAAAACACCCATTTCCAGGCCGCAAATTCACTCAATTTCCCCTCAAAAACCACTATATCTTGTGGTTTTATTCTTCATTTTTCTCCAAAACCACAATTCGTCATCTAAACTACCGTAGCTTAATGCCTATGCATCGAAAACTCATCCATAGGATACTTCTTCAGATTCTCCAGCACATGCCTCTCCTCGGCAGACCCAATCAGCTGTTCCCTGGCCTTCTTGGCCTCGGTCTCAGTTTTATGCCGGCTGGGACCTCCTACGCAGCCGCCTACACAGGCCATGCCTTCCACGAAATCTTCCGGAAGCTTTCCCACCTTCATGAGCAGCAATGCCTTCTTACACTCTGCGGCTCCGTTACAGCGGGCTACTTTGACATCTGTGTTTTCATCCATTTCCTTCAGGCATTCCAGTACGGCCGCTGTCACGCCGCCGCCGTTGCCAAAACGCTTTCCAAACACAGAGCTTTCCTGATAATCGTTCTCGGCCGGCTGAAGCTCTACTCCCTTGGCGCGCATCATGGCTCTTATCTCACCAAAGGTCATGGCATAATCTGCATTTCCCTTTACATTTAAATCCAGGCTCTCGCTCTTCTTGGCTATGCAGGGGCCAATAAATACAGTAACCGTATCCGGATCCCCGCTCTTTATCATTCTGGACACTGCGCACATAGGCGACACCGTGGTGGACATATTCTCCAGTAACATTGGAAAATGCTGCTTAATCATGTTCACGAACGCGGGACAGCAGGAGGTAGTCATCTTCTTTCCCTCCTTATGGGCCTGGGCCCATTCTTCTGCCTCATAGGCAGCGGTCATGTCTCCGCCCAATCCCACTTCTATCATGTCCGCAAATCCCAGCTGCTTTAATGCAATTTTCCAGCTGGCCATGGTAATGTCAGGGCCGAACTGCCCCTCTGTGGCAGGCGCCACCATGGCAACCACCCGTTTTCCTGCCTTAATCAGGCGAATCACATCTACCATGAAGGTCTTGGACCCTATGGCTCCGAACGGACAGCTATGGATGCAGGCTCCGCACTGGATACATTTCTTCTCATCAATCACGCAGATGCCATACTCATCATAAGTGATGGCATCCACCGGACAAATTTTCTTACACGGACGCTCCAGATGGGCAATGGCGTTATAGGGACAGGCCTGTGAGCACTTGCCGCATTCCTTACATTTGCCGGGCTCGATATAGGCCCGCTCACGTCCCATGCTGATGGCTCCGAAATTACAGGAGTTCTGGCAGGCCTTTCCCATACATTTACGGCAGTTGTCAGTTACTATGTAGGATGCAATGGGACACTCCTCACAGGCAGCATTGATAACCTGGACCACATTGGATGTGTCCTTCCCGGTTGGACATTTTCCTTCTGCCAGGCGGACCCTCTGCCGGATAATTTCTCTTTCCTTATAAATACAGCAGCGGTAAGTCGCCTGAGGCCCTGGTATCATGGAATATGGAATCTGCTCCCGCTTCTCGTCCAGATTCCCTTCCCATGCAGCTTTAGCCACCTCGTAAAGTACATCATGTTTCAAACGCAGGATTGTCGCATCATTGGTTACCATCTTTTTCTCCTCCTTGTTACGGGCACTTGGAGACCGTCCTATGGTCTCCTGCGCATTACATATCATTGGCTTATCCCATATATGTCTGCTTCTATATCACAATTCGAGTTTGTTAAAATTATATCAACACTAGAAATCTACTATATTTACCCTGAAAAAGCAAGTATTAAATGACATACAACATTAGTAATATGTCACCACTACTGTCTTTCCCATCTCCTCAATCACATGCCTCAGCTGTTCCACCAGATTCTGGCGGATACCCAGGTCAAAGGGAAGTCCCGGATTCTGGTACGCACTGTTGATTGCCTTCCCCACATACAGGTGCACCTCCGTGCAGTCCTCTATGAGCACCTTGGCCACCATAGAACCCCCGTTGGGCTTATCCAATTCATGAAAAAATTCTTCGGATACAGTCTCATTTTTCACATACCTGCGAAGCAGCTGAAGTACCCGGTTAAGGGTAAGAACTCCCTCCGTAACCAAATCCACACCTTCCATGTATGCAATGGGAGGTATCTCCGGATCCACATAATCCAGTGATACATCCAGTTTCTTCCCCAGCACCCTGGACACGATAGTGGCGCTGGTTCCCCCGCATACAATGGTCCTGGCATTGGGATCATCCATAAAATCCTGGACCATACGAACGTCGTCTTCCGGATTCCTTGCAGGTCCGGTCATAAGGTGAACAGGCTTGCTGTCAATAATCCGCATGCACGCCACCGTAGTATCATCCCCTGGACGGAACTGATACAGCTCGTCACAGGCCCTGCTGATGCTGGCGGCCAGACGCATGGCCGACACGGTCAGAGGATACTGTCTCACTGCATAGTCCGCAATGTCCTGCCACAGCCATCCAAAGTTCAGCAGTTCACCCACCCCTGCATGGATGGTGCCGTCGCTCATGAGAATCAGGGCATCGCCTTTTTTGACCTTGAACCTGTATTCATTGATTTCCTTGCCCTGCATGACCCGTACATTTTTCGGAATCTGCATAAGCTTTCCGTCCCGGATAAATATGCATCCGGGATTATCATATTCCACCAGATACGCATCCCCGTTGTGGTATACCTGCAGTATACTGAAGGTGGAATAAGCCACCTGCCTGACCTGACAGATGGGGAGAGTCTCACTGATGGTATCCACACACTCCTCCAGGGTAGCCCCATTAAGGAACATGGTTCCTAATATCTTAGAGGTCAGCGTGGACAGGATATTGGCCTTGACTCCGCTTCCCATACCGTCCGCCAGAATCATGATGTTGGAATCCTCGGTCTGCAAAAGCTCTACCTTGTCCCCGCACAGGATTTCGGTGTACTTGTTCAGGCTTTTATATGCAACATCCACTGTAATTCCCATTATTTACCTCCGTTGCCGCCTGGTTTCTTTAAATCCACATTGCTCAGATGGACATACCCGGACTTTCCCCCGCCCGGATTGGCGCTGCCTATATGGACATACCCCGTAGGCTTTTTCTGTTCACCGGCATTATCTGCCGGATTCCCGGCTCCTGATGCCGGTTCTGATGCCGGCCCGGTTCCTGATATCTGTCCGGCTTCCGCTCCGCCGGAGCCCCCGGCTGTCATGACACCCTTTAAGGGCACGGCTCCGCTTCCCAGCTGTACGCCAGGAATTTCCCGCTCTCTTTCTCCCCCGGCATACCCGGCATCGCTGCCATCCTCCAGCAAGGAGTGGCACAGCTTGGTCAGGGTGGTTTTTGTCTCGGCTGTTGTCTCTCCCAGCAGACCTGCTATCTCCTGAGCCACCATCATCTGTTTGTGGATGACCTTCTGGGCCAGATCTATGGTTTCCAGCTTTCTCTCATATTCTTCCTGGGCCAGCTCCTCCTCACGGGTTATGTCTATGAAGGTGGCCAGGACTGCATTTTCCTTTTCTATGTACACAATGTTCTGCAGGGTGGAAAGATTATATTCCGGATAATTCACCCGCTTGCCGTGGATGTTCTGGTGTGTATCAAATACCCACTGGAAGTTCACTGGGTCGATAAGTTCATACAGATACATCTGCAATGCCTGGGAACGGGTCCTTCCAAAATATCTCTCGCCCACATCCGAGTACTCCATGATGCGCATGTCATCTCCCACAATCAGTACGATGTTGGGTGAAGTCTCCATCACCAGGTTGGCCATGGATTCCGCCTTTTCATGCATAAACGGGATACACATGCTTACCTCTGCCTTGTGCTGGAATACGGCAATGGCCTTTTCACGGCAGGTAGGGTAACCGCAGGCGCCGCAGTTCAGCTCATCCTCCGGCTTCAGTTTGTTGGTCATTCGCAGGATTTCCCGTATCTGTTCCTCCGTAGGCTGGGGGTCCCTGGGGGAATGGTCCTCGAACTGCTTCCTGAAATTCACATTTTCCCATACCGGCTCCATCTGCGTTTCCTCAGCCGGCTCCCTGCAGATGCTCTCCTCCATGTCCAGCTTAACCTTAAACCTGGATATAAACTCCTCATCTACCGTGGGGCCTTTGATGCAGCCGCCGGAACACATATTCATCTCTATAAAACAGCCCTTGATTTCTCCCCGGGACATACTCTTGCACAAATCAATACAATTGTCTTCCCCGTGGACATAGAACTTTCTGTATCCATCCCCCTTCTCCTCGGTAGCCAGCACGGAATTCACCACGCCGTTGGTCACAGGATACAGGCGGTTTACCTTTGGGTCAAATGCGGTAAATGGCCGGTCTTCACAGTCCCCGATTACGATGTCTTCTTCCTCCAGCCATTTGTTTATGTCATTAAAATTTAATACAGCATCAATATAGCCCTCATGCCTCAGGTCCATGGCTTCCTTCTTCTTGGCAATACACGGTCCAAGGAACACGACCTTCACATCACATCCAAGTTCTTCCTTCAAAAGCTTTCCGTGGGCAATCATGGGAGACACAACCGGTGCCAGGCAGGGTATAAGCTGTGGATAGTAGATTTCCACCAGGTCATTAGCACTTGGGCAGCATGTGGTTATAATATTCTCCATCTTGTGCTCTGCCAGAAGCTTCGTATACTCAGCCGTCACAAAAGCAGCTCCCTCGGAAGTCTCTCTCACATCCTCGAATCCCAGGCGCAGCAGAGCCCCCCGCACCTGACCGATTGTCTTGTATTTTAATAAACCCATATAGGACGGTGCTATGGACACCACCACACGCATGCCTTCGCGCAAAAATCCGCGAACCATGTTCAGGTCGCTCTTAAGGGTTTTTGCTGACTGAGGACAGATCTTCAGACAGTGACCGCACAGGATACACTTGTCCGGCATGATGACCGCCCGCTCATCCTTGACCTGGATGGCCTTTACCCCACAGTAGCGGACGCATTTATAGCAGTGTTTGCACTTTGTGGCTTTGAAATCTATGATTTCCATGCCCATAATCAAAGTCTCCCCTTTATCTCATTTTCAAAAAATTCTTCTGTATCTTCCGGCTTCAGGGAATACAACTCGCCCTCCACCGTCACGCACACTCCATGGTCACAATTTCCGGAACAGAACGCACCGTTTAAATCCACCTTATCAGACAGGCCGTTCTCATCCACCAGCTTCTGGAGCTTACTGATAATCTCTCTGGATCCCTTTAAATGACAGGCGCTTCCAATACATATCGTTACTTTCATCCCTTATTCCTCCACTATCTGCGTGTATTATGGGCTCACCCCAAACCATGGCTTCATTATCTCACATTGTGATATTTATATCAATAATATTTCTCAAATATTTTATAGAAAAGACAGGGCTGTTGTGCTATAGTTAATGATATTTACGAGAGGAGTTGAAGTACTATGAAAAAACATGTTTCTTTACTTTTAATAGCATTTATGGGTATCTCCCTGGTGCTGGGCGGATGCGGCAAGAGCACCTCAGGCACACCTGCCACAGAGGCTCGGACGGAAGCCCAGGCCGGGACACAGACGGAAGCCCAGGCCGACGCACAGACCATAAACCAGAACGGTGAAAAAGCCTCCCAGGACCAGGCCTCAGAAAGCGCTTCCGGCGCAGTGTCCTCCTCTGAATCCGGTTCCGGCGATGAACTGAACACGGGTTTTGATGAAAACAAGCTGACCTGTCAGGCAGCCATCCGTGTAGGCTCTCTAAAAGGCCCTACCTCCATGGGACTTGTATCCCTGATGGACAAGGCTTCCAGGGGCGAGACCTCCAATGTTTATGAATTTACCATGGCCGGCAAGGCTGATGAACTGGTGGGCAAGATTGCAAACGGCGATCTGGATATCGCCCTGCTGCCTGCCAATGTTGCCAGTGTACTCTACGCCAAGACCCAGGGAAATATCACGGTCCTGGATATCAACACCCTGGGTGTCCTCTATGTGGTTGCCTCAGATGATTCCATTTCCTCCATGGCTGACTTAAAGGGACGCACCATTTATATGACAGGAAAGGGAACCACCCCTGAATACGTCATGAATTACCTTTTAAAGGAAAATGGTCTTTCTACATCTGATGTGGACCTTCAGTTCAAATCCGAGGCCACAGAAGTGGCGTCCCTGCTAAAACAGGATTCCAGCGCCATCGGAGTTCTGCCGCAGCCCTTTGCCACTGCTGCCTGCATCCAGAACCCTGACCTAAAAACAGTGCTGGATTTAACAGAACAGTGGAACATGCTGAACAAGGACACCGGAAGCATGCTGGTGACAGGAGTTACCCTGGTACGCAGCGATTTTCTCAGGGAAAACCGCTCCCCTGTTGCAGACTTCATAAAGGACCATGAGGCCTCCACCCTTTTTGCCACAGAACATGCGGAGGATGCATCCAGGCTGATTGCTGAGCAGGGTATTGTGGAAAAAGCCCCCATTGCCCAGAAAGCCCTTCCCTACTGTAATATTGTATGTCTGACCGGTCAGGAGATGAAGGACGCATTGAGCGGTTACCTCTCCACCTTACATGAACAGGACCCAAAATCCATCGGCGGACAGATGCCCGGAGATGATTTTTACTATATGCCCTAACCCCTAACTGCGGAGACATCCCTCATGAATCAACCTACAAATCACATCACACGAATACGTAAATATCTGGTTTGGCTGTTCTGGATTGCAGTATGGCAGACAGCCAATCTCCTGATACACAACAATATTATATTCGTAGGCCCTCTGGACATGGTAAAGGCCCTGGCAGAACAGGCGGCGGACCCGGCCTTCTGGGCCACCATCCTGAATTCCTTTGCCAGGATAAGTCTTGGATTCCTGGGGGCCTTTGCCCTAAGCATCCTCCTGGGAAGCCTGGCCTACCTCTTTCCCCTGGTAAAGGAGCTGCTGGACCCGGTCATGCTTCTGATTAAATCTGTTCCGGTTGCCTCCTTTGTTATCCTGGCACTGATATGGATTGGCTCCCGCAACCTGGCAGTATTCACCTCTTTTCTGGTGGTGGTGCCCATGGTCTATGTGAGCACTCTGTCCGGGCTGAAACACACGGATAAAAAACTGCTGGAAATGGCCCGAGTTTTCCGTATGCCCATGTGGAAGCGCATCCACTATATCTATGTGCCAGCCCTCCTTCCATACCTTGTAAACGGGTGCCGTACAGCTCTTGGTATGAGCTGGAAATCCGGCGTGGCCGCGGAAGTCATCGGCATACCGGAAGGTTCCATCGGAGAACAGCTGTACTACTCCAAACTGTATCTTGACACGGCCGGGCTATTTGCCTGGACCTTTGTCATCATAATAATCAGCGCATTGTTTGAACGTTTTTTTCTTTATCTGCTAAAGAAAATAAAGCATTAAGGAGCGTGTATGGAATGACCCTGGAATTGCAACATATTTCCAAATCCTATGACGGGCTGCCCGTATTAAAGAACCTGAACCTGTCCTTTCAGCAGGGCCAATGTTATTGTCTCATGAGTCCATCCGGTTCAGGCAAAACTACTCTGCTGCGCATTCTCATGGGGTTGGAGCAAGCAGACCATGGCTTGATACTGGCAGACGGAACCCCCCAGGACATGAGTTCCCTGCCTGCTTCCGCTGTCTTTCAGGAGGACCGGCTCTGCGAATCCTTTTCTCCGATTGAAAATGTAGCCATGTGTGCCGGCCGGTCGCTCAAGGCTCCCCGTATTAAATGGGAATTGGCCCGCCTGCTTCCGGAGGAATGCCTGAACCGCCCTGTATCCACCTTAAGCGGCGGCATGAAGCGCCGTGTGGCTGTCGCCCGTGCCCTTCTTATCCCCTCCCATATTCTTCTCATGGATGAACCTTTTACCGGCATGGATGACGAATTGAAATGCAATGTCATTTCATATATCAGGGAAAAACAAGACGGACGGCTTTTAATCCTCTCAACCCACCAGGAGGAGGATGTGGAACTCATTGGCGGAGAGCTGGTGAGATTGGAAAACTGTATGGACGTATGATATGTACGATATACATTAACCGAGCCAAAGAAAAGCGCTGCAGCCCATGGTTTTTCCCCTGGGCCTGCAGCGCCTTTCACATATAATTCTGAATACAATTCGTATAAACAGCCTGATTCAGTCACCTGCGCTGGTACGAAAGAATGAACTTACATCTGTCTCATCTGGTCCTGGCAGGATGGTAACTGCATATCGAAGGCAGGGTTGAACGCATAGAAATTCCTGCTGTCCAGCTTCTCCTGGGTGATACGCAGCAGTTCACCGAATCTCTGATAATGAACGACTTCCCTTTCCCTCAGGAATTTGATGGGTTCACAGACGTCATAATCCTTCACAACGCGCAGGATATTGTCATAGGTGCTCCTGGCTTTCTGCTCTGCAGCCATATCCTCATGAAGGTCCGTAATTACGTCTCCCTTGGACTGGAACTCACATGCATTAAAAGGAATTCCTCCTGCCGCCTGGGGCCAGATACCTGTGGTGTGATCGATATAGTAAGGTCCGAAGCCCTGCTCTACCAACTGGTCGGCAGTCAGTCCCTTTGTCAGCTGATGGATAATGGCAGCCACGATTTCCAGATGTGCAAGTTCCTCCGTACCGATATCGGTCAAGGTTCCCTTACACTCTTTATATGGCATGGCGTAGCGCTGGGAAAGATAACGCATGGAGGCGCCCATTTCGCCGTCCGGCCCACCATACTGACTCATTATAAACTGAGCCATCTGGGCATTGGGCTCTTTGATATTAACTGGAAATTCCAATCTCTTCTCATAAATCCACATTAATAGCACCCTCCTTCCCATGGCCACGGATCGTTAATCCAGGACCAGTATGCAGCATCTGTATTAGCGGAAGCTGTCAAAGGTCCAAACTGCGCCTCAAAGGCTGCGGCGGCGTTTCTGTATGCGTTTGCCATCTGATTATAGTAATCAATGGCGGCTGCGTCACATGGATGGGTGTCAAGGTAGAGGTTGGCATCAACCACTGCAAAGCCGGCCTGGTCCACTTCACGAAGCATGGCCTCACGGGAGGCATTAAAGTCGGGATTCATCATCTTCCGCACCTCCCGTAATTAAACTGTAAATCCAGGTCAGGGAAAATAGTCCCCTGGACAAGGCCTCTTTCAGGGGCATAGGTGGTCTGCCACTGCTGCCACGGTACATAAGCCATGGCCACCGGAAACTGCTGTTCCAGCACGCCTCCCTCTGTGGAGGGACACGACATATTGGCTGGCTGAGTGACTGGGGCTGCAGGTGTAGGATAGGAAAGCGCAGGATTGCTTCCCCATGAGTCCCATGGGAATGCGTTCATGTCCGGATAATCCGGACTTGTATAAGAACCGCATCCATTTCCAAACGATGTACCGCAAGACATGCGGCCGCGGCCGCAGCACTGGGTACTTACATCTGTATAAGAATCCATAGGTTGGATACTCCTTCCAATTATCTTTTTCTACTATAGTTTATGAGAAGAAAAACAACGGGTGACAATAAAATACATTGAGACAATCACTCACACTTTGTCTGGGCGTCCCATATGATATAGTACAAACCAACAAAAAAGGAGAGTACAATATATGTGTTGCTTTAGACTTTGTAGATGTGGATGGAATCGTTGTAATTGTGGATGTGGCTGTGGCTGTAACAACAGTGGTTGTGGATGCGGCAGCAACAGTGGCTGCTCTTGCGGCGGCAGTAACAGCGGATGCGGCTGCAGCAATGACAGTGGCTGTGGCTGTGGATGCGGCAGTAACAGCGGATGCGGCTGTGGTTGCTCTTGCGGTGGAGGAAACAACAGCGGTTGCGGCGGCCATGATATCTGTGCAGGCGCCAGACGCCAGGCATACAGGGAAGGCTTCCGCAATGGCTATTGGGAAGGCTTCAACGATGCAACCTGGGGCAATCCAGGCTGCGGCGGCCCCACCCCCCGCACGGCCGGAGGACCTGGTCCAGCTATCGCCGAAAACAGCTGCGGCTGTAACAACTAATAGAAATTGGCAAACAACAGGTATACGGAACAGGGCCTCCTACGAGGCCCTGTCAGACTGTAGACAAACTGGTTTTGGGCTTTGTATCCCAAAGCCAGTTTTCTTTT
>OHAX01000746.1_pt1 | contig 17534 bp, 10 predicted proteins | sample 1577261 | NCBI WGS metagenome assembly OHAX01 (sample SAMEA3541483, study PRJEB24748) | human gut metagenome | biome: human gut; feature: human-associated habitat; material: faeces | place: China | collected 2012 | reverse complement strand
TCACATTGACAATCAATTTGTTATAATTTTAAGCCTATTTCGCGACTGTCCCTAATATAGAATACGGCAAAACCGATAATAGAAAAAACGAATGGCTTTTGTTCATTGAAGGTACGTCGTGGAGGAATGACAGTGTAAGTTTCTGACGTAACCTGATTGGTTGGCTGTGTGGCAGGAGAGACCTTTAGTGTTGTTCCTGTTGTTTCCATTTGACAGCTATCTGTTGCAGATATTGTATCCTCTGTTATTTCTGTAAACATATCTTTTTCCCTTTTTATTTGTATCTGAATTCTTGTAATTGTTATCAGTTATAACATAGTACATAGACTTTTGTTTAAGGGAGCAAAGATTGTTGCAAAGGTAATTAAAAAAGTAAATGATGAATCAAGGGGAGGCATTCTTTTTAAAAGATTTGATGTAGGTCAATTTTTAAGGCCTTTCTTTCTTGTTGTCTTTTGATAAGAGTGCCATGTCGTGTGAGTTCTTTAGAGAGTTACACGGATAATATTTGTAGGCATTATCCGTGTAGTAGTGTTAGAGTAACAATTATTCGGGTACGTAAATTATTTCCCCGTTATCCAATTCATAGGCGATACCGACTTTCTTGCCACGTTTCCCTTCTTTTTTATCCTGGTCCTCCGAAGGAGTATACCGATTGATTTTTTCTCCTTCTTTGGTGATGATTTCCATATTTTCCTTACCCGGATTTTTCACCATGGTGAAGTCTTCTTGCGAGAATACCTCAGTCATGTTGTAGCGGCTGACAAGGGCAACCATTAAAGCTACTGCAAATACCATAGCAACGTCAAACAAGTTGGATACTACGCTGATGGGGTCGGAGTCTTCTTCTTTTCGTAATAGGTTATGTTTCATTTCTCAGTAGTTTTAGTAGTACGGTTTTCGTTCAGAAGTTCAGCGATAAATTCGAGATTGGTCATATCTTGCAGATACCAACGTTGCTTAACCTGCTGTGTGAGAAACCCGACGGCACCTGCTACCAATCCGACCACGGTCGTGGCAAAGGCAATCTGCATATTATAAGCCATGGAAGCAATATCTCCGCTTGCCAGTCCGGCCAGGGCAGGGCCCATTGGAATCAAAGTACCCATTAATCCTAAGATAGGACCTAGTTTGGTCAGCGTTTTTGAGATTGCAAGGTCTTTGTCGGCTGCAATCTCAAAGTTAGCCAATAAACGTTGTACTTGTGCGGGAGTATCACGGGCATCCAGTACCTGACGCATATACATAATAACGAGTGAACGCGACTTTTCCGGTAACTTGGAATTTAGTTCTCCTACTGTTTCAGAAGTTAGTTTCCCCAGTTCATTGCGGAGCAAAGCTTCTGTTTTGCGAATGGACATATACTGTCCGTAGAAACTGCCTGCAAGTAACAGTGCCCGGCAGAAGAGAATGATTAATAATACGATGACAGGAACAAGTAATCCTGTTGAAATCCAATATAAAATATCTGATATAAAGTTCATTGTTGTTGATTATTTAATAGGTAATTGATTCTTTTTATTGCTTCATGCTTTTCTGTTTGTTTCTGTTCCGAAAGTTCCACCAGACAAGACCGATGATTCCACCGGCCAGAGTGATAACCAAAACGCCTGCCAGTGCTTGCCAGTCTATTTCGCTGACACCTGTCGCCGAAGTTCTTCCGTTGACGGTGGCTACAATTCCTAGGATAGCTACCAGTGCATTAGTGAGGAAGAACAATTCGAGGCGTAATTCCTTCTCCGGTAACAAATAGAGCAATAAATATCTGCCGGAAGGAATTGCTATCAGGATAAAACCGGCATAACTCCAGGCTATTGTCTGAAAGGAAATGCCCGGAAAGGCGAATATCAGGTATATTAACCCGCTGAATAGAACCGGGAAAATCAATAATCCAGGAAACCAGCGGAGAAAGCGGTACATCACAATCATACGAGGTTTGACCGGATAATCGTTCGCCACGTGGACAGCCAGCATGGCGTAAGCCATTTGCACGCAGACCTCCACACTAAGCAATACAGCTGTATCCAACATCAAAGGTTGATTACTAAGCCAATTTGCTATCTGGGTTTTAGACTGTTCAATAGCATACGGCCACATTAATCCGGCAAACGCAGCGCAGATAGCGGCGATAACACACACCGCTATTACTTTCCAAAATGTTTGCTTCAGCAGAAAATTAAATGCTGTCAGAAGCATAAGTACAAGGACAACTGTATTCATTTTTGCTAATTACAAATTATGAGTTACAATTACATTTGGCTGCTTTTACGGCGTTTGCGTACAAAGAGGATTAAAGCAAGTAGGACAATGATAACAGCAATACCGACAGCTACATTGCTTAATGTATTTGTTTGTTCTTCAGTAGTCTGGTTCATTTCTTCTTTTTTCATCACTACTCCTTTGTCATTTCCGCTTGCTTTTGCTTCACGGATTTTGGAGATATTCTCTTTGTATTGTGCGGCTGTTGGCGCATCTGCTTTAGAAGCAATATAATCGCGTAGTTTTGCATTGTCGCAGACGAAGCCCGAACAGGACGGACGATAATTGTTGACTATCTCCGTATGTAACTTACTCAATTCTGCTACTTGTTCTTCGCTGGCTTTCCATAATCCTTTGCGGGCACTTTCGAGCATGACAGCCGTCATTTCCTCGAGAGCGGCAGGATTCTGTTGTTCAAAGTATTTCTTTACTCCCAGGTTAAGCTCGTCTTTTACATATACATTATAGATATTATCCCAAAGTTCTTTATCAATGGCGGCAGGTTTCATCACATTCCAACCATAAGTGTTGGTGATAACTTCTGCAAATTCACTCGCAGAAGAAGCTCCTCCTTTCATTTTCTCTTTAATATAGACCGGATTGAGAATAGTCGTACGACTTTCTACACCGACAGCTTCTTTAAGTTCCTGCATTTTCATGTTATTACGATTGCGATAGTCGCTGAGGTAAGCGTCCGGATCTTTACCGGTCACATTGCGAACGGCAAGATTCATGCCTCCCATAAACTCATATACATGGTCAAGGCTTAAGGCACCCCAAGTATTGCTTTGACGTGGCTGTACTACTACATCTGTACGTGTCAATGCTGCTTCAAAAGCAAATTTTTGGAAAACTTCCCAGTTCTTTTCACTACCGTAATAAGCTCCCATATTATTGAGATAGGTAGTAGCAAGTTCCGATTCATTTTCCCAACGGTCACCGGATTCCACCATTTCCTGAATACCGGTACCGTACATACCGTTTATTCCTCCGAATATGCGGAAAGTTGAAATCCCCCGGGCATCTTTCGGACTCAATCCTTTTTCTGTCAATACCCGTTCAGCCTCAATTACACTTGTCGCTACTTGGTTCTCGTATTTATCATCTTTGGCACCGGCAGCCATTTCTACCGCACGATTAATCAGGAAAAGACGGGAGGCGGCAAGGTCACGAAGTTGTCCGGAGGTCTGAACTACCACATCAATACGCGGACGACCCAGTTCTGCCGAAGGAATCAATTTTAAATCGCTGATACGGCCGAAAGCATCACGAACAGGTTCTACACCAAGCATATAAAGGACTTGAGCAATCGTTGCTCCCCCGGTCTCGATGAACTCGGAGGACCAGAGTGTATAGCTTACTTTCCGTGGTATAGAATCGTTATGACGTTGTTTGTACGTATCAATCGTTTGTTTGGCTAAAGCAATCCCTTTTTCCCATGCCGATTCAGTAGGAGTCGCTTCAGCGTTGATAGCGTACATATTGCGTCCGGTAGGCAATGTATTCGGATTAGCTATGGGGTCACCTCCCGGGGTAGGGGTGGTGTAGCCTCCTTTCAATGCATTCATCAGACTAGCCAGTTCTTCTTCAGGACTTGTCAAAAGTGCATTTTTATAGTTTCCTATATTCTTAATAGTGCGTTCCACTTCTGTGACAGCCAAAGAAAACTCTATATCTTCTTTGCTATACTCTTTAGGAGCTTTTCCCGGATCCATGTTAGTGCCCATTTTCTTCATGGCTTCTTTCATGCTTTCGGGAATTTTCTCATGAGGGGACTTTTCACTTTGCTGTGCAGGATGTCCTCCCATTTTCTTGTTCTTATCATCTTTATCTTGTTTGGCTGCGGCAACCATCATCATCGCCATCATTCCTTTCGGAGCATTCCGGTCAGCTTCTATTTGGCGTGCTTTAGCCAGTTCCTGAGGAGCAATTCCGGCAGTACGGCAGATCAGTTCGTCTGTTGCCTGTGCAGGATTGGTTATCAGCTTTTCTACTAACTGGCGGGCAGGATTTAGATATTGCTGTGTAAAAAGACTCCGGTGTTTGTTGATAGCGTTCGTTGCTTTTCCACGTTGCTTGTCAAGAGCCAAAAGGCTGTATGCGATAGGTTCTGTTGCCATTGCGTAAACAGAAGAAGTAATCCGTTCCGGTTCATACGGAACACCCATAGTATAAAGTTGCCCGGTGATTTTTTCTGTAGCCAATTCTTCGGCGAAGTTTTCTACACGGGCGATTTCATCCTCTGTATAAGGCTTGTTGGTGATGCTGTCCAGACCTAAATCCCGGTGGATTCCCATTTTTACTGTCAATGCTTTGATGGCCAGCGATTCCTGCTCTTTATTCTCTTTTGCGGAGTTATTGTAAATCTTGATTTTCTCCATAAGCTCACGATAGATACCGCGCACGCTACTTTCGAGGAAAGGAGGAGTAAGGTAAGATTGCAGTGTCGCATACGAACGGCGTTTTGCCATCATTCCTTCACCTACATTTCCGATAGAATAGAGATAAAAGTGAGGAACAGCTCCGACCAGACGGTCCGGCCAGTCATTGCTGCATAGGGCAACTTGTTTTTTAGGAGTGAATTCCAAACTGCCATGTGTTCCGAAATGAATGAGTGCATCAGCTTTGAAACCGTGCTGCATCCATAAATAAGAAGCGATATAAGTATGCGGAGGAGCAGCATTCGTTCCATGAACTACCTGAAAAGAATTGTCTCCACTTCCTGCTGCATTCTGTGGCATTAATACGATATTACCGAACTGTAACCGGGCTACGCCCAAACGTCCGTCCGAAGTGACCATATAGTTTCCGGGAAACTCTCCGTCGGCAGCAACGACTTCTGCATATTTTTCAGGACGAAGCGATTCTTTCACCCAGCTTTCATATTGTTCTTTTGTAATTAATTCCGGATTTCCGTTTTTCATGAACTCGTCAAAAGCTCCCTCTGCATACGAGTTGAATACTGCACCTTGTGCTTGTATCATTTTTGCAAGTTCTTGTGCATTGGCAGGAAGTCCTGACACATTATAACCTTCCTGTTTCATGCGAAGCAAGAGATTGTAGAGCGAAGGTACTACTTCCATTCCGGCAGCCGTCAAGGCATTTTGTCCCGGTCCTTTGTAATAGTAGATAGCAACCTTTTTGTCTTTATTGGGCTTTGTTTCCAGATTCAGATAGTTGTTGATAGTGGAAACGAATGTTTTCAGTCGTTCGGGAATGGCGTATGAGTGGCGTAATCCTTCTTTGTCTTCATATTGTGCAAAAAGGGCAAAGGGGCGGATAGCACCATCTATTTCCGGTGTCACAATGCTTTGCGACATAAAACCACCGGACATACCCAACGGATCGTTTTCCCATTCATTCACAAGGCTGTTGATCGTGAGTGGGGCAAAAAGCAGAATATTCTTAGTTTTCAGATAATCTACCATTCTATCCCCCATGCGTCCGTGAGCCATATTAATAACAGCGTCAGGCTGCACTTCATCAATAAACGACATGAATCTTGTCATTGACTGAACCGGATAAACGTTGTAGCCTTCTTTTTCGAGAGCTTTGATGAGGTCGGTAGCATCTGCCATTTGTCCGGTAATTATAATTCTTCGAGCTCCTTCTTTGTAGAGGTTGTTGTCTTTCATAAATTTCTCATAGTCGGTAACTGTGAGAAATTCCAGCTCATCGTCCGGATTACTGATTCCGGCATGATACAACATATCGCTCGGCCTTTCTACCGGGTCTTCCATTTCAGTTGTGGAATATGTTTTTCCATCAATGGCTTTACGGATGTAGTTCAACATATTCCTGTAGTTTGTTTTTCCGCCATTGCTCAGATAGCGGCGTATCAGATTCTGTTGTACACTATCGAGGTTACAGATATTGTTGGTAGGATTGGTGGCCATTGATGTGTACACAGGGACACCTTTGTCTGCTGCCTGCTGTATTTGCTGACGCTGTTCTTCAACGATACGCAGTCCCATGCCGTTAACAAATACCATATCATAATTTGACAGGCGGTCGAGGTTGGCAAGCGATACTTCGCTGAGTTTGATGAATGAATTGTCATTTGCTTTCGATATGCTTCCCTGCTGTATGGTCTGGAAGTTGACGAAAGCAATCTTTGTGGCGCTGAACCAGGCATTCCAGATAGATATGCCTATCAGGACGGCTGCAACGATGCACACACCTAAGATGATTTTACTTTTCTTTTTCATTTCTCTTATTTTTAGCTTTGTATGTAGTTTTATTGTTGTTTATTTTTTGAAGAACCGATCTATATCCAACGAAAGACCTAGTGTCAGATTAGCTCCTGTCGTAGTGGGTGAATTGAAATAATAATAATCCGGTACATAGTTAAACAAGTTATTAATAGCCAGATTCATATTCACACCTTTGAATACTCCCACCGAGAAGGTTAAATCCCAAATCATATATCCCGGGTACGTAACAGCAGTGCTTCCGGCAGCAGGGTTGTTGAAGCTATCGTTGTATACGTTTGTTTTTACTTCTGACAAGATGCGTCCGTTGAGTGAATAATTGAAATCTACTTTATCTAGGTTTTCCCCCCAGTCTACTCTTACAGTTGCCGTATGCGGGCGCGTATCTGTGAATTTTTTCTGCCCGTCACGCATAAATTCATGGATGTAAGTGTATGACATACGAAATCCTAATCCACAGGGGTATTTGGCAGAGATGTTAGCGTCCACTCCTGCAATGCCTACTTTGTCGGTATTGGTATATATTTGTCCTTTGGGATCATCGCTGTAAACTGTGTTAATACGGTTGTGTACCAGATTATAATATCCTGTTACAGAAAAATTGTAACGGTTTTTTGTGTACTCGGCAGACAGGGAGAAGTTGTGGCTTGTTTCTGATTTAAGATCAGGATTTCCATAAATCATCATCATGTTTGCCATATTGAACACCATATACATTTCTTTTAAAGTCGGTGAGCGGAATCCTTGTGAATAAGAACCTCTCAATGAACAGTTACCAATCTTATACATCATTCCCAAATGCGGGGATAAATGACGAACATTGGAATCGGAGAAATAATCGAACCGTAATCCGGCGATTACATTTAGTCTTTCAGTCGGATTCCAGTCGAATTGTCCGAAAGCATCTGCTGTATGCATGATATAGTTAGCGTTATCAGTGAATTGGTAAGACATCAGATAATCGCGAAGGTAATCGGCTCCGACAGTCAACGTATGTTTTTCATTGAAAGTGTAATTATAAAGAGCGTGTACATTATGCTGCACATTGCTATAATCACGTACATCATTTTTATAGAGTACCTGGTAATCACTTTTGTCATATTGGTCGAAAGTGTAACCGACTTCAAGATTACTTAATGTGTTGAATGTATAATTTGCTTTTAGCCCACCGTTGAAATCCCGGTATCTGTCTTGAGTGTCTCCCGGTTTATTACGTTCACGGAAATAATACCCGGCTCTTGCGGTCAGTTTAAGTGTTTCCAATGGGTGATAGATCAGCCGTTCCTTGAAGTTCCATACTCGGCTTCCGAATACAGTTGAGAAATCTCCCGGATTATCTACGCCATACGTATCTACATTATTATATTGTACATTGGTCAGGCTGTTGAATTTACCTGCATTGAATCCCACAGTACCGCCATATCGATGGTCATTGTGCTCGGAGAAGCGTGAATTAAGATTTAAATTCCATGGGTCATCCGATTCGCGTGTAATGATGTTGATAACCCCTCCGATAGCGCTTGAACCGTAAAGGGTGGATGCTGCACCTTTCACAATCTCGATGCGTTCTACATTATCAAGGTTCAGACGGTCGTAGTCTACGTTATTTAGCGTTTCACCGGCCAAACGTTCCCCGTCTACAAGAAATAATACAGAGTTTCCGCCGAAGCCTTGCATATTGATAGAGGTTTGCTGGTCCATAGCAAAAGTGAATTCAATGCCGGGAAGTTCAGTCTTTAACAAGTCGGCTACATTATTGGCATTTACCTTTTTAATATCTTCCGAGGTAATCACCCGTGTAATGATAGGTGCATCTTTCAGCAGTTTGGGAGTACGGGTACCGGTAACTACTACCGTTCCTAAGTCAAATTGATCTTCGGATAGACGGAAACTTAGTTTTTTGTTTTCGTCCGTTGTGAATTTCTTTTCTGCTGTTTGATAACCTACGTAAGAGGCGGTAATGATATACACGCCAGTTCCGGGTAGTTGCAATGTATATGTTCCGTCGGATGTGGTGACGGCTCCAGTTCCTTTTCCTTTTATAGAGATTGTGGCGCCGGGAAGGGGTCCCCCGTTTGTATCAGTTACACGTCCGCTGACATAATTACTGGATTGTTGTGCAAATGTGGAGCAAGTTGCTATAAAGGAAAATAATAATATTATAAATGTAGGTTTCATTCTTTGTTATTGTTTTCTTAGTTATTTTCTTCGAAATCAAATGGATATAGGAAGTCGAAGTCGATGTATCCCTTTATACCTTTGGCATTGGTATAGTTGGTAAAACGAATGGCTGCATAGGTGTTGTCTTTCAGTCGTATCAGGTAGACCTGATTGGACATTGTGTAGATAGGTGGCATAGTCGAAGTATCTACATTCAGCCAGGTGGATAGGATACTGTTATAATAAGAGTCGGTATAGACAATGTTTCCTTCCATCATGCCGGACATATCAATAGCAATTTTGTCCGTTGTCCATTCATCTTTAACAAAGTCTTTGTCATCAGGCAATTTTCCGCTTGCTTTCAGGGCATCAAAACTTGTGTAGCTCGTTTGGTAAGCTGCCCCTTCATTCGTTTTTATATCATAGCGATGAATGGCGATATCCCAATTATCGGGTATTTCGCTTTCATATTCTTTCCCGATTTTGACTGTGGTAACTTTACGACCGGAAAAATCAATATATGCCCACTCTGTGTACTCAACAGTTTTGATTTGTGAGAAACTATTTTCTTTGATTTCCATTTCAGTTTCTGTGGGGGCGTCATAAATATTCTCAAATAATCCATTACAAGCTGAGAGCGACATAGCCGCTCCCAGTATCATTGTATATTTAAAAATAGTGTTATTGCTTCTTTTCATTTCTTTCATTTAGATTGTTTATTCTGCACTTGCTGTATCACTTCCTGTAAATACTGTGGAAATAGCTATCGGCATACTACCCGGCTTGAAGTCAGTGTTAATAGTAGCAGTACCGTCTGCTGCGATTGTACCGCTCAGGCTTTCTCCTGTGATAGCTTTTCCATTGCTGTCGGTAGATTCATATTCTCCCAGGCTGAGTGAATAGGTTCCGTTTGCTCCGGCTGTTACATTGACTCCACTGATAGTGAAATTACCTAAACTCATATGACCACCGGCACCTGACAAGTTAGCGAAACCGCTTAAAGTAATGTCTACCGTTGTGTCCGATACACGTTTGATAACAGCTTTACATTCATCAGTTGTGCCGTAGGATGTATCTCCAACACTGATAGACAATGAACTGTTATACTGATAGGTAGCAGCTATATTATAAGTTATCGGTGTTTCTCCTTGCATGAACACGATTTCCATTTCTCCTATGGGTGTCGGAATATCTACATTAGTCTTCAAGGTTAACACTTTGGATTCATTTACACTACCTTCCAGTGTGTAGTTATAACTACTACCTGTGCCACTGCCCATGGACATCACCACTTCACCTGAACCACTGAAAGATTTCGAGGAAAGTTTTAAATTATTCAGGCGGAAATCACCTGAACCGGATTTATATACCAAATTAATGCTACCGTCTTCGTTACCGGTTATTGTTGCGCTGGATTGATCGCCCAACAAATAGTCTGAGAACATATCGCATTCACCGACTGAATATCCATTATAAGTGCCGGCAATTTCCTTTGCAAGATTTATATCGTTGTCGTCACCGCAAGAAACAAATGTTGTTGAAAATGATAGTGCCATAAGAGCAACTGTCCAAAAGTTTAAAATTTTCATACTTAATATTGATAGATAATGATTAATAAATTTTTCAGTTGCAAAGGTACGGGGAACTGAAATGTGGAAAAATACCCAAAAGAAATGAAAAAGAGTTGAGACGTTAATCATATGTAGGTATTATAAAAAGTTTGAACCAATTCTTTTCACTTTGGAATTTGAAAATGAGGAAATCACGGCTTTTTCATTTAAGCTTTGAATTAGTCGTTCGATTCTCCTACCCATGCCACTGCGGCATGAGGGGAAATCCCGTTATTGGTAATCACTAATTTACGAATATCTCAAATCTGAATTTTTCTCATTTTTGAGCTGGAAAATGTAACACGTCAGTGAAGCTTACTGATAGTCCCCTTATTATCTCAGCGTGCGTGAATAATCTGCTTTTCTTCTGGAATACTTGACAAACGACTTTTTATTTTGTATCTTTGAAGAAATAAAAGTGATAAATAGCATGAGTGATATAAGAAAAATAGATACATAAATAGCATTCAGACTGATATGTTTTAGTATCAGGATAGATATGATATAGGGCAATAGTCTAACGATTATTGCCCTATTTTGTTTGTATTTTTGCGCAAAACATTTAATCCATTTCCGAAAAACGAAAAAAATAGTTTTTAATAAACTCTGATACCGTTTATAATAAACTATCCAAAAGTTTATTATAAACAGAAATCAAGTTTATTAATATTGGAATAGCTGGTTGTAAAAATAGGAAAAACTGTATTATAGAGTAGAGGAGCATCGATAAGCGCATTCGTTTACAAAGTAATATAAGATAACATTTTCCATTTCTTCCAAATATGCAGAGAATTCAAACCGTCAACACAAGGAGATAGTATCCCGTCAAAAATGAACGATAAGAAGAAACACCTATGGTGATGTTTCCGCATCGCTGCGCACGAATATAAGGATTTTTACTACAATAACGAGCGACGAACAATATTTCTTAAATGAAAAAGCCGTGTGAGGAAATCACTTGTAAGATGGAATGTTGTGCGGATTGAAATAAAATCCGTACCTTTGCGCCCTTAAAACTAACTAACCTTTATTTTTATGTTTACTGACTTGTTGCACTCCTCTTATTTTTCCCTTTTCCTGATTGTCGCGTTGGGATTTATGCTGGGAAGAGTTAAAATTAAGGGGTTATCTCTTGATGTGTCGGCGGTAATCTTTATCGCACTTCTTTTCGGGCACTTTGGCGTCATCATTCCCAAAGAATTGGGAAATTTCGGTTTGGTACTTTTTATTTTTACTATCGGTATTCAGGCAGGACCCGGATTCTTCGATTCTTTCCGTAGTAAGGGGAAGACGTTGATTCTCATTACTATGCTTATCATTTGTTCCGCCTGTCTCACGGCGGTAGGACTGAAGTATGCGTTCGACATTGATACTCCCAGTGTGGTAGGTCTGATTGCCGGAGCATTAACCAGTACGCCGGGTTTAGCCGTCGCTATTGACAGTACACACTCACCTTTGGCTTCCATTGCTTACGGTATCGCATATCCGTTTGGAGTTATCGGTGTGATTTTGTTTGTTAAGCTGCTGCCTAAAATCATGCGGGTGGACTTGGATAAAGAAGCACGTCGCCTGGAGATAGAACGTCGTGGACAATTCCCTGAATTGATTACCTGCATCTATCGTATCACTAATTCAAACGTATTCAACCGCAGTCTGATGCAGATTAATGCTCGAGGAATGACAGGAGCTGTTATTTCTCGTTTGAAACATAGTGATGAAATATCTATTCCTACTGCTTCTACCGTGTTGCACGAAGGAGACTATATACAAGCAGTAGGTAGCGAAGAATCACTAAATCAACTCGCAGTGCTGGTAGGCGAGCGTGAAGAAGGCGAACTTCCTTTGGATAAAACACAGGAAATAGAGTCTTTGTTATTGACCAAAAAGGACATGATAAACAAGCAATTGGGGGATTTGAATTTACAGAAAAACTTTGGTTGCACAGTGACCCGTATTCGTCGAAGTGGTATTGATTTATCCCCGTCGCCTGATTTGGCTTTGAAATTCGGCGATAAGTTAATGGTTGTGGGAGAGAAAGAAGGACTTAAAGGTATAGCCCGCCTACTGGGAAATAATGCGAAGAAATTGTCGGATACAGACTTCTTCCCGATTGCAATGGGGATTGTACTGGGAGTGTTGTTTGGCAAAATAAATATCTCTTTCTCCGAAAGTCTGTCATTCTCACCGGGATTGACCGGAGGTGTCCTAATGGTAGCTCTCGTACTGAGTGCGATCGGTAAGACAGGACCTATTATTTGGTCTATGTCGGGACCTGCCAATCAGTTGCTGCGCCAATTAGGGCTGCTTCTTTTCTTAGCCGAAGTAGGTACTTCCGCCGGAAAAAATCTCGTAGCTACTTTTCAGGAAAGCGGGCTACTGATGTTCGGTGTAGGAGCAGCCATTACTTTGGTGCCGATGCTTATTGCAACAGTTGTGGGGCGTCTGATATTTAAAATTAGTTTACTCGATTTGCTGGGAACTATCACCGGTGGTATGACAAGTACGCCCGGTCTGGCTGCTGCCGATTCAATGGTAGACAGTAATATTCCCAGTGTGGCATACGCAACAGTTTATCCGATTGCTATGGTATTCCTGATTCTGTTTATACAAATGATAGCTTCAGCCGTATATTAACAGTATTCTGTCTGAAAATTGATTGTTAAAAAAAAAGTTTGTATCTTTGCCGTCCTAAAGTAGAAATGAGTTGAAACGATTGTTACTGAATATAACGCACTATTTCTTGCCGATACTTTTTGTATCGTATCTGGTAAGCCTTACATTCTTTGCCCACGTACATGTGGTCAATGGCGTGACAATCGTCCATTCACACCCGTTTAAGAAAGGGACGGCACATGAACATTCAACAGTCGAGCTGATACATATTCATTTCCTGTCTCATCTGACGACGGACGGTGCGGCTGTTATTTTTGCTCTTTCTCTTTTCATCCCTTTTTTATTGTGTCTGTTGTTCGGTCGTCCACAGCATACACATTCTCATGCTCCATATCATGGAGTGATTGCACTCCGGGCACCGCCTGCGATTCGTTTTTCAGTTATTTAGCTGATGATATTCTGCCTTGTTTGAGGCTGGGTATTGTCTGATTTTTCATGTGAATACTTAACGAAGAACGAATTATAAACGAAAAATGAAAAAATACATATTTTCGCTTGTCTGCTTGTGCTGTGCATTGTTGCCTGCTCTTGAAGGACAAGCTGCTCTTCACGAGCATCCTGAGTATCCGGAATTGCGTAAATCGGATGCGAATATTGTTGGTCATATCCTTGATAAAAATACAAAAGAACATTTGCCCTATATTACTATTGCTCTGAAAGGAACAACAATCGGTACTGTAACCGACGTAACCGGACATTATTTCCTGAAGAACCTTCCCGAAGGAAATTTCGTACTTGAAGTTAGCTCTGTAGGTTATAAAACGGTGAGGCGGAATGTGACCTTGAAGAAGGGACATACGCTGGAGGAAGATTTTGAAATAGAAGAAGATGCGGTAGCATTGGACGGTGTCGTTGTTTCTGCCAATCGCAATGAAACAACCCGTCGTTTGGCACCGACATTGGTGAATGTTGTAGATCTGAAAATCTTTGAGAATACCAATTCGACAACTTTAGCACAAGGACTGAATTTTCAGCCGGGAGTTCGCGTAGAATCCAATTGTCAGAACTGTGGCTTCCAGCAGGTACGTATCAATGGACTGGACGGTCCTTATACACAAATCCTGCTGGATTCTCGTCCTATCTTCAGTGCACTTTCCGGAGTATATGGCATCGAACAGATTCCTGCCAGCATGATTGAACGTGTGGAAGTGATGCGCGGAGGTGGTTCGGCGTTGTTCGGTTCGTCTGCTATTGCAGGTACAATCAATATCATCACGAAGGAGCCGATTCGTAATTCGGGTATGTTGTCGCATACTATTACTGGGATTGGCGACGGTGACGCTTTTGATAACAGTACAGCATTGAATGCCTCACTGGTGACGGATGACCAGCGTGCAGGTTTATATATCTTCGGTCAGAACCGTCATCGGTCGGCGTATGACCATGACGGAGATGGATATTCGGAAATACCGAAGATACACGGGCAAACGGTCGGTTTCCGTTCTTTCCTGAAGACAACTACTTATTCCAAATTGACTTTCGAATATCATCACATGGAAGAATTCCGTAGAGGAGGAGATATGCTCAACCGTCCGCCTCATGAAGCGAATGTGGCTGAGCAGACAGAGCATTCTATCAATGGTGGTGGTATGAAGTTCGATTATTTCTCGCCTGACGAGAAACACCGTTTCAATGTATTCGCATCTGCGCAACATATCAATCGCGACAGCTATTATGGAGGTGGGCAGGACCCGAATGCTTACGGAAACACTACTGACCTAAATTGGATGGCAGGCTCACAATATGTTTACAGCTTTGGTAAATGTATTTTCATGCCTTCTGATTTTACTGCCGGAGTGGAATTTAATCAGGACAAACTGGAAGACAATATGTGGGGATACAACCGTACGGTAGATCAGAAAGTAAATATCGGTAGTGCTTTCGTACAAAACGAATGGAAGAATGATCGTTGGGGATTTTTGCTCGGAGGTCGTTTTGATAAACATAACCTGATAGATCATCTCATTTTCAGTCCCCGTGCCAATCTGCGGTTCAATCCGACCAAGGATATCAATCTTCGTTTGAGTTATTCATCCGGTTTCCGAGCTCCCCAGGCTTTTGATGAGGATTTGCACGTAGAAAATGTAGGTGGTAAAGTAGCAATGATTGAACTTGCTGATAATCTGAAAGAAGAAAGATCTCAGAGTTTGAGTGCTTCTGCGGATGTTTATCGGCGTTTTGGCGCTTTTCAGATAAACTTCCTGATTGAAGGATTCTATACTAAATTATCAGATGTCTTTGCTCTTACCGACGGCGAAGTTGTAGACGGAGTTCTGATACGTACACGTCATAATGCACCGGGAGCTCGGGTAATGGGACTTACATTGGAGGGAAAAATGGCTTATCTGAATAAATTCCAGATTCAGGCAGGGGTAACTCTGCAACAGAGTCATTACAGTGAACCGCATACGTGGAATAAGGACGCACCGGCAGTAAAGAAAATGATGCGCACACCTAACACTTATGGCTATTTCACAGCAACCTATACACCGATAAAGCCGTTATCCATTGCGCTTTCGGGTACATATACCGGTTCAATGCTGGTTCCTCACGAGCCAGTCCCCGGATTCCTTGAGAACCCGATTACGGTGAATACAAAAGATTTCTTTGATATAGGTTTAAAGGCGGCTTATGATTTTAAACTTTATAAATCAATGAATCTCCAGATAAATGCTGGCATACAGAATATCTTCAATGCTTATCAGGATGACTTTGATAAAGGTGCAGATCGTGACTCTGGTTATATTTACGGCCCGTCACTGCCGAGAAGTTTTTTTGCGGGAGTAAAGATTAGCTATTAATAATGGTTTAATAATTCTTTTAAGCTCTGAAATCGTCATAAATGGGGATTGTTCGGATATAAAACAATCCCTATCTTTGTTTCGCAGAAAACGCTATTGTTTTTGTTACACAAAACTAACGAATGAGACAACTGTATCGGAATATAATAAAGTTTTTTCTGCCTGTACTATTTATTTCGTACATGGCAGGGATTACTTTGTTTACTCACTCTCATGTAGTAAACGGGGTTACAATTGTCCACTCACATCCTTTTAAGAAGGGCACCGAACACAATCACACGACAGTCGAGTTTCAGTTACTTCATCTATTGAACCAAGTGTTGGTGACAGATAGCGGGTTATTACCTATATTTGTTGTTTCCGTTTTATCATTATTATGTATTCTTCTTATTCGTCCGCAAGGTGCGTGTTATTGCCGGTCTTGTCCGGGTGTTGTCTCTCTTAGGGCACCTCCTGTCCCTTAGTCTACATTTATCGAAATTGCTATTTATTTTTAGAAACAGTACTTATTATTGTTTCCGTTTCCTTTATTACTTTCTGAATTTAAACGATTAAAAGACTAACGACAATGAAGAAATATCTATTAGTCCTGGTCAGCCTATGCTGTGTCTTATCGGCCGCATTCGCTGAGAATCCGGATTACCCTGAGCTGAAAAAATCTGATGCAAATATTATCGGTCATGTATTGGATAAAAAGACGAAAGAACATTTGCCTTATATTACAGTCGCACTGAAAGGCACTACGATAGGAACTGTGACTGATGCAACCGGGCATTATTTTCTGAAGAACCTGCCGGAAGGTAGCTTTGTTCTCGAAGTGAGTTCAGTTGGCTATAAAACACTTACTCGCAACGTTACCCTGAAGAGAGGAAAGACATTAGAGGAAGATTTTGAAATAGAAGAAGATGCGATCGCTTTAGACGGAGTGGTGGTTTCTGCCAATCGCAGTGAAACGACTCGGCGTCTGGCTCCGACTTTGGTCAATGTTGTTGATTTGAAACTTTTTGAAACGACTAATTCTTCAACTCTGTCGCAGGGATTGAACTTCCAACCCGGTGTCCGTGTAGAAACAAACTGCCAGAATTGTGGTTTCCAGCAAGTCCGTATCAATGGTTTGGACGGGCCTTATACGCAGATATTGATTGATTCGCGTCCTGTGTTCAGCGCTCTTTCGGGAGTATACGGGTTGGAGCAGATTCCTGCCAGTATGATTGAGCGAGTAGAGGTCATGCGTGGGGGAGGATCAGCCTTGTTCGGCTCTTCAGCCATTGCTGGAACAATTAATATCATTACGAAGGAACCTTTACGTAACTCCGGTCAGTTGTCGCATACCATTACTTCTGTCGGAGGAAGTTCCTCGTTTGATAATAACACATCGTTGAATGCTTCTTTGGTGACTGACGATCATCGTGCGGGATTGTATATTTTCGGACAAAACCGTCATCGGTCCGGATATGACTATGACGGCGACGGATTTACAGAACTTCCTGAATTGAAGAATCAAACAGTCGGTTTCCGTTCTTATCTGAAGACAAGTACATATTCAAAGTTGACATTCGAATATCACCATATGCAGGAGTTTCGCCGGGGTGGGGATATGTTGGACCGTCCACCTCACGAAGCCCATATTGCGGAGCAGTTACAACATTCGATAGACGGCGGGAGTTTGAAATATGATTATTTCTCACCAAATGAAAAGAATCGTCTGAGTATCTTCGCGTCGGCTGCCAATACAGACCGTGACAGTTATTACGGTCCCGGGAATGACCCTCTCAAAGCATACGGAAAGACAACAGACCTTATTGCTATGGGGGGTGCCC
>OHAX01000725.1_pt1 | contig 17892 bp, 19 predicted proteins | sample 1577261 | NCBI WGS metagenome assembly OHAX01 (sample SAMEA3541483, study PRJEB24748) | human gut metagenome | biome: human gut; feature: human-associated habitat; material: faeces | place: China | collected 2012 | reverse complement strand
AAAGTACTCTCGTATGTATATTCAATACGCCTAATGGCAGCATAAGAAGAGAATGAATTATATATTTCATTCATATAGGTATTCAACTCATACTCGGAAACACTCATTTTAGAGGAATATACATCCGTTCGCTCAAAATTAATCAGATTGCTGACCAGTCGTAAAAGAACTTCCACATTCCTCAATGCAATGTTCGTACGAGTTATTCCATTGTCGGTAAGCGTCTCTTCTTCCAATAATTCCTCCAAAGGTGCTTTTATTAAAGTTAATGGAGTACGTATATCATGGGCCGTATTGATGAAGAACTGCGTTTTTTCATCAGATATATTCTTTTGTTTTCTTAGATTTATCACACGTAGAACAAAATAAAATCCCCCTATTACCAACAGAATATAACACAAGATAGCCCACCAACTCGACCAAAAAGGTTGCGTGATGATAATTTTCATAGCACGTTCCTGAAAAACAATGTCATGTTCTTCTCTGGATATAGCACGTACATGAAGAATATATCTACCTGGAGGCAAATTGGTAAAACGAATCAAATTATTTGCTCCCGGTTGAGTCCATTTCTCATAAAAGCCTTCTAATTTCCACGAATATAGTGCATTTCCGGGAGAATCATAATTGATTGTAGAAACTTCAAATGAAAACGTATTCTCATCATAAGCCAGCTCTAATACATCTGTCTCATCGATACTTTTCTGTAAAGGAGAATCCTTGACACCCGGATAAACAGGTTGATAAGACAGATGAAAGTCGCTAAATACCAATCTGGAGAACTTATAATCCGGGAATTTCACATTCATCGGAAGTTCAATTGCTCCATCCGTACTACCGAATACAAAGTTTTTATTTTTACGCACCGTTCCTGCCGCTGCGTTAAAGTATGCAGGCAACAAGCCTTCTCCTCTAGTCCAATTACGAAATATCTTTTCTTTAGTATGAAAACAGGTTATTCCGTTCTCTGTACTCATCATTATACGTCCATCTACTTCCGGCAATATTGTAAATATTCTATTTGAAACTAAAGCAGAATTATCAGAAAAATAATGTTCGAAAGTCTTATCTTGAGGATTATAGATAAATACTCCCATACCATTTGTCCCGATATATAACAACCCATTATCTGCCTGATAAAGCGTATTAATATAAGTGATTCCTATCTCCATTTCAATATACTGATATTCACCAGTATTTCGATTCAATAAATACAAGCCAGCAGCAGTTCCGATCCACATATTATCTTTGTCTTTTTCAACAATTGATGTTATGGAATTCAGTCCCGGATATAGACGTGCACTGTTAGTCTCCAAATCAAAACATTTTAGATTATAATAGCCTCCCGACCAGATATGTCCTCTTGAATCTTTAACTATATCACGAATATATTTATCCGGACGCATATTGACGTGAGAAAGAAGGTAAGGAGAGAAGTATTCAACTGATAGCGTTTCTTTATTTATTTTATAAATGCCGGAAGTATATCCTCCTGCCCATATAATGCCAGGAGCCACTTCACATAAAGTAATAAATATATGATTCTTGTCCTTTAGTTGGTGATTAAAAGAGCTTAGAAATGAATGCCACTGACCTGTTTTTGAATTATAAAGACTAATACCATTACTAGTTCCAAACCACAGATCACCTTCATGATCTTCGATAACCGCTTGTACCTGATCATTGATTAATGACTGTGCATTACCCATAGCATGTTTCATCCAATGATAATTTTCATAGCGATTATCAATCACTGTAATTCCTGTTGGATAATTAGCAAGCCATATCCGCTTTTCTTCATCTACAAAAACATCATTGATATTATTTCCATTCATTTCATTATAACTCTGATAATTAGCAATAATGTAATCTTCCAGTTCACAGGTATTTACGTTAACTTTATACACCCCCATTCCTTCCGTTGCAATCAGTAACTCTGTTTCATTCAATGGGCTGATACGAGCTATGTTTACATCACTAAGATCAGCGTCCGGACGTATAATTTCCTGTGTATTCATATCGTACACAAAAACTCCTCTTTCAAATGAACCAATGAACAATCTTTTTAATTGCCGATGAAAATACAGTTCACTCACCTGTGCATGAAAATAGTCCAGTGTTTCAACAGGCATGGTCTCTAAAATACCATTCTCCAGTTTGACATATCGTACGCCCGTCTCCGTTGCTATAAAGAAATGGTGCTCATCTACTTGTTCTATTGCCGTAATACTACTATGCAATACATTGGGAAATCGAACTATATGAGCATCTTTAATATTATACAGCAATACAGTATCTTTACGACATATCCAGATATTATCATTGCGATCCAGATAACCACAACTTATTGCTTCAGAGGTATCCGGTAATTTATATACCATTTTGAAATCGTCTCTGTCGGCTTCGTATTGAAAGACTCGTCCTTGTTTGCCAACCACCCATATACCGATATGTGGTTCTGTATATAACCATCCCAAACGTATGGGAGCATCCAAAATAGTGCCTTCTTTATTTAATTTATAGTGTTTTATATCTTTACCGTTGTATCGGTCCATCCCTTCATTTGTAAGAAACCACATATAACCCTGAGCATCTTTCTGAATATTGAATATCCGGCGATTGCTCAAGCCATCTTCTATTCCTATATATTTGTATGTTTGTGCTGTAACCCAAACAGGAAAAAAGAGAAGAATATATACAATGTATTTCATATAAATAGTTGTTTTTTAAACTACTTCTAACGATCATATAAACATAACAGTTAACGAAACTAGACAAAAACAATGACAAATGCAAAGAAATAGGAGAGATTCTACAAGAAAACATCTATTTAGAAACATTTTTATTTCCAAAGTTGATTATTTACTTTGCGAAGTTGATTTATCTGAAAGTGTTCTTTTGCTATATGTTATAATTAGCGCATGTTTTGTTTTTGTTAATTTAACTAATCAGATTTGATTCCAGTTTCTTCTTATAGACCCATATACTTATTGTAAAATAAATAAGTGCCTGTATCCAGAGAGTTATATATTCCGGTCTGATATCAGCCATACTGGCTCCCATAGAATTCAGTTTCACAAAAGCGAGTGTGCCTGGTGCAGCTGGGAAAATGTAATGGACTACTTTCCAATACCAGGGCATTAGTTCCATTGGATAGGAAACGCCGGAAAGAAAGATTAATCCTACGGAGAAGAAGGCGATCATGAGTAGGGGAGCTTCAGAATCCGTAAAATACCTGGATGCAGCCAATCCCAAGAAAGAAGTTGCCATCAAATATGGAATCAATAATAGTACGATGTACAATCCGTTTCCAATATTGGGGATGCTGAAAAAGTGAGGGAGCAAGCCTAATAGAAAAAAGGCAAAGATGGCATAAAGAGTACAGTATACGGACGTTTTTCCTGCCACTATACGAATAGCAACTCCCCAGCCATACCCCAAAGGAGTATATGCACGGATTCCTTTACTACTGTATTCTTCTCCGGTCACCATACCAATAACCATCAGCAAGGTCTGGAAAATTATAATCATCATGACTGCCGGAATAAGATAGGAACCATATCCTTCGGTATAATTGTAGAGTGCAGTGCCTTCCACATTGATCGGTTTCGCCATAGCTACGGCGAGCAATCCTTGTGGTGGAAGAAACACTGCTTCATCTGGCCGGTATTTATCATTAATAGCCAGCATGACACGTGAAGAAGCACCTTGCAAAGCTTCGAAATACAAGAAGGCATCAGTAGTTGCATAAAGGGAAAATACGGCTTCATCTCCCCGGAACACCCGTTCCTCAAAGTCATGAGGCAGATAGAGTATTCCCTGTACTTTGCCTTCTTTCATCCATTCTTTTGCTTCATGATAGTCCATAGCCTGACTGGAAATCTCTGCCTGGGGAGTAGCATCCAGCCAACGGATAAAATCACGGCTCAATTCACTGTGCGAATTGTCGACTACGGCAACAGGTACATCGGTTACAATATTCGGTGCATACATATAATTGTAGAGCAACCCGTAAACGAAGATTCCTCCCATCAACACCAGTAAAACCGCATAACTGGTACTGATAGCTAGAAATTCACGACGAATAATGAATGATAACTGTTGTAACTTACTTAATGTTTTCATACTTATGACTTTCTATAGCTCGTTTTAAATGAGGAAGCAGCGACAGGGCCAGCAACGGGAAGATACAGAGTATCACAGCCGACGGCCAAAGATGGATAAACCCACCGCCTCCATAGAGCATGGTTTGCATCATTTCCGTAAAATGACGGACAGGGAACAAATTGGAAGCATCCCTCACCAACGGATACATATTGGGAACCGGAAAGGTTACTCCGGACAAAGTAGCCCCCAGAGAACCTACCATAGAAACTACACTTATAACCAACGATATTGCCGGAAACAGCGAGAATAAAAACAGCCCTAAAGCCTGTGTTGCAATGATGAAAAGCACAGTCATGATATTCATTAACCACCAACTCCCCTGAAAAGGAATATGCAAAATACCAAACATGACGTAATTAGCCAACCATCCTATCAGTATATATATAATGGTATAAGGTAATAATTTACCTAAAACAGCTGTCACTATATTGCCTTTTGCAGTCGCCAGCCAATCATCTGCTGTGCGGAACTTGATTTCAATGCCAACCGCATACACGGTAATCAACAGAATCAAAACCTGAAACAGCACAAAGAAAAAGGGCTGACTTAAATATACCGAATAATCCAGACTAGGGTTATATATCGGATGGTTATTAGCTTGTACGGGTAATAAAAAGGTGGTAATCTGATCCTGTTCTACTCCGAGTGCCATCGCTTGCATCACCACAGGAGAAAGAGCCACCGGAGCTAAGGAAGTTTCGAATGCCGCCATCAACTCACCACCTACCGACATTAATGCATAATGATAATAGTAGGAGAGTGTTGCATTCTTTCCGGTAATCGCATTCTGTTCAAATTGGGGAGGTATGGAAAGATATCCATAAATCTCTTTCTTTTGCACAGATTCACGGGCAGCTGCTTCATTTACAAAATGCTTTGTCACTTTAAAAGTTGGTACGGCAGAAATATTCCTGACTATCGTCCGGGAAGTAGCAGTATTATCCTGATCGACAATACCAATAGGAATGTTTTCCATCTGTCCGTTACCAAAGATCGTAGCCATAAAGAAAAGGGTGAACAATGGCAAGACAATGCAGACACCAAAATAAAGGCGCCGTGAAGTCATTCGCCACCACTCTCTGAGCAGTACGGAACGAAAAGGGGAATATGTTTGTGATTCATCCATTCTCTGGTTTATTTGATGTCGATTAATCTAAAGTCAATAACACGGACATGCCGGGACGCAAGTCATCTACCTTTTGGGTTGGACGGGCATGAATCTCAAAGGTACGTAAGTCATAACTTCCGGTTTGCTTGGTTGATTTCCAGGTAGCAAAACTGCCTAGCGGACTAATATAATAGATTTTGAATTCAATATTTTTTTTACCGATAGCGGGCACATCCGCAACAAATGTTTCGTCCATTTTAAATTGCGGCATCAGATCTTCCCGCACGTTAAGAACAACATGTATATCATCCACCACCACCAAATTCATAATGGGAGTTCCCGGTGCAACCAACTCTCCACGTTTAGGGAAGATTGTTGCTATCTGACCGTTTTCCGGAGCGGTCAACCGAGCATCGACCAGCAAAGCCGAGACTTCATCCACTGTGCTTCGAGCAGCATCCACCATGCTGGCAGCAGACGCTTTATCTTCTTTTTGTGCACCATCTACAGCCATCTGATACTGTTCATAGGCAGCACGTTCGGCTGCTACAGCCGCTTTATACATAGCTTCTACTTCATCCTTTCTTTGAGAAGTAATGACACTGTCCTTATATAAAGTAAGAATACGGTTGTAAGTTGTCTGGGCGAGAGTAAGATCGCTCTTCGTTTTATTCCATAATTGCAGTGCAGTAGCCACGATCTGACGACGGGTTCCGGCATCTATTTTCTTGTTCTGTTGTACTGCCACCTGTTCCAAGGCATTCACTTGTTGATACTTGGCATGTACTTCAGGGCTATTAATGACGACAAGAGTATCTCCCTGGTGTACCCAGTCTCCCTCCTGAACGAAGAAAGTGTCGATACGGCCGGGAAGTTTCCCACTGATACGGATTTCTGTTGCTTCAGCTTGTCCTTGCAAGACCAGCGGCTGTTTATGCATTAATATAACTCCCAAGCCGGTGAAAATACCGACAGCCAGAAGAATGATGACAAAAGCCCATGATAGGGTTTTACTAGTTGGTTTCATTGTTTGTTACGGTTTAGGTTGATAGTTTGCAAATTGTTCCGGTGTGCCACAAAGCGAGAGTAGATTCATTAGTGCCACATCATATTCATAATATGCTGCCAGGCGAGCCACTTTTACACTGGCAAGCATGGTTTCAGCATCAATAACTTCGGTAGAAGTTGCCATCCCTTCTGTAAATGATTTCTTTCGGATGCGTACCAATTCTTCACTTAAAGCAATCGTTGCATTTAAAGCTTTTACATTATCCTGTGCCTTTTCCAGCTGCGTATAAAGCTTATCTACCCCAACAGCCAGATCATCACGGGCTTTCATCTGCCCTAAAGCCAGAGTTTGTTCCGTTAATTTCGATTGCCGCACTCTTTTTTCACGATCCAGTCCGTCAAAGAGGTTCCATGTAAAACCAATGCCTACCATGGTACGCGGTAATAAATTACTCTGAATACCATGCGAATACAAGGTCTGTTTTCCAAAAAGGGCTATATTCGGCAAATAGCCGCTTTGAGCAATCCGCACTTCTTGTTTGGCAATATGCTGCTGCAGCTGTAATTGGTTGAGTGTATAGTTCCCACTGTTTACTGAAAGATCAAATAGCATTTTAGGTGGCAATGAATCATTCATAAAAAGGGGAGAGGTAGGAATGATATTGGCATCTGCATCCTTTTTATTCAGCAAAACCTTTAAGGCACTTTGCACTACTGTTTCTTCTTTTCGCGCAGCTTCCAATGCACGTTTGGCTTCATCCATATTTACCTGGGCAAAAAGCCTTCCTGCTTTGTCAATCATTCCTGCTGCCTCTAACTTCAAGGCATTTTCATAATGTTTCTTCAATCCGTTGTAGGTTTCTTCACGAACCGTCACAATTTGTTGTGCCAGTCGAAGCCCGTAATAGCTTTCAACCAATAAACTTTGCTGATTGGCCGATACCTGTGCCCGACTTTCCCGTGCCAGATCAACCATCGTTCTTCCGATGTTGGTGGCATGAAAACGCTTACCACCGGAAAAGAGTACCCACTCGGCTGATAAATCAACAGTTGTCAAATTTCTTGGAGTCAAAGGAAATATAAGGGTATTTGCCCCAATTTGATCCAGTATAGACGAAATGATCTGGTCATCCGGAATAATGGAATGTACAAAGTCTTTAGCCGGATCGGTAAACTGCGATAAAGGCTGTTTAACTTCGATCTTCTCCGACATGTGTACAAACGCACCTGTAGACTGAAGACTGGGATACCAGAAAGCATTCAACTTATCACGTTCAGCCTTCGCAATCTCAATACTCTTATCCGCTATTTTCAGACTCTGATTTCCTTGATTCAACAGATGCAGTGATTCTTCGAAACTTAATGGTATCTGTGCATCTATCTGACCGATGGAAAAATACAAAGTCAATAGTATACAAAGTCGCTTATTTTTTTTCATACTGGTTAGGTTATATCTGAATTTGAGATATTCTAACAGATGAAAAGAGAGGTTTGTTCATCAGAAAGAATATAGCAATACAACAAAAGAAGGTTTCAACGCTTTTTTATAAGATGTTCTATTTTTCATCTTCTCTTTGAATCACGTTTGTATCATTTCTATCAGATAGAAAAAATGATGCATAAAATAATGCAAGTATATGCAATAAGCGTGTTATTAATGGATATAAACTACTTGATTATACAAAATATAAATGCATATTGGAGTTGTTTCTTTAAAGGAAAAGCTCTGTTCCTTTAAATGGAACCAACCGTTGGTCGGTGAGAAGCGTGTTCTCCCTTTAAAAGAAAGCTACCAAACAGCCCATAAAGTACCAGTTTGTCTCTAAATCTTATTTATTTTGCTAGAAACTAAATCTGTCAATTTGAAATAATATAAGCAACTTTGTTCTCACATATTCAATATTCATTCTCTATTTAGAACCTAGTGATAGATTATTCACTAAAATAGTTTATATCTGAATCTTATTAACCGGAAATCCTGGAATTTTTTCTATAGCGACTATCGCCAATCTGTATATTTTTAATTATACGGGCTACTAATATGCGTTTTTTCATATCCGGTTGTTTTTCATCAAAACAAAAGAATTGAAGAGGCTTTAATTTCTCTTTTTTCTTGCATTAAAATTTCTGCGATTTTATTTGAGATATAAAAATTATGTTTACCTTTGCATCACCATTTCATAAGGCTTTTGAGTCGAGAAATGCAGTAAATATGCGGTAATAGCTCAGTTGGTAGAGCACTAGCTTCCCAAGCTGGGGGTCGCGAGTTCGAGCCTCGTTTACCGCTCCATAAAAATAGGGGCTGATTATTAGACATTAATGTTGATTTTCAGCAAATTACAAATAAATAAGGTTATAGATCTAAAATGATTTATAACCTTATTATTTTGTTACTTTTGATTTAAAACGCTACTTTTGCTTGAAATTGTTGCTCTATTGTTGCTCGAAAAAAGAAACACCTAAAGAATACACATAAAATTATGGCCACATTTAAAGCAGAAGTGCAGAAGCACCAAAAAAGAAAAGATAAGACCTGGAATGTAAAAATCCGGATAACTCATAATAGAGTTGTCCGAAGGTTGCCAACTTCTATATATGTAAGTCAAGAGGATTTGACGGTCAAAAATTTCAAGATTAAGAATCAGGAAAAGGTAGATCAATGCAATGAGATAATCAATTACTATCGTAATAAATGTAGTAAGATTGCTCTTTCTATAGATAGTATGTCGATAGATGAATTGGTCGATTATCTAAACCAAAAGGAAGAGAATGAAAAAAAAGATATTGATTTTGTATCTTTTGCAAAAGACTATATTAATGATCTTGAAAAACAAGGTAAAAAGGGAACCGCCTCCAATTATAAAGGTATGCTCCAGTCTTTAATAGAGTTTATGAAAAGAGATATTATATCTATTTCCGAAATAACCTATTCAATGCTGGTTAATTATTCGAAGTTTCTGATAGAAAAAAAGGAGAAAGCTAATTTAGAAGCTATAAAAAAAAGGAGACGTATCACAACCAATAGAATGTTATCTAACTATACCGCATGTATTCGACATTTGCACAAAGAGGCTAAATTAAAATATAACGATGAAGAGAAAGGAATAATACTAATACCTTGGTCCCCATTCATGAAATTCAAGGTCCCTAAAGAAGAGACTACTAGAAAAAGAGCGCTATCAGCACAAACGATAAAAGCAATTAATAATTTACCCTATATAATGCGGCATAACGCCCGGAAAAATGTAGAACAAAATTGCAGGTATAATCTCGCAAAAGATGTATTTATCTTGTCTTTCTGCCTGATAGGAATGAATTCTGCCGACTTGTATAGTTGTGATAAGATAAGCGATAATACAATTCTGTATTTCAGAGAAAAAACAAGAACCAGACGTAGGGATAACGCAGAAATTCATGTAGATGTAAACCCATTTATTGCCGATCTACTGGAGAAATACAAAGATCATACAGGGAAAAGAGTGTTCAGATTCTATCAAATGTATGCTGACTATAAGAACTTTAATAAAGCTATCAATAAGGGTCTTAAAGAGATTGAGAAGAGCATTAATGATATAAATAAGTCAAATAAGAACGGTGAAATCATAGAAGATTTGGAATTTTATGCCGCCCGCCATTCATGGGCTACTATTGCGGCTAATGATCTTAAAATAGACAAGTATGTAGTACATTCCGCTTTAAATCACGTTGATGAATCCATGAGAGTAACCGAAATTTATATCAAGAAGGATTTTAGCGCTATAAATGAGGCTAATTCCAAAGTTATTGATTATGTGTTTAATAATAACGTGTATTAATTTAGTTTGAATAATCAAACTATTTTTGTACATTTGCGTTGTCAATACTTGGAATATGGGCAATTTTAGCAAAATGCAAGAAGAAAAGAAAGAACGGAAAGCAAAAGATAATACTAGGAGGGAAAAGCTTGCTAGCTACTTCTTCGATTTATCTAAACTTTCTTTTGCTGGGCTTGTTATAGGTGGTATAGTTTCTATAAAACCGGATAATATAGATTATTCGATAGAAATATATAGAGCTATTATTGGATGTTTTTTTACTATATCTTTAGCAAGGATTGCTAATATAATTTTGAAATAGGAGGTTATATGGACTTTTTAAGTTTAGTTTATACTGTGGGTGCTGTTATTGGTGGTGCTATTCTTATATGGTTTAAAACCAAATCCGGTAAGAAATGGCTGAAAGATCTTTGATATGAATGCAGGTATATTTGCTTTTGGAATATTGACGGCAATTGCCGTTGCCTTTTGGATTTACACCGAAACTCCGTCCGGAAAGAAATGGATCAAGAATCTGTAGGAGGAAAGAATATGGATATGTTAAGCTTAACTTTTGTTATTACCTCTGTTATAGGATGTGGTTTTCTTATTTGGTTTAAAACCAAGTCCGGGAAAAAGTGGCTGAAGGACTTGTAAATATACAAACAAGGCGTGATCTTTTTTGAGGGGTCACGCCTTACTCTACAAGTAGACGAATTAAATTCGTCTCATTTTCTTAAGTATGCCTTTATTAAAAGATTTAAGGTTAAAACTATCATCCGTTCTTTTCCCGGAACAGACAATCAGTTTCATCTTTTCTAATGGTTCTTTTAATACAACTTCCTTAATCACTTCATTCTGCCTTTTCATAACAGATAGTACATTCTCAAACTCTCCAAACAAAGGGTCGTCCATATTTTAGATATTTAGGTCATTTGAGAACAAAGGATATGTTATATTTGTTTACGCTGTCATACCATCCTTCTTGTTTTCTATACTGTTTTTCGGATTGGTCTCTATCTTTTTGATATATTCTGTTAGGTTTTCTATCGTTTTTTGTTGTTCATTTATAACATCCAGCATGTGTCTTATCTGTTTTGTGTTGTCTATTTGTATTACTTGTGAATGTTCGTTAATGTTTTGGGGAGTTTGCTCTTCTTTGAACATAGCCCCGTTGCCGGTGAGAATATAGTCGCAACTTACAATAGAATAAGTTGAACAGATATAACTAACCACATCTATTTGTACCTCATTCCTGCCGTTTTTGGCATTTGATAATTTTTGTTTAGTTGTAATGTTTGGGATTTCTGCTGCCAAAGAAGTAATTGAAATTCCTAATTCTTTTAATACGTCAAAAAAACGACTAGTAATTGTATTCATAATAATTATAAAATATTTGTAGTACAGAAATTATGTACTATCTTTGTGTCGTAACAAGTTGCAGATGTTACAGAGACAAAGTGGTTAAACTTCCTCGCTAGAGGTTTAATATATGGTATCCGTAGTAGCTGCAACCTATTGCGGATATTTTTATTTTCAATTAGTAACAGTTATCTCAAAAAAAACTATGAAGCTTAAATTCAAAAGAGAATATGAAAAATATCCATGGATATTTGCAACATCAATACCTACTATTTTTCTTTTAATAGGATTGATAAGCCTTTGCCCTTTTTTGATATTAATATCATTGTGTACACTATATGTGTGGATGATGATATCATACTTTTTTATTTTGGAGTAACTTAGTACATTAACTTGTTGATAAAATAAAATCAAAGAACTATGGATGAAAAAGAACTCCGATTGAAATGTCTAGAATTTGCTATTAAATATAGCTCTTCCTATAATTTCCCTGTTTACCAAATGCTGGAAGCAGAAATGTTATATAATTACATCTCTAATGGTACATTGCCAACTTTAGGACGTGAATCCGCTCAAATTGAAATAAAGAAATTACTCAATGCCGCCCTTGATGAACTCATAAAGGAAAGACAAAATTGTAACCAATCCACCAATAGCGGAAATCCCGATCCCGATTGCTTGAAGACGCCTAAGCCGTTTATTGATCGTCTTCTCTCTAAGCTCCGAAGGGAATAGTCTATTTTTAAGTGCTTCTATTCCTTTTTCTGTTACGCAATCGTATCTTAATTCTGCTGAATGTAGATAATATGGTTGTCTAAACTCGTCTACTCCCATTTCAGTATTAGCAACTTTTATTAAACCTATAGATTTCATCCTATCAACAATAACCCTTTCATAAAGAATATTATCAGGGTATTTATCCGATAACTTTTTCTCTAATTTCTTAAACCTCCTTCCTTTATTTTTTATATGAGTAAGCAGAACAAGATTAGTTCTGTCATTAATATTATCTATCTCTTTATAATCCATCCTGAATACTTAATAGTTAAATAATGTTTTACTATACATATTTTCTGTACTTTCTTTTGCTGTACAGAAAATATGTACTATATTTGCAATACCAAATCAAATTAATACAAATAAAAGGATAAAATTTGATAGAAACAATAGTAACAACTAAAAAGAGATCAAGATGAACGCATTCAGTTTTTTAAAAGATGGAAAATTCAACAACAGCGAAATCATGAAACACTCTCATGTTTTGAAAGCGTATCGTCGTATCTCTTTGAGTGAGGCTTTGAAAAATGCTTGGTTCTTGGCAAAGAGACAGCAGAGAGAATACAGAGAGGTTGAAGAGGAAAAGAAGTCTTTCAAACCTGTATTCAATGCAAGCAAGGGAAATGTATTGAAGGCGTTCTTTGCCGGAAATCATGCAGATTATGTAAATCGTGATAGTTCATGGAGATAAGATATAAATCCGCTAAAAGGTAGAGGATAATCCGGCATAAACGACTCTATACAATCAGGCCTGTGAATGAGTCAACACCAGCCGGGCGGATTTGAAAAAGCCCGTATCAACGTAGAAAATATTTGCTACGGGCACAACGGTAAACCGATGAATCCTAATTCGGGATGGGAGGCTTAACCCTCAAAAATGAAGCCGTGTTCAGGGCACGTTAAAGTAGCCTGCGCTAATAAGCATTATAGCCGAGGCGGAGTATAGCGTAATAGCCAACCAGCGATGATATGAGCGGAAGGAAGCAACGTGAGTAAGTAATATATCGAAAAAATCAGTCTGAAAAACATCGTCTTTATCAGTAAGAAAACGGGGTTTGGCGTCCGTACGCTGATTACAATATAGCTCTACTGACGGATTGAACGGTAGCCGATAGCGAGAATCGGGTAGAGCACAAACTAATTTAAAATTACTTATGGTAGGAATATCAATATTAAACAAGGAAAAAATTTGTGCGATTGCAACCAAATTAATCAATCTAGGAATAGATTTTGAATATCAAGTTAAAGACAACTGTATTCTGATTTACGGAGTGACAAAACAGTCTGTCCTATCCTCTTTGTCTTCTTTGGGGATCAAAGAAGTAGATGTGTTTGATGATTAATATTAGAGGAAGATAAATATTCTTTAGACTAAACTTTTTGTTTGTCATGTTTTATTTTGTGTTTGTGTGTTGTACAGGTGTACGGTCTGCGAAGATAGTGCACTTTTTAATAAGGGTGGTTAGCTTATCGGTTAGAGCTTCGTGTTGCGCAACCAATTATCACGATTGAGAGAGGTTCGATTCCTCTACCATCCACAATAATAATCAAATAATTAATCTTATGAAACGTACTCCACTATTAGCAATTTGGGCAATATCGTTCGCATTAACAATATTGCTTGCAAACGAAATGAATATTGTATTCTGGCTTTCGTTTACTGTATTTGCATTATGTTCCATATACATGGAAAAGCATCAAAAGAGACTAAAAAGAGAAAAGTGATATAGGTATGCGGTTCGGGAGAATAGCTGTTTTATGTGTGAAAATTCGTGTTTCGATTAAGTCCTGTATCTGACGTGATACAGGCAAACGGGCGTAAAGTGGCAGTGTGTGAGCTCACCTGTCCAGTTGGTTTATTGCCGGTTCGAATCCGGTTACGTCCACAAATTAATAATTTAAAATTAATCGTTATGTCAGGAAAAAAACTTAAAGAAAGAATAGAGATAGAAAAAAAATTAAGAAAAAAAGAAGACTCTATTCGTTACAAATTCAGCGATGAATTGGCTGTTCAGCTTCGTAGATGTATTGCCGATTTAAACAGGTTGGCTAAAATTGATAGAATAATTGAAAAAGATCAATTATTATACTCGGTAAAAACAAATCGAAAAGCCGGATATGTAGATGTAGTTAGAAACTACTAATTAAATAAACTTATTCAGTAATTTAAGCCAATAGCTATGAGAACAAAGCTAGAGCTAGATTTATATCAATTAAAGAACATAATGGCTGACATGGTTCAAGTTGGGTACATGAAGGCTATTAAAGTTTATGAACCAACGAAAGATAATATAAGCACAAGAGAGTTGGTTAGATGGTTCAAGACGCTTGGTATAGATCCTTCATACATAAACAAAATGGAATCAGAAGGATTAATAAAAGGCAAAAGAAAAGGAGCCGGTAAAAATTCTCCAATATGCTATTCCAGATTGGAAATTAAACAAGCTTTGGCTACGATTGATTTAAACAAGTACATCAATATAAAATAGCTATAAAACTATATTTCATTCATTTATTAATTAACCCAATGCCGACACCCCAGGATGTCGTAGGGTGCGAGTCCCTATATTTGAGTTTTACATGTTCTATACTATCCTAGTGTCCGTTGGTTCGGTATCTAGGAACAAAATTTTGTCGTTTAAATTCATTTTCGGAGGCGTCGGTTCGTGAGGATAGGCGCTTTATTTATTTCGATTAACCACTTTAAATAATATAAGATATGAAAGAAGAAAAAGAATTAACCATTAGAGAGAAAGAATCTGTATTTGAGATCCAAACAGCAGATTTGAGTAAAGACAATCTTCCTTCTTTGGATGATGCCCAAGAACTTCCAATAGACTTGTGCGGTAATTATTGGTCTCCAGAACAGGCTGGAGAATTTAAGAAAATATTTTTTGTAGAAATCAAACCACAAAAGGTATTGAGTGCTACCAATCCAGATGAATTAATAGATTTAGATTGTGCTTTCTTCTTAGAAAGAAAGGCAGACGGAACAGTTCAAACTATAACTAACGGTTCCAGAAGATTAGTCGGTATTTTGGAGCAATATATTGAGAATGGTGCTCTTAAAAAAGGAACTCCCCTTAAAATCACGTACATGGGTAAAAGGAAGAATAAAACCAATAATTTCCAATCAGACAATTGGTCTGTCAAACCCCTGCTTATAAACTTACCTGTTGCCGGCTAATGGAAGCATTTGACTTGAATGGATTTGCAGAAGGGGAAGAACTCAACCCTTCTGCTTATAATCCGGAAGATTATCCTACCAAAGAAGAAATGCTTGATTTTATATACTCAAATTCTCACAAGCCACCCGTTAATATTGATTTGAAAGAATTAAGCGTTAACGGACTGGTTAAGCGAGATCCAATGGAGATGTATTTGAAAAGCAAGCATATTTCTTCTTCTAATCTCAAAAATGCCCTCAAGACTCCTCGTTCATTTTACTATGATTATGAAAGGGTATTTGAGGAAAAAGAAAAGCCCTGTTTTCAACTAGGCACATTTGCCCACATGGCATTCTTGGAGCCACGTTTATTTGAACTTGTCAAAGTAGAACCTAAATGTAATCAATCTTCCAAAGACGGTGTAATAGTTATGATTAAGTTCTATAACGAGTTATTATCAAATGATAAGAACTATGTTCCAGATGTCGAAGAAGAAATGCCCTCTGAAAAATGGAACTTTAGCGATCTTAAAGATTACCGTGATTATAAAAAACAGAAATGTTTGGATCTGGGTTACTCCTTTATCAGTGAAGATATGAGTATGATAATAAAAGCTCTTGAGAGAAACTATTATTGGTATGGTGGTGGTATTATCCCCCAATTATTGAAAGGGGCTTATTCAGAGGTGTCTTTTTATGGCAAGGATGAAGAAACAGGGTTGGATGTTAGAGTTAGGCCGGATTATTTTAATGTAGAGGAAAATATTGGTGTAAATGCTGTAATTTCCTTCAAGACCACACGAGCCGATGATCTCGGTAAGTTCTACTATGATTGTGCGAAGCTTAAATACGAGCTTTCAGAAGGAATGTACCAAGAAGTAATGAGTAGTATTACAGGACGAAACTTTAATGTAACAATAATGATAATGTTACAGACAGTTGAGCCTTTTGATGTTGCTGTTCTATTCTGGTCTCCTGATGATCTTGCAAATGGCAAATATAAATATCACTATGCTCTTTCCATCGTAAAGGACTGCTTTGAAAAGAAGTGGTTCCCCGGCTATGATGCTAATGCGGAAGAAGGTGCCCGTGGTATTATTGATATGCAACTTCCGGAATGGAGTAAGAAAATGCTTCATCCGGTTGCTATTGACGATATTGTATGATTAACTAAAATAAAAAACAATGATTGATTTAAAAGACTAATCTCCAGAAGAAGTTCAATTCAAACTTCCAACAACAGTAAAGTTTCCAGAGATTATATTTCCCGATTGTGTATGTATGGATGATATAAAAAAGAAACTGGCGGAGAACTTTATTGCCATTCAGGAAAAAGATGTAATAGCCAATCGGGTGATGGATGATTATGAAATCTCAACTATTCGTGCTAATTACGGTGAAATTGCGGAAGAACAGATGCCGGAATTAGAAGCGCAATTAGAGTCGTTAAAAGCTAAATTCAATAATGAAAAGAAGGAGTTTGAAGCGAAAATTTCAGCGTTACATACCCAATTTAAGGACCTTGTTAATCTTGCTAAAAAAGGAGTTAGAGATTATCCCCTAAAAATGATTGATACCTTCCGTATCCCTGTTATGGGGTATTATTTGTATTACTCATGGGTGAATGATGCTTTTCGTTTGGCATTGGTTCAGGAAATTCCAAAACACGAATACAATGACTTGTTTAACTCTGGAGAAAAGAACCAGGAAGCATTTAAGGAATTAGGTTATGATCTTCCTAATATTGATTTCAAGGATACACGAAAAAATGTTCGTCAGTTTGGTGAGGGTGAGAATATTGTTGAGGTATGGGAAGAAGATGGATATGATGTTTGGTTGGAACAATGGATAGAGGATTTGGTTGATTCATCAACCGGTGAATCTACATCTGTTCAACGACATGAATTACATCGTTCTCCAATAGAAGAAAGTCCATGGAGAAAGGAGGAAAATAATGACGAGACTAGCACACAAGAAGGGGAGGCCATCGAAGTATCGGAAGAGCCTGAAGAATAACCCATATTGGGAGGAAGTGAAACGAAAGGTTCGTATTCGTGACGGGCATCGTTGCCAAGTATGCGGTAAAACCTACAATTTAGAGATTCATCATAAAGTCTATGAGGTTGCGGGATATTCTATCGTAGGTCATGAATTAGAGTTCTTGTATTGCCTTGAAACGCTATGTGAAGATTGTCATGCAATGAAGCATGGTAAATAAATAATCCCGGTGTCCGTTGGTTCGGTATCCGGGAACTATTTTGTATTTTTTCTTTGGTATTTTGAAATTTGGGTGTATCTTTGCGGTGTTCACGCCAAGAACAAGACTTATGAAAGAGATTAACGTGCATATTTTTATGTTCGTTTGTAAGCGTAATATTGCAAAGATATAAGGCTATCAAATCCCATTGGATGCTCGTTATCTCTAACAGTGTCGGAAGGGGCTTTGGAGCGCGTGTCCTCATTCTGCTTCATATAGAATGCCTTGATTTCTTTCGGATAGTCTGTCAGGA
>OHAX01000711.1_pt1 | contig 18275 bp, 17 predicted proteins | sample 1577261 | NCBI WGS metagenome assembly OHAX01 (sample SAMEA3541483, study PRJEB24748) | human gut metagenome | biome: human gut; feature: human-associated habitat; material: faeces | place: China | collected 2012 | reverse complement strand
AAGAAAAAATTCTTCCCAACAATACATTTTTGCACCTGAAACGCACTTTTTTAAGAAAAAAGCTGGGATAAATCCCAGCTTCGCATCTAAAATTGATCCCAGCAGGATTCGAACCTGCGACCGTTCGCTTAGAAGGCGAATGCTCTATCCAGCTGAGCTATGAGACCTAACATGACCATTCTATCAAAAAACAAGAGCTAAGTCAATCTTCTATTTGTGGTAAGGAGAACCCTGTTGAATTGTAAAAACTCGATAAATTTGTTCAATTAAAACCAATCTCATTAACTGATGTGGTAATGTTAGACGTCCAAAACTGACAGAAAGATTGGCCCTATTTTTTACAACAGGAGCTAGACCCAAACTTCCTCCAATGATAAAAGTAAGCGTTGAGTATCCTTTAATAGAAGCTTGCTCTAGTTGCTTACTAAATTCCTCTGAGGAGAGTGTTTTTCCTTCAATGGCTAGTACAACGACAAAGTCTCTTTCTCCAACCTTAGAAAGAATCCTTGCGCCTTCTGTTTCCAAGATTTTTTTATTTTCTAATTCACTGGCTTTGTCAGGTGTCTTCTCATCAGCAAGCTCAATCATTTCTAATTTGGCGAAACGTGAAATTCGTTTGGTATATTCAGCAATACCATCTTTAAGGTATTTTTCTTTTAATTTTCCCACTGTTACAATTTTTATTTTCATTCTTCTATTCTATCATATCCACACTTTATTTCACATCTTATACACATGAAAATCATCCAAAAATACTATTAAATTCACAGAATAATGTGAGTTATCCACAACTTGTGTAAAACTTTTAAGCTTAGATTAAGTTAATAGGTTTATAATCTTGACAAACAATAGCAAACGGAGGCGTTTATGAAACACTTACAAAAATTTTACAAAAAAGGAGTTGCTTTTCTTGTAATTATTCTGATAGGATTTTTGAGTGGTGCACTAGGAAGTTTTGTAACATTACAACTTTATCAAAAACAAGGAAATCAAGCTACAAATAATAATTCTGGCACTGTAACTCAAACATCATACAAGAATGAAAACTCAACTACTCAAGCAGTGAATAAAATTAAGGATGCTGTTGTATCAGTCATTACTTACTCTGCTAATAAACAAAGTAGTGTATTTGGAACTGAAGAATCAAATTCTGATACGGATAATCAACAGATTGCAAGTGAAGGATCAGGTGTCATCTATAAAAAGAACGAAAATGATGCTTATATTGTAACAAATACTCACGTTATTAACGGGGCTTCAAAAGTCGATATCCGTTTAGCTGATGGTACAAAAGTCCCTGGTGAAATTATTGGATCGGATACCTTCTCTGATATTGCTGTCGTAAAAATTTCTTCAGAAAAAGTTACAACAGTGGCAGAATTTGGTGATTCAAGCCCACTTAACGTTGGAGAAACAGCGATTGCTATCGGTAGTCCTTTAGGTTCAGAATATGCTAATACAGTTACACAGGGAATCATCTCAAGTCTTAATCGGAATGTTTCTCTAAAATCTGAAGATGGTCAAGCTATTTCAACAAAAGCCATTCAAACAGATACGGCCATTAACCCTGGTAACTCTGGTGGTCCTCTTGTAAATATTCAAGGACAAGTAATTGGTATTACATCAAGTAAGATTGCAAGTAATGGTGGAACATCTGTAGAAGGTCTTGGTTTTGCAATTCCTTCAAACGATGTACAAAATATCATTAAACAGCTTGAAAGTGATGGTAAAGTGACTCGTCCTGCTCTTGGAATCCAAATGGTCAATCTGTCCAACGTTGGAGCTAATGATCTTAGAAAACTAAACATTCCAAGTGGCCTCACCTCAGGTGTAGTTGTTCGATCTGTTCAAAGTAACATGCCTGCAAATGGACATCTTCAAAAATACGATGTCATTACTAAAGTTGATGACAAAGAGATTACTTCATCAACAGACTTACAACATGCTCTTTACAACCATGCTATTGGAGACACTATAAAAATAACCTACTACCGTAATGGTAAAGAGGAAACAACCTCTATAAAACTAGATAAGAATTCTGGTGATTTGGAACGTTAATTGACATCAGTGTAAAGAAAACTTTACAGAAAGTAAAAGATATGTTAGTGTAGAATCATGGAAAAATTTGAAATGATTTCTATCTCTGAAATACAAAAAAATCCTTACCAACCTCGGAAAGAATTTGATGTAGAAAAATTAAAGGAATTGGCTCAGTCAATCAAAGAAAATGGGCTCATCCAACCAATCATCGTTCGTCAATCTCCTGTAATTGGTTATGAAATCCTTGCAGGAGAGAGACGATATCGAGCTTCTCTCTTGGCTGGTCTGACCTCTATCCCAGCCGTTGTAAAGCACCTCTCAGATCAGGAAATGATGATTCAGTCTATCATTGAGAATTTGCAGAGAGAAAATTTAAATCCTGTTGAAGAAGCACGCGCCTACGAATCTTTAGTAGAAAAAGGATTTACTCACACTGAGATAGCGGATAAAATGGGGAAATCTCGTCCTTATATCACTAATTTTATTCGTTTACTTTCCCTACCAGAATATATCTTAACTGAAGTAGAAAATGGAAAAATTTCTCAAGCGCATGCACGTTCCCTAGTTAGTTTGGACAAAGAGCAGCAAGACTATTTCTTCCAACTAATCAAAAATGAAGACATCTCTGTGAGAAGGTTGGAAGCACTTCTTACAGAAAAAAAACAAAAGAAGCAGAAAAAAAGCGATTCTTTCATCAAAGATGAAGAAGATAAATTAAAAAAACTACTAGGTTTAAGTGTAGAAATTAAACTTTCTAAAAAAGATACTGGAAAGATTGTCATCTCTTTTTCAAGTCAAGAAGAATACGATAGAATTATTAACAGCCTAAAATAAGGCTGTTCTTTTATTTTCTTAACCCACAAATTTATCCACTAATTTTTTTATCAAAAACCCTATTGAATCAAAGAAATAGCTATTTATCCCCAGCTTGTGGATAAATACTACTAACATTGTGGATTCTTTTCCACAATCTGTGGAAAAATCCTACTATCTATGGTAAAATAAGTCTAGCACTAAACTACTAAAATCATAGCAAAGGAGGAAAAATAGTTGAAAGAAAAGCAATTTTGGAATCGTATTTTAGAATTTGCTCAAGAAAGATTGACTCGATCTATGTATGATTTCTATGCTACACCTGCTGAACTCATCAAAGTAGAAGAAAATACAGCTACTATATTTCTACCGAGATCAGAGATGGAAATGGTGTGGGAAAAGCAATTAAAAGATATTATCATTGCTGCTGGTTTTGAAATTTATGATTCTGAAATCAAATCTCACTATATTTTCACTAAACCTCAGAGTACAGAGTCTCCTCAAGTAAATGATACGAATAGCGTCTCTACTTACAGTTACACACCTACACTACCAACGATTCCATATTCTGAAACAGGATTAAAAGAAAAATATACCTTTGATAACTTTATTCAAGGTGATGGGAATGTTTGGGCGGTATCTGCTGCGTTAGCTGTATCAGAAGACTTAGCTCTAACCTATAATCCTCTTTTCATCTATGGAGGACCTGGTCTTGGAAAGACTCACTTGCTCAATGCGATTGGAAATGAGATTTTGAAAAATATTCCTGATGCGCGTGTCAAGTACATTCCTGCCGAAAGCTTTATCAATGACTTTCTTGAACACTTGCGACTTGGGGAAATGGAAAAGTTCAAAAAAACTTACCGTAGCCTTGATCTCTTGTTGATCGATGATATCCAATCTCTCAGTGGCAAAAAAGTCGCGACCCAGGAAGAATTTTTCAATACCTTCAATGCTCTTCATGATAAGCAGAAACAGATTGTCCTAACCAGTGATCGTAGTCCTAAACACCTAGAAGGCCTTGAGGAAAGACTTGTCACGCGCTTTAGCTGGGGATTGACGCAAAATATCACTCCTCCTGACTTTGAGACACGTATTGCCATTCTTCAAAGTAAAACAGAGCATTTGGATTACCATTTCCAAAGTGATACTCTGGAATACTTGGCTGGCCAATTTGATTCAAATGTTCGAGAATTAGAAGGAGCAATCAACGATATCACTTTAATTGCCAGAGTAAAGAAAATTAAGGATATCACTATTGATATTGCTGCGGAAGCTATTAGAGCACGTAAACAAGACGCCCGCCAGATACTTGTTATTCCAATTGAGAAAATCCAAACTGAAGTTGGTAATTTTTATGGAGTGAGCGTCAAAGAAATGAAAGGGACGAGACGAGTTCAAAACATCGTTTTGGCACGTCAGGTTGCCATGTACCTCGCTAGAGAACTGACAGATAACAGTCTTCCAAAAATCGGAAAAGAATTTGGCGGAAAGGATCACACCACCGTTATTCATGCCCATGCCAAAATTAAATCACTGATTGACGAAGACGATAATTTACGTTTAGAAGTAGAAGCAATCAAAAAGAAAATCAAATAGCTTGTGGATAAGTTTTCCTTTCTTATCTTTTTTATCCACATTTTTTAAACAAGCTCCAAAGCTTGAATTTACTAAACAACACCCAGTTTTCCACAGAATTCACAGACTCTATTATTACTATTAACTTTCTAATACTAAAAATAAATAAAGGAGAATCCATGATTCATTTTTCAATTAATAAAAATTTATTTCTACAAGCCTTAAATACCACAAAAAGAGCAATAAGCTCTAAAAATGCTATTCCAATTTTATCAACAATCAAAATTGACGTTACCAATGAAGGAATTACTTTAATTGGATCAAATGGGCAAATCTCCATTGAAAATTTCATTTCTCAAAAGAATGAAGATGCTGGTCTTTTGATTACTTCATTAGGTTCGATTCTTCTTGAAGCCTCTTTCTTTATCAATGTTGTATCCAGTCTTCCAGATGTAACGCTAGATTTCAAAGAGATTGAGCAAAAACAAATTGTCTTAACCAGTGGCAAATCAGAAATTACTCTAAAAGGAAAAGATAGCGAACAGTACCCACGAATCCAAGAAATTTCTGCAAGCACACCTTTGGTTCTTGAAACCAAACTACTCAAGAAAATTATCAATGAAACAGCATTTGCTGCAAGTACGCAAGAAAGTCGTCCAATCTTAACAGGTGTTCATTTTGTATTGAGCCAACACAAGGAACTAAAAACAGTTGCGACAGACTCACACCGTCTTAGCCAGAAGAAATTGACTCTTGAAAAAAATTGTGATGATTTCGATGTAGTAATTCCTAGTCGTTCTCTACGCGAATTTTCAGCGGTATTTACAGATGATATTGAAACTGTAGAGATTTTCTTTGCAAATAATCAAATCCTCTTTAGAAGCGAAAATATTAGCTTCTACACTCGTCTCCTAGAAGGTAATTATCCTGATACAGATCGTTTGATTCCAACAGACTTTAATACTACAATTACTTTTGATGTGGTTAATTTGCGTCAATCTATGGAGCGTGCTCGTCTCTTATCAAGTGCGACTCAAAATGGTACTGTGAAGCTTGAAATTAAAGGTGGAGTTGTTAGCGCCCATGTTCACTCTCCAGAAGTTGGTAAAGTAAACGAAGAAATCGATACGGAGCAGGTGACTGGGGATGATTTAACTATTAGTTTTAACCCAACTTACTTGATTGATTCCCTCAAGGCTTTAAATAGCGAAAAGGTAACTATTAGCTTTATCTCAGCTGTTCGTCCATTTACTCTTGTGCCAGCAGATACTGACGAAGATTTCATGCAGCTGATTACACCCGTTCGTACAAATTAAGTAAAAGAGGTTGAGCCTGGCTCGCCTCTTTTATGATATAATCGAAAAAGAAAAGGAGAATAGTATGTATCAAGTTGGAAATTTTGTTGAGATGAAAAAGCCTCATGCTTGCATAATCAAATCAACAGGAAAAAAAGCTAATCGTTGGGAAATCACTCGTGTAGGGGCAGATATCAAAATCAAATGTAGCAATTGTGACCACCTTGTCATGATGAGTCGCTATGATTTTGAACGAAAAATGAATAAGATTATTGACTAAGAACCCTTAGTTAGAGGGTTAGCAAGTTTTCCCTTTTTGTGTTATAATGTTAGGGATTGAAATGAGAACGGAGAATGAGAAACTATGGCTTTAACAGCAGGTATCGTTGGTTTGCCAAACGTTGGTAAATCAACCCTTTTTAATGCAATTACAAAAGCAGGAGCAGAGGCGGCAAACTACCCATTTGCGACTATTGATCCAAATGTTGGGATGGTAGAAGTTCCAGATGAACGCCTACAAAAGCTAACGGAAATGATTACTCCTAAAAAGACAGTTCCAACAACCTTTGAATTTACAGATATTGCAGGGATTGTAAAAGGAGCATCAAAAGGAGAAGGTTTAGGAAATAAATTCTTGGCCAATATCCGTGAAGTAGACGCGATTGTTCACGTAGTTCGTGCTTTTGATGATGAAAATGTTATGCGTGAGCAAGGACGTGAAGACGCCTTTGTAGATCCACTTGCAGATATTGATACCATTAACCTGGAGTTGATTCTTGCTGACTTAGAATCAGTTAATAAACGCTATGCGCGTGTAGAAAAGATGGCACGTACGCAAAAGGATAAAGAATCAGTAGCGGAGTTTAACGTTCTTCAAAAAATTAAACCAGTCCTTGAAGATGGAAAATCAGCTCGTACCATTGAATTCACAGATGAGGAACAAAAGGTTGTCAAAGGTCTCTTCCTTTTAACCACTAAACCAGTTCTTTATGTTGCCAATGTGGATGAGGATGTAGTTTCAGATCCAGATTCTATCGATTATGTGAAGCAAATTCGTGAATTCGCAGCGACAGAAAATGCTGAAGTGGTAGTTATTTCTGCGCGTGCTGAAGAAGAAATTTCTGAGTTAGACGATGAAGATAAGCAAGAATTTCTTGAAGCACTTGGCTTGACAGAATCAGGCGTTGATAAATTGACTCGAGCTGCTTACCATCTACTAGGACTCGGAACTTACTTTACAGCTGGTGAAAAAGAAGTCCGTGCTTGGACCTTTAAGCGAGGGATGAAAGCTCCTCAAGCAGCTGGTATTATCCACTCAGACTTTGAAAAAGGCTTTATTCGTGCAGTAACCATGTCATATGAGGATCTAGTGAAATACGGATCTGAAAAGGCTGTAAAAGAAGCTGGACGCTTACGTGAAGAAGGAAAAGAATATATCGTTCAAGATGGCGATATCATGGAATTCCGCTTTAATGTTTAATAACATTTAATAAATAGTGTCAATTAGGTTGGAAAAAAAATTCCAACCCTTTTGGCTTTTGAAAGGAAAATAAATGACTAAATTACTTGTTGGATTAGGAAATCCAGGGGATAAATATTTTGAAACAAAGCACAATGTTGGTTTTATGTTGATTGACCAATTAGCTAAAAAACAAAATGTCACCTTTACACATGATAAGATATTTCAAGCTGACCTAGCATCTTTTTTTCTTAATGGTGAAAAAATTTATCTTGTCAAACCAACGACGTTTATGAATGAAAGCGGGAAAGCTGTTCATGCTTTATTGACTTACTATGGTTTGGATATTGAAGATTTACTCGTTATTTACGACGACCTTGACATGGAAGTTGGAAAAATTCGTTTAAGAGCAAAGGGCTCAGCAGGTGGTCATAATGGCATCAAGTCTATTATTCAACATATAGGGACTCAGATCTTTAATCGTGTTAAGATCGGAATCGGAAGACCTAAAAATGGAATGTCAGTTGTTCACCATGTTTTAAGTAAGTTTGATCAGGATGACTATGTAGGTATTTTACAGTCAATTGACAAGGTTGACGATGCTGTAAATTACTATTTGCAAGAAAAAAACTTTGAGAAAACAATGCAGAGGTATAATGGCTAAATGGTGACTTTATTAGATTTATTCTCAGAAAATGATCAGATAAAAAAATGGCATCAAAATCTGATAGATAAGAAAAGACAACTAATACTTGGTTTATCAACGTCTACCAAGGCTCTTGCAATTGCAAGCAGTCTAGAAAAAGAAAATAAGATTGTGTTACTGACTTCAACTTATGGAGAAGCAGAACGAATTATCAGTGATCTTCTTTCTCTCTTAGGAGAGGAACTTGTCTATCCTTTTTTGGTCGATGACTCTCCTATGGTAGAGTTTTTGATGTCTTCGCAAGAAAAAATCATTTCTCGGGTTGAAGCTTTACGTTTTTTGAGTGATCCGTCTAAGAAAGGGATTTTAGTTTGTAATATCGCAGCGAGTCGGTTGATTTTACCCTCTCCGGCTAGATTTAAAGAAAGTATTATAAAAATTGCAGTTGGTGAAGAATATGATCAACATGACCTTCTTCACAAATTAAAGGAAATAGGCTATCGCAAAGTTACGCAAGTACAAACTCAAGGTGAGTTTAGTATTAGAGGAGATATTTTAGATATTTTTGAGATGTCTCAGTTAGAACCTTTCCGAATCGAGTTTTTTGGTGATGAAGTAGATGGAATTCGGACTTTCGAAGTAGAAACACAATTATCAAAAGAAAATCAAACAGAACTTACCATCTTTCCAGCAAGTGATATGCTCTTGAGGGAAAAGGACTATCTACGAGGTCAGTCTGCTTTAGAAAAGCAAATTTCGAAGACCTTATCACCAATTTTAAAATCATACTTGGAAGAGATTTTGTCAAGTTTTCATCAAAAACAAGTACATTCAGATAGTCGAAAGTTTTTATCTTTATGTTACGATAAAACATGGACTATATTTGATTATATTGAAAAAGATACACCAGTATTCTTTGATGATTATCAAAAATTGATGAATCAGTATGAAGCCTTTGAAAGAGAATTAGCGCAATACTTTACAGAAGATTTACAGAATGGTAAAGCATTTTCTGACATGCAGTATTTTGCAGATACAGAGCAAACCTATAAAGAACAAAGTCCAGTTACCTTTTTCTCAAATCTACAAAAAGGATTAGGAAATCTCAAATTTGATCACATTTATCAATTTAATCAATATCCTATGCAGGAGTTTTTCAATCAATTTTCTTTTCTTAAAGAAGAAATTGAGCGATATAAAAAAATGGACTACACTATTATCTTGCAGTCTAGCAATTCAATGGGAAGTAAAACATTGGAGGATGTTTTAGAGGAATATCAGATTAAATTGGATTCCAGAGATAAGTCAAGTATCTGTAAAGAATCTGTAAACTTGATTGAGGGTAATCTAAGACATGGTTTTCATTTTGTGGATGAGAAAATTCTCTTGATTACTGAACATGAGATTTTTCAAAAGAAATTAAAACGTCGTTTTAGAAGACAACATACGTCAAATGCAGAGCGTTTAAAAGATTATAATGAACTTGAAAAAGGGGACTATGTTGTTCACCATATCCATGGAATTGGTCAATATCTAGGGATTGAAACCATTGAAATCAAAGGAATTCACCGTGATTATGTTAGTGTACAGTATCAAAATGGTGACCAAATCTCCATCCCAGTAGAGCAGATTCAGTTACTGTCTAAATATGTTTCAAGTGATGGGAAACCTCCTAAACTTAATAAATTAAATGACGGTCATTTCAAAAAGGCCAAGCAAAAAGTTAAGAACCAGGTAGAGGATATAGCTGACGATTTAATCAAACTGTATTCTGAGCGTAGTCAGTTGAAGGGTTTTGCTTTCTCAGCTGATGATGAAGATCAACAGGCTTTTGATGATGCCTTCCCTTATGTTGAAACGGATGATCAACTTCGTAGTATTGAGGAAATTAAGAGAGATATGCAGGATTCTCATCCCATGGATCGACTTTTAGTTGGGGATGTTGGTTTTGGGAAGACTGAAGTTGCAATGCGTGCTGCCTTTAAGGCGGTCAATGATCACAAACAGGTGGTCGTTCTAGTTCCGACGACGGTTTTAGCACAACAGCACTATACGAATTTTAAGGAACGATTCCAAAATTTTGCTGTTAATATTGATGTTTTGAGTCGCTTTAGAAGTAAAAAAGAGCAGGCAGAGACACTTGAAAAATTAAAGAATGGTCAAGTTGATATTTTGATTGGAACGCATCGTGTTTTGTCAAAAGATGTTGTGTTTGCTGATTTGGGCTTGATGATTATTGATGAGGAACAGCGATTCGGTGTTAAGCATAAGGAAACTTTGAAAGAACTAAAAAAACAAGTAGATGTTCTAACCTTGACAGCAACACCAATCCCTCGTACTCTCCACATGTCTATGCTAGGAATCCGAGATTTGTCTGTTATTGAAACACCTCCGACCAATCGTTATCCAGTGCAAACCTATGTATTGGAGAAGAATCCTAGTGTCATTCGTGATGCTGTCTTGCGTGAAATGGAGCGTGGAGGTCAAGTTTACTATCTTTACAACAAAGTTGACACTATTGATCGGAAGGTTTCAGAATTACAGGAGTTGATTCCAGAAGCTTCGATTGGGTTTGTTCATGGACAAATGAGTGAAATTCAGTTAGAAAACACTCTATTGGATTTTATTGAAGGCCAATATGATATTTTGGTGACAACTACCATAATTGAAACAGGCGTTGACATTCCAAACGCCAATACCTTATTTATTGAAAATGCAGATCATATGGGCTTATCAACCTTGTATCAATTAAGAGGAAGAGTTGGTCGGAGCAATCGCATTGCCTATGCCTATCTTATGTATCGTCCAGAAAAATCAATCAGTGAAGTCTCTGAAAAGAGATTAGAAGCGATCAAAGGATTTACAGAATTGGGATCTGGATTTAAGATTGCGATGCGAGATCTTTCAATTCGTGGAGCAGGAAACCTCTTAGGAAAATCTCAATCGGGCTTCATTGATTCTGTTGGTTTTGAATTGTATTCTCAGTTACTAGAAGAAGCTATTGCTAAACGCAGTGGCAATGAGAACACAAGAACTAAAGGAAATTCTGAGTTGATTTTACAAATTGATGCCTATCTTCCTGATACTTATATTTCTGACCAACGACATAAGATTGAAATTTACAAGAAAATTCGTCAAATTGACAACCGTGTCAACTATGAAGAATTACAAGAAGAGTTGATGGACCGCTTTGGAGAATATCCAGATGTAGTGGCCTATCTTTTAGAGATTGGTTTGGTCAAATCTTACTTGGACAAGGTCTTTGTTCAACGTGTGGAAAGAAAAGATAATAAAATTACAATTCAATTTGAAAAAGTCACTCAACGACTGTTCTTGGCTCAAGATTATTTTAAAGCCTTATCCGAAACGAACTTAAAAGCAGCCATAGCTGAGAATAAGGGATTAATGGAAGTTGTATTTGATGTCCGAAACAAGAAGGATTATGAAATTTTAGAAGGTCTGCTGATTTTTGGAGAAAGTTTGCTAAAGATAAAAGAATCAAAGGAAGCTAATTCTCTTTGACGTTTTTCTTCTATAAAAGGGATAAAAATGGTACAATAATAATTTGAGGTAATAAAAATGAGATTAGACAAGTATTTAAAAGTATCACGAATTATTAAGCGTCGTACAGTCGCAAAGGAAGTAGCAGATAAAGGTAGAATTAAGGTGAATGGAATCTTGGCCAAAAGTTCAACAGATTTGAAAGTTGATGACCAAGTTGAAATTCGCTTTGGAAATAAGTTGTTGCTTGTTAAAGTGCTAGAGATGAAAGATAGTACAAAAAAAGAAGATGCAGTAGGCATGTATGAAATTCTCAGTGAAACACGGGTAGAAGAAAATGTCTAAAAATATTGTACAGATGAATAATTCTTTTATTCAAAATGAACACCAACGTCGTCGTTACCTGATGAAGGAGAGACAAAAAAGAAATCGTTTTATGGGTTGGGTCCTTATTTTGATGATCTTGTTGTTTATTTTACCAACTTATAACTTGGCTCAAAGCTATGATCAGTTACTGCAACGCCGCCAGCAATTGACAGAGTTGAAAGAGCAGTACCAAACTCTTAGTGACGAAAAGGATAAGGAATCTGCTTTTGCTGCAAAGTTAAAAGATGAAGACTATGTAGCAAAATATGCACGCGCCAAGTACTATTACTCAAAGAAACGAGAAGCAATTTACACAATTCCTGATTTGCTTCCGAGGTAATGTCATGGAAAATTTATTGGAAGTTGTTGAGCAATTTTTAAGTTTATCAGATGAAAAATTAGAGGAATTGGCAGCTAAAAACCATTTATTACGATTACAAGAAGAAAGGGAAGAGAAGAATGCGTAAGTTCTTAGTAGTTTTATTGCTACCTGCTTTTATCATAACCTCAAGAGTAGTTAGCACAGAAAAACAGCTTCCTTACTCTTCGCAAGAAATTTATTATCTAACCGAGTCTGACTATGGATTCTACTATAAAGAAACTTTGAAAACCCCAATGGTATATGGAGAAACAACTGTCTATGCTAATGAGGACCTTGTCAAGGAATCTGGTAAATTAACTCCTGAAACTTCCTTTAAAATAGTAGAATGGCGTTTAAATAGACAAGGCGTTCCTGTTTTTAAATTAGACAATCATCAGTTTATCGTTGCAGATAAGCGTTTAGTCTATGACCAAAGTCAAGTTCAAACTCAAAATAAACAAGCATGGTTAGAGCCAGAGTTTGTTATCTATAACAGCCCCTATGATGCGAAAGAAATTTCTTCATCTCTCTCTCCCTATCAACTTGTAACGGTGGATAGAACCCTCTTTGCTGAGGGACAAGAATTTCTTCATATTGATCAAGTTGGTTGGGTATCAAAAAATTTCGTCTCAGAAGAGGACAATCGTATCCAGAAGGTTCAAGAAATCTTATCAAACAACTATCAGAATGAAAATTATTCTATTTATGTTAAACAACTGACTACGGGTAAAGAGGCTGGGGTGAATGAAGACAGCAAACTCTATGCAGCTAGCATCTTGAAACTAGCCTACCTTTATTATGCTCAAGATAAGATAAATCAAGGGGAATATACGCTAGACAGTAGCTTCAAGTATATCACAGAAGTAAATAGTTTCCCTGGGTCCTATAAACCAGAAGGTAGTGGTAGCTTACCTAAAAAAGAAGATAACAAAGAATACAGTCTTCAACAGGTGATTACCAAGGTAACAAAAGAGTCTGACAATGTTGCTCATAATATTTTAGGTTATTATGTGACCAATCAATCTGACGGGGCTTTCAAAGAAAAAATGTCCACCATTATGGGTGAAGATTGGGATGTGAATGACAAATTGACTTCTTCAAAAATGGCTGGAAAACTTATGGAAGCTATTTATAATCAAAATGGTTTTGTCCTAGAGTCTCTAGGTAAGACCGATTTTGACAACCAACGAATCGCAAAAGGTGTTTCGGTTAAGGTAGCTCATAAAATTGGAGATGCCGACGAGTTTAAACATGACACTGCCATTGTCTATACGGATTCTCCTTTCGTTCTTTCTATTTTCACCAAAAATTCTGATTATGACACTATTGCTAAGATAGCTAAGGATGTCTATGAGGTTCTAAAATGAGGGAACGGAATTTTTTAAATCATTTTCTCCAAAAAGAGTATTTCAAAAAACATTCTAAAGTCTTATTGGCTCTGTCTGGCGGACTGGATTCAATGTTTTTATTCCAACTATTGTCTACTTACCAAAAAGAGTTGGAAATTGAGTTGATTTTAGCACATGTAAATCATAAGCAGAGAAGTGAGTCTGACTGGGAGGAAAATGAACTAAGGAAGTTAGCTGATGCAGCTGAACTTCCTATTTATATCACAAGTTTTTCAGGAGACTTTTCAGAAGCGCGTGCTCGAGAGTTTCGTTATGATTTTTTTAGGAAAATCATGAAAGAGGTTGGAGCAACTGCCTTGGTTACTGCCCATCATGCAGATGATCAGGTTGAAACGATTTTGATGCGCTTGATTCGAGGAAGTCGGCTACGTCATTTAACAGGAATAAAAGGAAGCCAAGTAGTTGATGATATTGAAATCCTCCGTCCCTTATTGCATTTTCATAAAAAGGATTTTTCAACAATTTTTCATTTCGAAGATCAAACAAATCAGGAAAGTACCTATTTTCGCAATCGCATTCGGAATAGGTATTTACCAGAACTTGAAAAAGAAAATCCTCGTCTTAAATCCGCCCTTTTAGATTTAGGAAGGGAAATTTCAGATTACCAAGCAACAATAACGGAGCTTTCTAAACAAATTGATGTGGAAGATTTGAATGAGCTATTTTCATACTCTCAACAAACTCAAGGAATCTTGCTCCAGAACTATCTTAATCAATTTCCAGACTTAAATCTGACAAAGGCTCAGTTTGCTGAAGTTCGACAGATTTTAGCAACTAAAAGCCAGTATCGTCATTCTCTTAAAAATGGCTATGAATTGATAAAAGAGTATCAGAATTTTCGAGTTTGCAAAATCAGTCCACAGGCCGATGAAAAGGAAGATGAACTTGTGTTACACTATCAAAATCAAGTTCGATATATGGGTTATTTATTTTCCTTTGGTATTCCTATTGAAGGGGATTTTGTTCAAAAAGTAACGGTTTCACGGGAAACATCTGTACATATTAGATGTCGAAAACCTGGCGATGTTATTATCCTGAATGGTCATCGAAAGAAACTGAGACGTTTATTTATAGATTTGAAACTCCCTATTGAAAAACGAAAAACAACCCCTATTATTGAGCAATTTGGAGAAATTGTCTCAATTTTAGGAATTGCGACCAGTGATTTGAGTAAAAACACGAAAAATGATATAATGAACACTGTAATTTATATAGAAAAAATAGATAGGTAAAAAGATGTTAGAACACGATATTGAAAAAATCCTCGTTTCACATGATGAAATTACAGAAGCAGCTAAAAAGCTAGGTGCACAATTAACAAAAGAATATGAGGGGAAAAATCCAATTCTTATTGGAATTCTGAAAGGATCGATTCCTTTTATGGCTGAATTGGTCAAACATATTGATACGCATATTGAGATGGACTTCATGATGGTATCTAGTTACCATGGTGGAACAGCAAGTAGTGGTGTCATCAATATCAAGCAAGATGTGACTCAAGATATCAAAGGAAGACATGTTTTATTTGTAGAGGATATCATCGATACAGGTCAAACTTTGAAAAATTTGCGAGATATGTTTATTGCAAGAGAAGCAGCTTCTGTTAAAATCGCGACTTTGTTGGACAAACCAGATGGACGTGTTGTTGAAATTGAAGCGGATTATACTTGTTTTACTATTCCAAATGAGTTTGTAGTAGGTTATGGTCTGGATTATAAAGAAAATTATCGTAACCTTCCTTATGTCGGAGTATTGAAAGAAGAAGTTTATTCAAATTAGAAAGATCTATCTTTAATGAAAAAACAAAATAATGGTTTAGTTAGAAATCCATTTCTCTACTTGTTAATTATCTTCTTCCTAGTGACAGGATTCCAGTATTTTTACTCTGGAAATACTGCTGGACGAAGCGAAAAAATTAACTATACAGAACTGGTAAAAGAAATTACAGCAGACAATGTAAAAGAATTAACCTATCAGCCAAATGGTAGCATCATTGAAGTGTCTGGTGTTTATAAAAATCCTAAGACTAGCAAAGAAGAAACAGGAATTCAATTTTTCACTCCTACAGCTACAACAGTAGAAAGATTCTCAAGTACTATTCTTCCGTCTGATTCAACAGTTTCAGAATTGCAAAAACTTGCTTCTGAACATCAGGCAGAAGTAACAGTCAAACATGAGAGTTCAAGCGGTATGTGGATCAATATCCTTGTCTCTGTTGTGCCATTTGCTATTCTTTTCTTCTTCCTATTCTCTATGATGGGAAATATGGGAGGAAATAGTGGCCGAAATCCAATGAGTTTTGGACGTAGTAAGGCCAAAGCTGCAAACAAAGAAGATATCAAGGTACGATTCTCAGATGTTGCGGGTGCTGAGGAAGAGAAACAAGAATTAGTAGAAGTTGTTGAATTCCTAAAAGACCCAAAACGATTTACAAAACTTGGTGCGCGTATTCCTGCGGGTGTTCTTTTGGAGGGACCTCCGGGAACAGGTAAGACCTTACTTGCTAAGGCAGTTGCTGGAGAAGCAGGGGTTCCGTTCTTTAGTATCTCAGGATCTGACTTTGTAGAAATGTTTGTCGGAGTTGGTGCAAGTCGTGTTCGTTCTCTTTTTGAGGATGCAAAAAAAGCAGCGCCAGCTATCATCTTTATCGATGAAATTGATGCTGTTGGTCGCCAACGTGGTGTCGGCCTCGGTGGAGGAAATGATGAACGTGAGCAAACTTTGAACCAACTCCTGATTGAGATGGATGGTTTTGAGGGAAACGAAGGAATCATCGTTATCGCTGCAACTAACCGTTCAGATGTTCTAGATCCAGCTCTTCTCCGCCCAGGACGTTTTGATAGAAAAGTCTTAGTTGGCCGTCCTGATGTTAAAGGTCGTGAAGCAATCTTGAAAGTTCACGCTAAAAATAAACCTCTGGCAGAAGATGTTGATTTGAAACTAGTTGCCCAACAAACCCCAGGATTTGTGGGAGCTGACTTAGAAAATGTTCTAAACGAGGCGGCTTTGGTTGCAGCCCGTCGCAACAAATCAATCATTGATGCTTCAGATATTGATGAGGCAGAGGACAGAGTGATTGCTGGACCATCTAAGAAGGATAAAACAGTATCACAAAGAGAACGTGAATTGGTTGCCTACCACGAGGCTGGACATACCATTGTTGGCTTAGTCTTGTCAAATGCCCGTGTTGTTCATAAAGTTACCATTGTACCACGTGGACGTGCAGGAGGATACATGATTGCACTTCCTAAAGAAGATCAAATGCTCCTGTCTAAAGAAGATATGAAAGAGCAATTGGCTGGCTTAATGGGTGGACGTGTAGCTGAAGAAATTATCTTTAATGTTCAAACTACAGGGGCTTCAAATGACTTTGAACAAGCTACTCAGATGGCGCGTGCAATGGTCACTGAATATGGTATGAGTGAAAAACTAGGACCAGTTCAATACGAAGGAAATCATGCTATGTTTGGTGCACAAAGTCCTCAAAAATCAATTTCAGAACAAACAGCCTATGAGATTGATGAAGAAGTACGTTTATTATTAAATGAGGCACGAAATAAAGCAGCTGAAATTATTCAATCAAATCGTGAAACCCACAAGTTGATTGCAGAAGCATTGTTGAAATACGAAACATTGGATAGTACACAAATTAAATCTCTTTACGAAACAGGAAAAATGCCTGAGAATGTAGAAGAGGAATCACATGCCCTATCTTATGATGAAGTAAAATCAAAAATGAGTGAAGAAAAATAACCGTAGAGAGGCTTGCCCTCTCTTTTTATGTTCTAATGTGATGGCTACCGAGCAGATGCCTTGATAGTCGCCCCCCTCGGACAGGTTTAGACGACAAATTATTAGGTACAATCTTAGCCTATGTACCAGAAAAAATGATTTATGTATCCTGCAATGTTTCGACCTTAGCTCGAGATTTAGTTAAACTAGTAAAAGTTTATGATCTCCAGTATATCCAGTCAGTTGATATGTTTCCCCACACTGCACGAACAGAAGCAGTTGTGAAGTTGGTTAAAAAAAAGATAGGATCGCTAAGACATAAAAAACAAACAAGATACGAATCAAAGCAAAAAAAGTATAACGGATAATTAAATAGTATAGGAAAAATTTATTATATAGAAGTGATAGAGCACAGAGGAGTAAGCTAAATGTCATTAAAAGAAAATCTAAATAAATATGACTATTTAAAAGAAATTTGCAAATTCTCAGATTTAACAAATGTAAACATAGAACAATTGATAAAAGGGGTGTCAAATGACGAAAAAAAATTGTGGGCAATGTTTGCTAGGAAAAGAAGAGGCTTGAATAACGATAATTCTGATTTGGCACAGATTTGCGTACAAGTTGGGAGTAGTATTAACATATACTCTGAGTTAAGAAGAATATTAAGATGTATGATTTCTGAACCAAAAAAAGAAAAAGTTTCTACAGAATTCACGGTTGATGCATATATGTTTACTACATTCATGGATAAAGACAGTATCAAGTACAGATCTATTTATAATGAATTCGAAGATTTTATTATTTATGAAATTATTGCTGAAAAATACTTAGCTAATATAGATTATGGAGACTATGATAAAATCAACTATTTGGAAGTGAAATTTGCGCTTGAACATCGTGCTTATTTATGGAATCCAGCCCCATCAACATATGGAAATAAAGAACGAGAAATACTCGCAACTTTTAAAACAAGAAAAGAGAACAAAGAGAAAGAAGTTGAAAATTTTTTTGTAGAATGAAAAAAGATCTTGACAAAGGTAAAAAAGTAGGTATAATAGAAAGAGTTGAAAAG
>OHAX01000701.1_pt1 | contig 18522 bp, 19 predicted proteins | sample 1577261 | NCBI WGS metagenome assembly OHAX01 (sample SAMEA3541483, study PRJEB24748) | human gut metagenome | biome: human gut; feature: human-associated habitat; material: faeces | place: China | collected 2012 | reverse complement strand
ATACCTCAATCAGATAGGGATACCAAGGATTGAGCGAACGAGCCTGCTCCTGCTGGGTCAAAAGGGCAACCAGCTGCTTTTCACGCTCGCTGAGCCCAGCTTCCTCCAGTAAAATCCACTGTTGAGAAGCTAAAGGGAGAGTGAGATAGCCCGGTTTCTCTACTGGCTGATCTGAAATCTGAGCTTCAGGAAACCAGTCCTGTAATTCCTTTGCAATCATATTCTAGCCCTCCACTTTTTGGATGCACCAAGAAATTAAGGTCTCTAGACGCTCCACATTTTCAGTCAGATGGAGATAGCCCATCACTGCTTCAAAACCTGTAGACATGCGGTAAGTCACCACATCAGCATTTTTAGCTTTTGTATGACTATTGGTATTGCGCCCACGTTTATAGATTTCTTCTTCTTTTTCCGTAAGGACTTGCTCCTCCAACATCAGGGAAATCAGGCGAGCCTGAGCCTTGGCTGAGACATACTTGGTTGCCTCCTGGTGGAGTTTATTGGGTTTGGTCATGCCTTTAAGGATGAGATGGCGACGGATATACATGGAGTAAACTGCATCCCCCTCAAAAGCCAGCGCAATCCCATTAATGAGATTGACATCAATCACGTGTCCACCTCACTCCATCTTTAGTGTCAAGGAGCTTAATCCCTTGAGCAGCCAATTGGTCACGAATCTGGTCCGCCGTCGCAAAGTCACGATTGGCACGCGCTTCTTGGCGTTTTTGAATCAAGGCTTCGATCTCTGCATCCAAAACTTCCTCAATAAAGACAATTCCAAAGACTTCTAACATGGCCGCAAGAACTTCCTTAACACTTGCATCATAGTTTCCTGAATTGATCCACTTGGCCATTTCAAAGACAACTGTGATACCATTAGCAGCATTGAAATCCTCATCCATAGCCGCTACAAACTTATCTTTAAATGCTTGTAATTCTTGAGCATCAACAGTCCCAGTAAATGGTTGCTCGTAAGTGTTCTTCAGATACTTGAGATTAGTCTCGGCATCACGAACTGCCTTTTCCGTAAAGTTGATTGGTTTACGGTAATGCTGAGTGGCAAAGAAGAATCGAAGCACTTGGCCATCAATAGTCTTCAATGCATCATGCACAGTGATAAAGTTACCCAAGGACTTAGACATCTTGACATTATCAATGTTAACAAAGCCGTTGTGCATCCAGTAGTTGGCGAAAATCTTGCCTGTTTTGGCTTCTGACTGGGCAATTTCATTGGTATGATGCGGAAACTCCAGATCGGCTCCACCACCGTGAATATCAATGGTATCGCCCAAAATCTCTGTCGACATGACCGAACACTCGATATGCCAGCCCGGACGACCAGGTCCCCAAGGGCTGTCCCAGGAAATCTCGCCTGGTTTGACAGCTTTCCAAAGGGCAAAGTCTACAGGATTTTCCTTGCGAGCCGTTTCTTCATCTGTACGACCTGAAGCACCTAGTTCCAAGTCTTCCAAAGTTTTATTAGCCAATTTGGCGTAGTTGTGGGATTTTTCCACACGGAAGTATACATCCCCCTGGCTCTCATAAGCAAAGCCTTTTTCAATCAAATCTTCCACAAAGCGTATGATATCCGCCATAAACTCCACTACACGCGGATGGCGAGTCGCAGGTTTCACGCCCAAGGCCGTCACATCCTCACGAAAGGCAGCGATGTACTTGTCCGCAACCTCCTGTGGCGTGATGCCTTCTTCCTTGGCACGGTTGATAATCTTATCATCCACATCCGTAAAATTGGAAATATAGGCAACTTCGTAGCCACGGTATTCAAAGTAACGACGAATGGTATCAAAAGCCACTGTTGAACGGGCATTCCCCACGTGGATATAGTTGTAGACGGTTGGCCCACAGACATACATCTTGACCTTGCCGTCCTCGATAGGGAGAAATTCTCGCAAATCACGAGACATGGTGTCATAGATTTTAATCATTCACTGTCTCCTTTCTGTTTCTTGTTTATCGTAAAAAGTAGTTTCAATCCAACTCTCTAGCAATTACTAAGGCTATCTCAAAGAAAGTCATAGCATCTGTTTTTCTTTCTTCATGTCTTGCATCCCACTCATGATTGTGATGGTCAACATAATCAGCCGTATAAAAAAATTGATAGACTTTTGCTTGTCGAAATTGTGCCCAAGCCATGATTGCTGAAGCTTCCATATCCACAACAGTCGCACCTGCTGCTAATCTACGTTTGACCTTATCGGCTGTTTCACGATAGAAAGCATCTGTGGTCCAAGCCTTTGTTCGAATGTGCTCAATGCAAGATTTATTCAAAGCTTCTTCCATGGTTAAGAGCAAAGTTTCGTCATAAGCTATCTCATCACTTGCAGGAGCGTAATGATAACTTGTACCTTCATCACGTAGAGATGAACTTGGTAGGATAATCTTATCTGCCTGAATAGACTGATCTAGAACTCCGCAAGAACCCAACACAATAAAGTTCTTAAATCCTCTTGCTTTGAGTTCTTCTAAGAGCCCAACAACCATCGGGGCTCCAATCGTAGCTATAGCAACTGCTACCTTACTCCCATCCTTTTCATAGATATACCATGGAAATCTACCATTTAGATTGGTTAGATAGCCACCTTCGTAAACATCTTCAAACTGCTTTACTCGTTCAATGATTTCTCCATTAAAAGATAAAATGATCGTGTCACAGATTTCTCCACCACCACGAATACTTCGATCAGTTGGTTCGATAACAGCAGGTACATTTTCGAATTCTTCTAATAGCATTTTTCTACTCTTTCTCATTCAAATAAACTACCTGTGTCTGTTTGACAAAGCCGATTTTTTCATACAAGCGCTTAGCACCTACGTTGCAGTCCTCTACTGCAATCTGAAATTCCTTATCATTTTGCTCAATCAGTTGGTTGACTAGGGATTTTGCTAAATAGCTTCCGTAGCCTTTGCCACGTTCAAGTTCTGATATTGCTAAACCGTAGAAGTAATTCGTATTAGTCGATAAATCTACCGTGCAAGTCCCAATAACCTGACCGTCTTTTAATAAAATATATAGGCGACTTTCTGAATCCTTCAGAGCTTCAGCGACATATCTATCCACAACTTCTCTCGATTCATGTTCCTCTGAGAATGCCTGAAATTTTAACTGGCTAATTTGCTCCTGATACGAACTATCTGCTAACAAAACTTCAAGATTAGAAACATTTGCTAACTGATAAGGTCTTCTATCCTTACCTAACCAGGTTTCTGTATCTTCATCCTCAACCAATCCCCAGTTGCTGACAAAATCAGGATGACGCTCTAGAAAAATACGTTCTGTCTGAAAAGTAACTGAACGAATAGGGAAAGGAGCCGTTTCTTTCTCAAAACTCGTAAACAAAGCACGCGCAATTCCCTGACGGCGATGATTTGGATGAACCAGTATCGTCACTTCCACATCTTGGTCATCCGCATAGACAGTTAATAGACCAACAAGTTCGCCTTTTTCATAATAAAGGAAAAAGGCGGGCATGTTTGGGTCAAAATTAAGCATGTTAGAGAGATAAGGAGCACGATAAGTTCCATCATAGGCTTGGCAACAGTTAATTAGTTTTTTCGCCTCAGATAACTCTTCTTGGCTCAACTTATTTCTTGCTTGAATCATATAGGTATCCTCTACAACCCCGACGATCTGTGACTGGCTTCTTTAGCCTGCTCGAGTTTATTGACGTAGTACTCCCGTTTTTCTTCGACCTCGTGGATGATAGGCTCATCCTTCTGTCCATGAACTCGGACGATCTTAGCCGGAATACCGACAACTGTTACATCACTAGGTACGTCTGCCACGACTACTGCAGCTGCACCAACCTTGGCATTTTCACCGATTTCTACCGGTCCGATAACTTGGGCATGGGCCGATATGAGAGCTCCTTTACGCACAGTCGGATGGCGTTTGCCAACATCCTTCCCTGTTCCACCAAGAGTCACTCCGTGATAGAGAAGAACGCCTTTTTCAACAATCGCTGTCTCTCCAATTACCAATCCTGAACCGTGGTCGATAAAAACACCTGAGTCAATCTGGGCACCCGGATGAATCTCGATTTGAGTCCAAAAGCGCCAAAACTGACTGTGCATACGAGCCAGGAGTTTAAAGCCATGCTTCCAGAGAAAATGCGAGAGACGGTGGGCAGCTAAGGCCTTTACACCTGGATAAGTCAGCAAAACTTCCAAACTGGTGCGTGCCGCTGGATCATTTTCTTTTACAATATCAATGGTTTCGCGCCACCATCCCATACATTTCTCCTTTTCTTATTCTGAATCTTTTGGTGTTTCTGTAACTTCTTTCTTAGGTTTGTGGTCCTTGTGATGACGTGGACGGTGAGGTCGCTCAGACTTTTCGCCTTTTTCATCATGCTCAGGTTTTGGCGGACGAGGAAGAAGTGCCTTCATAGAGGCATCGATACGACCTTTTTCATCAATCTTGATAACCTTAACATCGACTTCATCACCGATAGCTACCAAGTCCTCGACACGGTTGGTGCGAGTCCAAGCCATTTCAGAAATGTGCACAAGCGCATCTGTCTTGTCAAAGAGGTTGACAAAGGCACCGAATTTCTCGATACGAACAACCTTAGCATGGTAAACTTCATCCACTTTGGCTTCACGAACCAAACCAGCAATGATTTCTTTAGTACGATTAATGGCATCTTGGTCGCTAGAGTAGATAGAAACATTACCTTCTTCGTCGATATCAATCTTAACGCCTGTTTCAGCGATAATCTTGTCGATGGTTTCTCCACCTTTACCGATGACAATCTTGATCTTGTCTACATCAATCTTGATGGTATCAATCTTCGGAGCAGTTGGAGCCAATTCTGGACGAACTTCTGGAATCGTTTCTTCAATCACATCAAGGATTTCAAAACGAGCTTTCTTGGCTTGAGCAAGAGCCTCAGTCAAGATTTCTGCAGTAATTCCTTGGATCTTGATATCCATTTGGAGGGCTGTAATCCCGTCACGAGTACCTGCAACCTTGAAGTCCATGTCTCCAAAGTGGTCTTCCAAACCTTGGATATCTGTCAAGACAGTGTAGTTGTTTCCATCTGAGATGAGACCCATGGCAATCCCTGCTACGGGCGCCTTGATTGGCACACCACCAGCCATAAGGGCAAGCGTTCCCGCACAGATAGAGGCTTGAGAAGAAGAACCATTTGATTCCAAGACCTCTGCCACCAAGCGGATAGCGTATGGGAATTCTTCCAAACTTGGCAATACTTGAGCAAGAGCACGTTCCCCGAGAGCACCGTGACCAATCTCACGACGACCTGGCGCACCATAACGACCAGTTTCCCCGACAGAGTATTGAGGGAAGTTATAGTGGTGCATAAAGCGTTTCTTGTACTCTGGGTCCAAACCATCGATGATTTGAGTCTCACCCATCGGAGCCAAAGTCAAAACTGAAAGAGCCTGAGTTTGTCCACGAGTGAAGAGACCAGAACCATGTACACGAGGAAGGAAGTCAACAACCGCATCCAAAGGACGGATTTCATCGACCTTACGACCGTCAGGACGAACCTTGTCTTCTGTGATCAAACGGCGCACTTCTGCGTGTTCCATTTGTTCCAAGATTTCAGCCACATCACGCATGATGCGGTCAAATTCTTCATGGTCCGCATATTTTTCTTGGTAAACTGCAGTAACTTGGTCTTTAACTGCTTGAGTTGCAGCTTCACGAGCCAATTTTTCTTCTACTTGGACCGCTTTTTGGAGGTCGCTGTTGTAAGCTGCAATGATTTCAGCTTGCAAGTCAGCGTCTACATGAAGCAATTCCACTTCTGCTTTTTCCTTACCAACCGCAGCGACGATTTCTTCTTGGAAGGCAATCAATTCTTTGACTGCTTCGTGCCCTTTAAGAAGGGCTTCCAACATGATTTCTTCTGACAATTCTTTGGCACCAGACTCAACCATGTTGATAGCATGCTTGGTACCAGCTACTGTCAATTCAAGAAGAGAGCGCTCTGCTTGTTCTTGCGTTGGGTTGATGATGATTTCCCCGTCCACATAGCCTACTTGTACCCCAGCGATTGGTCCGTCAAATGGAATATCTGAGATAGAAAGTGCCAAGGATGATCCAAACATTGCCGCCATTGGAGCAGAGGTATTTTCATCATAAGAAAGGACGGTGTTGATCACTTGCACTTCGTTACGGAAACCTTCCGCAAACATTGGACGGATTGGACGGTCAATTAAACGCGCTGTCAAAGTCGCATCTGTTGAAGGGCGCCCCTCACGTTTCATAAAGCCACCAGGAAACTTCCCAGCCGCATACATTTTTTCTTCATAGTTGACTTGAAGAGGGAAGAAATCCCCAGTTGCCATCTTCTTAGACATAACTGCCGCAGTCAAGACAGTTGACTCACCGTAACGCACAACAACTGCGCCATTTGCTTGCTTAGCAACCTGACCAGTCTCTACGATTAACTCACGACCCGCAAAAGTCGTTTGAAACACTTGTTTTGTCATTTTAATCCCCTTTGGATTGATGAAATTATACGCCTTGCCTACAAAGATCAAGATACTAAGGACGTAAAGAATCCCGTATGAAAATAGGAGTTTGACGCAGTGTGCGATGCACACCAGGAAATCTATCTTTTTCACTAGGGATTCAGCCCGTGTTCAACTTTCAAGATACAAATCATTAGAAAGGTTTGATACTAAAGCATCTAATCCTTTCACGCTAATCGCTATCATGCGATTAGCTAAATGCTTTACTAACTCCCTTGTCAAATAATATCGATTTGACTCGTTCGTGTCGCTCAAACTAAATACCGAAAAGAACAAATTATGAAAAAATTTCTATCATAAAATTGAGAATCGACAAAGCCTTTAACACTTTTATACCCTCATCTTTGTATCAAGTACGTACAGAGTCTATTTTATCATACTTTTCTTAAAAAGTGCGGGCTTTTCTATTAAAAAGGAACCATTCCCCTCACCTGAGAAGAATGGTTTGCTTTTTATTATCCTAAAGACTGATGGTTGAACAAGGCATGGGTTGCTTGGTGGATGTATTTTGCTGTTTCAGCATTGTTCATGGTGTAAAGATGCACACCTGCGACATCCTGAGTGACCAAGTCCACAATTTGGTCCACTGCATAGGCAAGTCCTGCTGCTCTGAGCGACTCAGGATCATGCTCATACTTGTCTAAGATAGCCTTAAATTTACGTGGAAGATGGATATTCTCACAAGTCTTCAAGAGACGAAGCGCTTGGTTACGGTTAAGAATGGGCATGATCCCCGCATGAATAGGAACATCAATCCCTGCCAAGGTACACTTGTCTTGGAAATCATAGAAACGCTCATTGTCAAAGAAAAGTTGCGTTACGAGGCTGGAACAGCCTGCATCCACTTTCTTCTTGAGATTTTGAATATCTGTGATTTGGTTTGGCGAGTCAGGATGTCCCTCTGGGTAGCAAGCACCAACAATATCAAAATGAGGAGCTTGTTCCTTGATGAACTCGATCAAGTCCGTTGCGTAGCGGAAATCCTTTTGCGGTTCCACATCAGGGATAATATCCCCACGCAGGGCCAAGATTTTCTGTACCCCAACCTTATCCAAGTCCGCAATGGTTTCAGCAACTTTGTCCTTGGTCAGATAGATAGCTGGCAAGTGGGCAATGGTTGGAATCGCCAAGTCATTCTGGATAAAGTCAGCCAAACGAACCGTTGTTTCCTTGATATTAAACTTATTATTGCTGGCAGTCACACTGATAAAGTGCGGTGTCAGCTCCCGCATATCCTGCAAAGCTGAAATAATTTTATCATTACCCACAGCTGGGTTTGGAGGGAACACTTCAAATGAAAGTGACGGAGTTTGGCGTGACATAGTCATTATCCTTTTCTTTTTGATTTCATGATTGCTAAGCCGGCTTGGGCCAAGCAGTTCCTTGATCAGTCAGGGTCAAGAGAGAAATCCTATCTTACAATTTCTCACGCGCAGCTTTTGCTGCTTCGACAAGGCGGATCAAGCTTTCTTTTGTTTCTGGAATACCACGTGTTTTCAAACCACAGTCAGGGTTGATCCAAACTTTCTTGCTTGGAACTTTGGCAAGAATAGCATCGATTGTGTGGTCGATTTCGCCTTCATTTGGCACACGAGGTGAGTGGATATCGTAAACCCCAGGTCCCACTTCTGTTTGGAAGTTTTTCGCTTTGAGTTCGTCCAAGATTTCAAGGTTCGAACGGCTTGCTTCAAAAGAAATAACGTCCGCATCCATGTTGTCGATAGCTGGGATGATATCTGTAAATTCTGAGTAACACATGTGAGTGTGGATTTGAGTATCTGGCGCAACTGTAGAGTGTACCAAGCGGAAGGCTGGAATTGCCCAGTCAAGGTAGTCTTCGTACCAGTCGCTACGACGAAGTGGCAATTTCTCACGAAGAGCAGCTTCGTCGATTTGGATAATCTTCACGCCAGCAGCTTCAAGGTCAAGAACTTCATCCTTGATGGCAAGAGCGATTTGAAGAGTAGAATCCTTGATAGAGATGTCTTCACGTGGGAATGACCAGTTAAGGATAGTAACAGGTCCAGTCAACATACCTTTGACAGGCTTGTCTGTACGGCTTTGTGCGTAGCTAGACCATTTAACAGTGATTGGGTTGAGACGAGTGACATCACCCCAAATGATTGGTGGTTTCACCCCACGCATACCGTATGATTGTACCCAACCATTCTTAGAGAAGAGGTAACCCGACAAGTTTTGACCGAAGTACTCAACCATGTCGTTACGCTCGAACTCACCGTGTACCAGCACGTCAAATCCAACTTCTTCTTGCCATTTGATCCATTCGTCAATAGTTTCAGCAAGAAAAGCGTCGTATTCTTCTTGTGACAATTCACCTTTACGGTAAGCCAAACGTTTGGCACGGACTTCCTTAGTTTGAGGGAATGAACCGATGGTTGTTGTTGGAAGTGCTGGAAGTTTGAAAGCTTCTTCTTGGATAGCTTCACGCTCAGCAAAGGCTGGCAAACGAGTATAGTCAGCGTCTGTCAATCCAGCGATACGCGCACGAAGTTCTGCATTTTCACCCACACGCTCAATCGCAAAGAGTTCTTTGTTAGCTGCAAGTGCTTCTGCACCTTGACCATTGCGGATAGCATCCAAGTCACGAAGTTCTTCCAATTTTTCAACTGCAAAGGCAAAGTGGTTCAAGATAGCAGGTTCAAATTCTTCGTTAGCAGTTGTAAATGGCACATGAAGAAGTGAGCATGAGCTTGTCAAGACAATGTTTTCAGCTGGAATTTGCTCAAGAATAGCTAAGCTCTTTTCATAGTTGTTACGCCAAATGTTTTTACCATTGACGATACCTGCATAGAGAGTCTTGTCAGCTGGGAAACCACCTTTAACGAGTTCAAGAGTTTTCTTACCTTCAACGAAGTCCAAACCGATGGCATCTACTGGCAAGTTCACAAGGTCAGCATAAACGTCACGCACATCACCAAAGTAAGTTTGAATCAAGACCTCAAGACCTTTTTTATCAGCCAAAAGTTTGTTGTAGAGGTTCAAGAAGAGAGCTTTTTCTTCAGCTGTCAAATCTTTGACAAGAGCCGCTTCGTCGAGTTGGATGCGAGTCGCACCAAGTTCCGCCAATTTAGCAAAAACTTCTTGGTAAGCAGCCACTAAGCTATCTACGAAGTCTTCAGCTTTCACGTCTTCTTCAAAGTCTGACAATTGAAGGAAAGTGAATGGACCTACAAGAACAGGACGAGTGTTCAATCCAAGTTCTTTTGCTTCTTGGAACTCATCAAAGATCTTGTGACCAGCAAGTTTAACTTGAGTGTCTTTTTCAAATTTAGGAACGATGTAGTGGTAGTTGGTGTTGAACCATTTCTTCATCGGAAGGGCACGAACATCCCCTTTTTCCCCTTGGTAACCACGTGCCAAAGCAAAGTAGCGCTCAAGCTCAGACAAGTCTAAGTTTTGGACAGAAGCAGGAACCACGTTGAAGAGGAAAGCTGCATCTAGGAAGTTGTCATAGTGAGAAAAGTCATTTGATGGAATTTCAGTGATGCCTTTTTCTTTGACAATGTTCCAGTGTTTAGCACGCAATTCTTTAGCCGCAGCCAAGAGTTCTTTTTCTGAGATTTCTTTTCTAAAGTATTTTTCAGTTGTAAATTTTAATTCGCGGAATTCGCCCAAACGAGGGAAACCGATGATTGTAGTTGACATGATGTGTCCTCCAAAATTTGTTGTTGAAACTATCTTAACAGAAAAGAAAGGGTCTGTATAATTGTAAATAATTAGGCTTTGATATAGTTTGAAACTATATCTCTCTTTTAGACAAAAGAAAAGGACTTAAGAACAGTGCCTCAAATCCTTTGTATAGCTTGCTTTATATCGTCTTTTAGTTGAAATTCTCAAACAAGCTATTAATAATTCTTATAAGTGCCTATGGCTTGTTATTAGAAAAGACTATAGGTTGACTTTCCTTTGGTATTTTTGATGTTTCCCTGGAAAAGTGCGGACGGGAGGTAAAATTATCCAGTGGATGATTTTAGCAAACCAAGTTATTTCATCCCTATCAACCTTTTTCCTGTTCAAGCGGGACGACTGCTAGTGTCTTACCTAAACTGGCTAAAACTTTCAAAACCGTATCCAACTGAGGACTAGTCTTTCCTGTTTCCATCCTAGCTATGACGGGCTGACTTACTCCACTGAGTTCCTCTAGCTTTTTCTGACTGATACCTTTCTCATGCCTAGCCTCAATCAACTCACTCATAATAGCCACTCGCATATCACTTTCAAGGATTTCCTCCTTGGTGAAGAGTTCAGATCGGACATCTTTCCAGTTACTCCCAATAGCACTATTCTTCATCACTTAACCCTCTTTCTTTTATGTCCTTCAGTTCACGCTTGGCTTTTTCAGTTTCTCTTCTAGGAGTCTTTTGAGTCTTTTGAGTCTTTTTGATAAAATGATGTAAAAGAACAAAACTCCCATCAAGCCACGCTACAAATAAAATCCTATCTTTAAGAGGTCTTAGTTCCCAAATCTCATCTTCCAAATGTTTGATATAGGGTTCACCAGTTCTAGTCCCATGCTGACTAAGCAACTCGATATAGTCGTTTAGTTTATTGAGTTTGATGCGACTATCCTTACTCTTCTTTCTAGCCAATTCTCTCATATAATCTAAGACTGGCTCGTTTCCATTTTTGTCTTTATAGAAGTAAATCGTGTGCACCAAGCAACCTCTTTCTAATTTAATTATAACTTAAAAGTTATTAAAAGTAAATTCTAATATCCATAAAAAGAAGACCTTAGAAAAACTCTAAAGGTCTTATCTTTATTATTCGAAAAAGCTTAAAGAAATACTAGACGTTCACAACTTCTGTACCCTTACTCCAACTCTATCCCCTTCTCTCGGAGATTATCCAGACACTCCTCATAGTAGGCAGCATCATGTTCGCTATAGATAGGACTGGTCAGCTTCTCCTCAGACAAATACTCATAAGGAGGGCAGGTCTTACCGCGGTAATTCTTGTCCAGCCACTCTGGGCTGATATTATAGCCACGATTAGCCATCTCCTCCATGATCAAGCGATGATAGGCATAGAGACTATAGGGCGAGTGGGTAAAGACATAGTCCACCGTCGCATGCTTTCTGCCCCAGCCATTGCCACGCAGGGCGCAGCATTCTCGATGTTGCCCCAAAAGTTGAGGACGGGGAAGCTGTGAAATCAAAGCCTCATGCCAAAGTCTCATGGGAGTCTCCTTTCAGTAAAGTCGAATGTTGCAAGTAGGTATTGGGATAGCGATCCAGCAACACTCGAGTCTTAGCAATCAAGTCTTCCTTGGAAACCTGACCAAAACGATAGCGATCCAGCAAGAGCATATAGTCCTTGCGCTCAGCATCTGTCGCTTTCTTTTTGAAATAGCCCCATATATGCTGGAAGGCATTGCAAACTTGACCCCTATGTTCTGGGATTTGACAGGCACGGTCAATCAGTTCTTGAACATGACTCAGCTCCACCTGTTCATTCTTGAGATATTGGCGAATCTCATTGTAAATATTGCTGGAATGGCTCAAAACGAGGTATTTATTTCTAGCCCAGAGTTGTTGGCACTGGGATTTTGGGTTAGTTTGTTCCATCTTTCTCCTTACTTTCTATCAGTTTCCAGGAAACATGGAAACAAAGATATATCTTAAAAAAATGAGCGAATCAATTACACTCATCACCCTTTAAATTCCTTCAAAAACTCTTTGAGTTCTGCATCGGCTTCTGGTGTAGTTCCGTGGAGTTGGTTCAGCATTTCAAGTAGGGAAACTGTTTGGTTTTGGATTGCTTGATTTGTCTCGTTAATCTTGCTGACAATTTCTGTCAGGGGCTCGACTTCTTCTTCCTCAAAGGTGTCCACATAGCGAGGGATATTGAGATTGTAGTCATTTTCAACGATTTCTTCATAGCTTGCCAGATGGGCAAACTTGTCAATCTCCTCACGAGACTTGTAGGCTTCCAGAATCTTCTCAATATGGGTATCCGTCATGATATTCTGATTTTTGCCCTTATCAAACTCCTTAGAAGCATCGATAAAGTAGACATCACGATTGGTGCGGTTCTTTTTGAGAATGATAACCGTAGTCGGAATGCTGGTATTAAAGAAGATATTAGCTGGTAGACCGATAACCATATCAATGGCCCCTTCTTCTAGCAAGGCCTTACGAATGGTTCCTTCCGCATTTCCACGGAAAAGCACACCGTGGGGAAGAACGATAGCCATAACTCCATTATCTTGCTTGAGATGGTAGTAACCATGTAAAAGGAAGGCAAAGTCAGCCTTGGACTGGGGCGCAAGTTTCCCAAAAGGAGAGAAACGAGGATCATTCAGGAAGCCAGAGCTTGCAGACCACTTGGCAGAGTATGGAGGGTTCATGAGAACACCATCAAAGTTGGTTGGCTCTTGAGTCGGCCAGTCTTCATCCAGTGTATCAGCATTGTGGAGAAATTGATTCTCAACTGGAACGCCGTGTAGGATCATGTTCATCCGAGCCAAGTTATAAGTGGAGGTGTTGAGTTCCTGACCAAAGTAGACCACCGTCTGCGGTTTATGAGAGTATTTCTTGGCATTGAGCAAGAGCGAACCAGAACCCATGGTCGCATCATAGATGGTAAAACCTTGCTGGTCCTCACGACCCAAAAAGGCAATCTGAGTCATGAGTTTGGCAACTGGCTGAGGTGTATAAAACTCACCAGCTTTCTTACCCGAGTCGGTCGCAAACTGTCCAATCAGATACTCATAGGCATCCCCCAGCATATCGCCAGCATGACCAGCCACATCTAGCACAGCCAACTCCTTCATAACTGCTGCCACCGTTTGGTTTTGCTTTTGAGGAGTTGCCCCTAGCTTTTTAGAGTAGAGGTCGATATCTTCAAAGAGATTTTCATAGAGGTCGTCGCTCTGCTCGATATCACGAAAACCTTGAGCTAGATCTTCCAGCTGGAAAGTCCCCTCATTGACACGTGCTACTAGAGCCGTAAAAGTCAAGTCTGGCTTGATGATATAGTTGAGCTCATCATTCATAACAGAGACCAGATCCTCATGGGTGTCTGCATCCTCGTAGTAGTTGCGATAGACCTCAAGGGCATCCTCAAGACTATCTGTCCCTTCTTCCATGGTCTCAGCCACGAAAAAGAGCATCTTGTCTGACAGATACTTATAAAAGACCATACCCAAAAGATAGGACTTGTAGTCGTTGGCATCCATCTTAGAGCGGAGAACATCCGCTGAGTTCCACAGGGCTTGGTAGAGCGACTGGGACGTTTGTGTTGTTTCCATCGTGTTTCTTTCTAAGTTTTGAAATTTATTTTTAAACAAGCATTCATTTATAACAAATCACTTCTTTTTTAATCGTTCGAATCAAATCTAAAGGAATAGAAGAGACTGGAAGTTGATAAACGATATTTTTTCGAGGGTTATAAAAGCCAAGATTTTCGATAGCAAGGAAATCGGGGTCAAAGGAATGTAACCCCATGATATAGTATACAAGGACTTGTAGTGTATGGTCTTTATTGGGAGCTGTTTTAGTCACCTTAAAATCCCACAGTGTATCCTTGGTAAGAAAATCTCCATCACCCTTATCAATCGTGTCTGTATAACCCCCAAGAAAATGAAAGCCATCCTTTACCAAAGGACCATAGAGGTCGAAAAAGCAAAGATTTCGTTCTACCATGATACGAATATTCTCTATCGTTTCGGCATCCACTGAAATTTCCTCAAAAGGTTTATAATACTTAATCCCCGCACGATAAACAACATCAAAAGAAGCCAAACGACAAGCACTTTCTATCGATAAGTCATCCAATCCTGTCACCAAATCGAGCAGTGCTTCTGCTAGGTCTTCCAAGCCAACCATCCGAGCTCCCATGAGAGAAATTCTGAAAGCATTACGGGCTTCTGCCCCTTTCATAAAACGAGTCAAGTAGTCCACACAAATCCCCACTAAACTAGGAGATACAGACTCTACTGGGTTCAGAACTCTGTGATCTTCGAACTGCTCTACTGAAAATAACTTGATAGGCAAGTAGCCACCTCGAGGTTGGTTAATTTCTTTGATACGTTGTGTTACAGATACCATGAATGCTCCTTTTTATAGATAATTTTTTAAGGAATGTTACTTCAGTTTTCCTTCTTCCGTAATCGCCTAGCAGAGCTGGCTTCCATCTGATGACTTGTAATTGGATTAGTATATAATCTCCCTAACGCCAATTTTAAAAAACTTGTCAATCGTTTGTTGGTATCAATAATAAATTTTCCTTCTGAGACCTTAAAATCCTGCTCTGGATATTGTTCATATGATGTTAATAAGGTGCTAATTATTGAGGTATCAGATAGGTTAATTTCATCATCTTTTAGAATTGCCACCATCTTTAAATTATTAGATTTAATTTCAAAATCTGAGAAACTAACTAAATCAATTCTTTTTAATTCATCAACTTCTGCAAGACTAGCTATACGGTAATAATCATCAATACCTTTGAATAGGCTATGAATCGTCCTAAAACTTCTAAAGTACAATTTATTATTTCCATCATAATAGGCATCGTTCTCAGATTTTAATTCTATACCATTTTCAATAATTGTTCTTTCAGCTCTTCTATGTCTCAATTTTAAGATTGACTTATCAACCAGTCTCTTTGATTGTGTAATTTTTTGAAAAACTAAACCGTCATTTTCAACTTTTCGAAAAATCAAATCAATTTTCGAGAACTCTTCTTCATTCACATCATTTAGACCCGCAGTATTTAAAAATTTATCTTCATATTCTTTAACCATAGACATATGCTTATCATCAATTTCAATATAGAACCATTCCTCATGTTCTAATTTTATTTCTGGATCAAATTCTCTACTATTTTCAGAATCAATCTCCGGAGCAACTAATTCAGAAATATCATCCGTGTTATCCAATTTTCTATATGTCCGACCAACTTTTACTAAAAACATACTATTCCTTCTCCAAAAAAGTAAAATTATTTATTCTAACTAGTCCTTTTATAGTCCCAGTTTCTTTAACATCTTTTTTCTTACTATAGATAATAAAGACATTGCCGTTTTTATCAGTGACTCTGTAATAACGATATGAAAGTAACCATATCAAATTGAAATAATACGATCTCTCCATCAGAATCCACCATATTAGAAAAATGAGAGCTATTACTACAATCTGATATAAGAATGTTAATTCACCTAAACCCAGCATAATTACAAAAAGGCCTAGGTAAGTTGGAATGATTTCATTTTCTACTGGTTGTATACTTTCAACTTGAGCAGTATCATTTGCTTCTTTAAATCTTATCAAATACTGTAAGGCTCCAAAAGAAAAAGAAAGCATCAATAAAATCAACACCCCTATTTTTAGAAAACTACAAGCACAAGTATCATGTGAGGGAAAAATGTCTATAGTAAATAGATACAAGACTAAACCTGGCGAAAAAGAACAAATTGATAAACAAAACGACAAACACAATCTTTTAAATTTTTTCATAACAAAATTCTATATAAACATATCCTTCAAGAGTTTCTTTTTAAGTATTTCTAACTGTGAAATTTTTTCTTGGTGAGAGCTGATGAGGTTATCAAGGTTTGAGAAACAGGCACCGATGGCTTGTTGTTCAGCTATTGGCGGTAAATAAAATGGAATCTCCGAAAAAGTTGGAAACTGTACACGTTGTTTTTCAATCAGAGTTCCTGTAGCAAACTGTTTATATTGATAAATTGCGTACGTTGTTTTCAATAGAATTTTTAAAAAATCATTATCAAATTTTTCTATATCTCTATTTTTCATCACAACATAATAACCAGAAACTGAAATAGTAACTTCATTATCGTTTAAATCCAAAGCACCTAATGTAAGATTCATTGGATTATAAACAAACTCATTTACATCAACCTTTTTAAATTTATCATTCTTTTTTACCAAAAAATCTCTTTTATAACGATTTGTTTTAGGTATTAATCCATTCTCAACTGTTAAACTCCATAACTCGTTTTCTACAGAAGGTTCAATATAATTTGATACTTGTTCAAAAATATCACCTAGGTAATACTTACCCCACTCGCCTTCAAATTCATCTAAACGAATCTCAGGGACTGTCTGTCCGGCTTTGGGAAACATCTTGGAAAGCATGCTCGCCTTGAGAGATTGGTAGTTGACGAGATTATCTTTATAGTTCGCAAGAAGGTCGTCGAGAGTACGGAAAAGGGAACCAATGGCGGATTGTTCGTCGTTAGAAGCAGGAATACTAAACTCTGTCTGTGAAACTGTCTTCCAATCAGAACGTGGCATCTTTGTTCCAGATGTATCATTTGCAACTCTTTGAAATTTTGGCGATTGAACTAACGAAAACAGAAATTTTGAATCACAATTTCTTGCCTGCAAGACCCAAAAATCTCCTAACGCAATACCATTAAAATTTGGGTGTAGCCAGTTTTTTAAATATGGACGTAACTTTCCATATAAAATATCATTTGTTTCAAATACTATTCCTTTGCGACAATCAATATTTTTACTTAATTCTTTGTTTAATCTCCCTTCTCCAGAAAGAATATCTTGATATTCAATTCTTGGTAAATCAGGGTTATCAGAACTTTTAGTTCTCCTTTTAGCTATTTCTTCAAAAGTACTTCTTACCCATGAATGTTTATTTTTTAAGAACCTAATTTTTGGCTTCTCCATCCGTATCCTGCTTTCTCGCTATTTTAAATTTTAAATTAGATACATTATATTCTTGTTTTATTATTTTTTCTGCCATTTTCTCTGGAGAAACTAACCTAAATGTAGTTTCTGTTATATACTTAGTTAAATAAGTCCTTAACTCATCACATTTTTCAGTTAATTTAGACTTTTTCATAAAGTCATCCGTAACTTCTTGATAATCTTCAAAACTCTTCACCTGGCTTATTCTTTTATGATAGTCTACAAAAATTAAAACTTCCTTACGAACCTCTTCTTTTAACCTAGATAATTCGATATCATCTTGTATAACCAGAGTTAGCAATAATAAATCTCTTAATTTTATAATTGAATTATATTTAGGAAGCAAATAATCTGAATATAATAAAGGAAAAATTTTTTCAAACTCAATATTTTCATCTGATTCTACTTCTTTAGGGATCATCTTTACGAATTCAAATATTGCATCTGCAAATAAATTTTTAGCAATTCTTAAATCGCTCAATATCTCATATGAACGCTCTGCTCGCTCAATTGTATATTGTAAGAAAATACGTTCTCTTTCGTTCTCTTCTTGTTTTTCAAAAAATTCTCGTTGTAACTTATGTTCATCTTGTAGCTGTTTAAGTTGCTGCTTATTTTGAAGCTTCGCAACATACACTGCTACACCAGCACCTAGTAAAGCCCCCATCATGGAACTAATAAACTGAGAATTAAGAAATGTAATTATAAAATCCATTTATTGTAATTTCCCCTAAGTATAAAGTATTAATAATATTATTGCAAGTTACATACTATTCAAAGATTATTTAATCCAAAAGAACTTCTCTCATCCCATCAATATAATCGCTTTTAATAAATACAACATTTCTATTTCCGGTTAATTCAACAAGTTTATCTTTTCCTAGAATGATAGCTAAATTCTTAACGATAGAGCGTTTAGCAGACTCGTTGTAATAGGTAAAAATAAATCGATAATTATATCTTTTTAAATCAGCTATTTTAAAACATTTTTCAAATATCTCTTTATCAAGTGGATCAACCGAGTGTCCAAACACAATAATATTCTTTGAAACTGCTGCACCCCACTCTGATAATTTTCTAGAAATAAAAAATTTTTCATATAAATTCCCAGTCTCTTTAACAACACGTTGATAGTATTTTTGGTAAGGTATTAAATCAGAATTAACATTATTCTCCTTATCTTCTATACCAAAAACCAATGTATTTACTGCTGATTTATTTCTATTTAAATCAATTTCCCCGTGAATATAATGTGTATTTTCTATAGGAATTTTGAAAAGTTAATATGGAGTATGGGTATAATTGAAAC
>OHAX01000677.1_pt1 | contig 19068 bp, 13 predicted proteins | sample 1577261 | NCBI WGS metagenome assembly OHAX01 (sample SAMEA3541483, study PRJEB24748) | human gut metagenome | biome: human gut; feature: human-associated habitat; material: faeces | place: China | collected 2012 | reverse complement strand
GGCGTGGACTACCAGGGTATCTAATCCTGTTTGCTCCCCACGCTTTCGAGCCTCAGCGTCAGTTACAAGCCAGAGAGCCGCTTTCGCCACCGGTGTTCCTCCATATATCTACGCATTTCACCGCTACACATGGAATTCCACTCTCCCCTCTTGCACTCAAGTTAAACAGTTTCCAAAGCGTACTATGGTTAAGCCACAGCCTTTAACTTCAGACTTATCTAACCGCCTGCGCTCGCTTTACGCCCAATAAATCCGGACAACGCTCGGGACCTACGTATTACCGCGGCTGCTGGCACGTAGTTAGCCGTCCCTTTCTGGTAAGATACCGTCACAGTGTGAACTTTCCACTCTCACACTCGTTCTTCTCTTACAACAGAGCTTTACGATCCGAAAACCTTCTTCACTCACGCGGCGTTGCTCGGTCAGACTTCCGTCCATTGCCGAAGATTCCCTACTGCTGCCTCCCGTAGGAGTCTGGGCCGTGTCTCAGTCCCAGTGTGGCCGATCACCCTCTCAGGTCGGCTATGTATCGTCGCCTTGGTGAGCCGTTACCCCACCAACTAGCTAATACAACGCAGGTCCATCTGGTAGTGATGCATTTGCACCTTTCAATCGATTATCATGCGATAATCCATTTCATGCGGTATTAGCTATCGTTTCCAATAGTTATCCCCCGCTACCAGGCAGGTTACCTACGCGTTACTCACCCGTTCGCAACTCATCCAAGAAGAGCAAGCTCCTCTCTTCAGCGTTCTACTTGCATGTATTAGGCACGCCGCCAGCGTTCGTCCTGAGCCAGGATCAAACTCTCATTAAAAGTTTGAGTTCTCACTCATTTCTGTCACTGACAGATTTATTGTTTTTTCATTGTTCAGTACTATAACCTTAGTTATAGTGCCCTGCACATTGGTTCGTCTTGTTCAGTTTTCAAAGGTCTTTGTCACTCAATCTCTCTCAAGCGACAACTATATTAGTATATCACAGCTGCTAACCTATGTCAACACTTTTTTGAAACTTTTTTCAAGTTTTTTTAACCGCAATACACCATAGTCCGTACGGGATTCGAACCCGTGTTACCGCCGTGAAAAGGCGGTGTCTTAACCCCTTGACCAACGGACCTTGAGCTTTTCAACTCTTTCTATTATACCTACTTTTTTACCTTTGTCAAGATCTTTTTTCCTCTTTATCGAAATTCTGAAAAAATAAGGGAAAAGAGCCAGTAAAACTGACTCCTTCTATTTATCTTGCCAATTAGTCGCACGTTCCTCTCCCCACCAGTATGGGATCAACTCGGCAACTTTGATTGTTTTTCTTGTTTTGTAGTCCATCATGAACTCTGCTTCTTTATTTTCAGCATTCAATTCTAAGAGAAATTCTCTGCATGCGCCACAGGGCATACCTGATCCTTCGCCGTAGGGAGGTTTATCTCGAAAGGCGAGGATTTTCTTAACTTTAGTTTGTCCTGAAAATTGATACATATTGAAGAGAGCCGCTCGTTCTGCACAGAGATGAAAAACGCCACAAGTGCCCTCCATACAAAATCCTGTGAAGATCTGACCATCTTCTGCTTCTACCGCAGCAACAACATGGTTAGCATAAACAAAGTCAGACACTTCATGGGGATTGAATAAGGTTCGTGCTTCTTCGTACATCTTTCCCCATGTATCCATTGGAAGTCCTTTTTATTTGGAAATCTCTTTCAGCATATTATCGATATGCTGAATTGACTTTTCACGTCCGAGTAAGAAAATGGTGTCTGGTAATTCTGGTCCATGCATTTCACCTGATACAGCAATACGAATCGGCATGAAGAGATTTTTTCCTTTGATACCTGTTTCTTTTTGGACTGCTTTGATTTGTGGGAAGATGTTTTCTGTCACAAATTCATCGTCTGTCATTGCTTCTAGTTTCGCTTTGAAGGCTTCTAGAACAACCGGAACGGTTTCTCCTGCCATAACCTCGCGCTCAGCATCTGTCAGCTCTGGGAAATCTGCAAAGAAAAGATCTGTCAGTGGAACAATCTCGTCTACTGATTTCATTTGTGGTTTGTAGAGTTCCACCATTTTTTCAGACTTGTCAGTCAAACGCCCTGCTTCTTCTAAGTAAGGTTTAGCCATTTCAAAGATAGTAGCAAAATCTGCTCTCTTGATGTAGTCGTTGCTCATCCAGTCTAGTTTCTTCTGATCGAAGGCTGCTGGTGACTTGCTGAGACGATTTTCATCAAAGAGTTTGATCAATTCCTCACGTGAGAAAATTTCATCTTCGCCACCTGGGTTCCAACCAAGAAGAGCGATAAAGTTAAAGACTGCTTCTGGCAAATAGCCTTTTTTACGGTAGTCTTCGATAAACTGAAGGGTGTTGGTGTCGCGTTTAGACAATTTTTTACCCGTTTCAGAGTTGATGATCAAAGTCATGTGACCGAACTCTGGAGCTTCCCAACCAAGAGCCTCATAAACCATAAGCTGTTTTGGGGTGTTGGCAATGTGGTCATCTCCACGGATAACATGAGAAATTTGCATATCGTGATCATCAATCACAACAGCAAAATTGTAAGTTGGGTAACCGTCTTTCTTTTGAATAACCCAGTCACCACCGATATTGCCACCTTCAAACTCGATATCACCTTTGACCATATCGTGCCATTTGTAGATACCAGACTCATTGACAGCCAAACGGACAGTTGGGATGATACCAGCTGCTTCACGTTCTGCAATGTAAGCCGCCTTTTCTTCTTCGCTCATGCCAAGATATTCATTGATGTAGCGTGGTGTTTCACCAGCTGCTTCTTGGCGTTCGCGCTCAGCTGCCAACTCTTCTTCTGTAACGTAAGATTTGTAGGCTTTTCCTTCAGCTAGCAATTGGTCGATGTATTTTTGATAGAGTTCCAAACGCTCTGATTGGCGATAGTTTTCATGAGTTTCTGGACTTTCATCCCAATCCATTCCTAACCAACGAAGATTTTCAAGCTGTGAACGTTCACCATCCTCAACATGGCGTTTACGGTCGGTATCTTCGATACGAATAATAAAAGTTCCACCATGATGGCGTGCGTAAAGGTAGTTGAATAATGCTGTACGGGCATTTCCGATGTGTAGTAGTCCGGTCGGACTTGGTGCGTAGCGTACGCGGATATCTTTTGACATAGTTTCTCCTATAAAGTCTCTAGGCGTCTGCCTTTTTGCTTTCTATATTATATCACAAGTCTCGCCTGAGTCCAATTTCTACGGATAAAGAGAGTAAAAAGAGTGGTCAGGCCACTCTTTTCTTTTATTATAGACGTGCGTTAAGCTCTTTGCTCAATTCTTCAAATCCTGGTTTTCCAAGAAGGGCAAACATGTTGCGTTTGTATGCTTCAACACCTGGTTGGTCAAATGGGTTGATGGCATTCAAGTAACCTGAAAGGGCGATAGCCAATTCGAAGAAGTAGATCGTGTAGCCAAGAGTGAAGGCATCTTGCTCTGGAAGGGTTACGTACATGTTTGGTACATCACCGTCTGTGTGGGCAAGAAGAACACCGTCAGTTGCTTTTTTGTTTACAAAGTCAACGTCTTTTCCTTGAAGGTAACCAAGCCCATCAAGGTCTTCTTCCAAAGTAGGAATGATCACGTTCTTACGTGGTTTGTCCACACGGACAACTGTTTCAAACATGATACGAGTTCCTTCTTGGATAAATTGACCCAATGAGTGCAAGTCAGTTGAGAAGTTTGCTGAAGTTGGGTAAATCCCTTTTTGGTCTTTCCCTTCTGACTCACCAGCCAATTGTTTCCACCATTCTGAGAAGTACTGAAGTGATGGCTCGTAGTTTACCAAGATTTCAGTAGCGTAGCCTTTACGGTAAAGGATGTTACGAACAGCTGCATATTGGTAAGCTTCGTTTTCAGCAATCTTGTCTGAAGTGTAGTCTTTACGAGCTGCATTCGCACCTTCCATAAGGGCTTTGATGTCAGCTCCTGATGCAGCGATTGGAAGCAAACCAACTGCTGTCAAGACTGAGAAGCGTCCACCGATGTCATCTGGAACAACAAATGTTTCCCAACCGTTGGCATCTGCTTCAACCTTAACAGCACCTTTTTGGCGGTCAGTTGTAGCGTAGATACGTTTGTTAGCTTCTTCTTGACCGTATTTCTTAACCAAAAGTTCTTTGAAGACACGGAAAGCGATTGCTGGTTCAGTTGTTGTACCTGATTTAGAAATCACGTTTACTGAGAAGTCTTTGTCTGCAACATACTCTACCAAGTCAGCAAGGTAAGTAGATGAAATTGAGTTTCCAGCGTAAAGGATTTGTGGCGCTTTGCGTTCTTCTTTTGTTTGCAAGTTTGCAAAGTGGTGGTTCAAGAAGTCAATAGCTGCTTTGGCACCAAGGTAAGATCCACCGATACCGATCACAACCAAGACATCGCTATCTGATTTGATTTGCTCAGCAGCTTTCAAGATGCGGTCGAATTCTTCGCGGTCGTAATTTTCAGGAAGGTCCAACCAACCCAAAAAGTCGCTACCAGCACCAGTTCCTTTACGAATCAATTCGTCTGCAGCTGTTACTTGTGCTTGCATGTATTCCACTTCATGTGGGGCAACAAATTTGTCCAAAACTTTTGAATAGTCAAATTTAATATGTGACATGATATTCCTCCAATATTTCTTCTTTTCTATCATAACGCTTGCCTTCGATTTTTTCAAGCTTTTTTATTGAATTTGCCCAATTTTTATCAGAATTCAAACGTTTGCGTAAAAACGCTAAAATACAAAAAATCTGAAAGGACGAATAAAAACGGCTAGATATTCTAACCGTTACAATTCATTTAATAAATACTCAAATAGTTCTAAATTGCCGTCTTCTTCATTGACCAGAAACTCTGGATGCCACTGCAAACCGATGATACGGTGCTCGTCGATAGACTCAATCGCTTCGATAGTTTGGTCTCGAGGATCCACCGCTGTCACACGGAAATTAGGCGCCAGATCTTTAATACTTTGACGATGGACTGAGTTGACCTGACTTTCTTTTCCGAACAACTTAGCCACCACGCTTCCTTCCACTGTCTCAATAGAATGAGATGTTCCAAAAGGCAAGCCTTGCCAGTGACCCTCAATTTCTTGGTGGAGGGTGCCGCCAAAAGCAACATTGACAAGCTGAACACCACGACAGATTGCCATAATTGGTTTATTCTGACGGAGCGCTTCTTTCAAGAGAGCTAGTTCAAACTCATCGCGTACAAGGTTATAATCATCGCTCTCAATGGTCTTTTTCTCCCCATAAAACTGAGGATGAACATTTTGTCCTCCAGTTAAGATAAGTTTGTCAATCATTTCCACATAATCGCGAACAATGGACTCATCCCCTACAGGAATTACTAAAGGAAGACCACCGACTTGACGAATGCTCTCTGCAAATTTACAGGATACAGATGAGTGGATATTTTTCCCTTCTGCATCTACAGGACATAGATTTGCAGCAACTCCTACAACCGTTCTAGCCATGATGTGTCTCCTTTCGATTTTCTAACGATAGTCCTATCTTATCATTCAAGCTCTCTGCTGTCTAATATGTTTTTTAAAAGACCGTGATAAGTATTTTTTATGGGCAAAAAAAGCTGCCCAATGGGGACAACTTCTTTTTTATTCAAAGACAAATTGATTGTGATAGAGTTCTGAGTAGAAACCGCCGAGTTTCAAGAGTTCCTGATGATTTCCACGTTCAATGACCTCTCCATCTTTGAGGACAATAATCTGATCGGCATTGAGGATGGTCTTGAGACGATGGGCAATGACAAAACTGGTTCGACCTGCTACAACTGCCTCCATGGCATATTGAATCTTGCTTTCTGTTACGGTGTCCACATTGGAAGTCGCCTCATCTAAGATTAAGACTTGAGGATCTGTCATCAAGGTCCGAGCGATGGAAATCAATTGTTTCTGACCAGTCGAGAAGATATTTTGCTCATCATCAATAAGGGTATCATACTTATCAGGCAAGCTTTCGATATAGTCATGAATATGAGTTGCCTTGGCAGCTGCTTCGACCATTTCCTGACTGGCATCTGGCACACCAAAACGGATATTGTCTCGGATCGTTCCACTAAACAAGACCGAATCCTGCAAGACAATCCCGACCTTGCTCCGCAGGCTGTCCAAGTCGTAGTCACGAATGTCTTTGCCATCAAAAGAAATGCTACCTGCATCCACATCGTAGAAACGATTGATGAGGTTCATGATGGTTGTTTTCCCCGAACCAGTCGGGCCTACAACTGCTATCATCTGCCCCTTAGGAGCTGAAATACTGACATCTTTTAAAATCGGCTTGTCTGGCACATAAGAGAAATCAATATGACTGATTTCAACACCTTCTCGTAATTCCGTAAAAGCTGGTGCATTTTGCGGGCGAATCTCTTCTTCTGCATCAAACATTTCTTGGATACGATCGGCCCCTGTAAAGGCTAACTGGAGACTACCCCAGCTAGCAGCCACTTGGATAATCGGCTGGTAATACTGCTGAGAAAATTGGGTAAACATGACGATCAAACCTAGGGCTGTCGTTGTTTCGATACTTGGATCGTTCAGCAAGACAGCCGAACCTGCAAAAATGACGATGGCTGTGTTGACCAAGCTCATCCCATTCATAACTGGGAAGAGGATGCCTGAGAACATTCTTCCTTTAAAAGTTGCCTTGCGCACGCGCTCATTTTGCTCCACAAAGCCTGCTACGATGTCGTCTTGAATTCCTTGTACGATAACAGCTTTCTGTCCAGAAATACTCTCGTCCATGTAGGCGTTGAGTTTCCCAACCTCTTTTTGCTGGAGATTGGTATACTTGCGGGCCATTTTCACAATGAAGACCAACATGAGAAAGGCCACTGGAGTACTGGCTACTGTTATCAGGGCTAGCGTCACATTTTTTGAAAACATGACAAAAATCAAACCGATGTAAAGAGCAATATTGCTCATAACCTGAACTAGACTTTCATTGAAGGCTTGAAGAATGTTATCCAAGTCGCTCGTGAAGCGAGAAAGGATATCGCCATCTTGATGGCGGTCAAAGAAAGAAACCGTCAAACGGGAAAGTTTACCAAAAAGGCCCTTACGCATCTCATTTGTCGACTCAGCAATCACACGGGTCATCAAGGTCATGTAAATCAAGCTAGACACTACCAAAGCAAGGACAACCATGGCTAGATTCAGCATCAGAGCTGATAAACTCTGCCAGGCTAGTTCGGAAGTTCCATTTTGATAAGCTAGAACTAGATTAGCGAGCTCTGTTACTGCTTGACCTGAAAAAACAGGGAAGAGGGCTTGGGCAATTGTCGCAATCGCAACCATCAGAATCACAATGACAAAGGAGAGCTTGTAAACTTTAAAATAATTCCAGAAAAATCGAACGGTTTTCATTTTATTCCTCCTTTCCCTTTTGTGTTTCGTAGATTTCACGATAAACGGCATTGTTAGCTACCAAGTCTGCATGCCGTCCTTCTCCAATCAAGCGCCCTTGGTCCAAGACCAAAATCTTATCCGCATGGACGACTGAACTGATCTTTTGAGCGATGATAATGGTTGTCGTCCCTTTCAGATCTTTGTTCAAAGCCTCCTGTACGAGTCTCTCCGACTTGGCATCCAATGCTGAAGTCGAATCGTCAAAAATCAGGATACGGGGATTGCTGACAATCCCACGGGCAATGGACATCCGTTGCTTTTGTCCACCAGAAAAGTTTGTGCCACGTTCTTCGACCTGACTCTCAAATTTGTTTTCCATGCGTCCGATAAATTCACTGGCTTGGGCAATCCGTGCCGCACGTTCCATTTCTGACACGCTGGCATTGCCTTTTCCTTGACGAAGATTATCTGCAATGGTCCCGCTAAAGAGAATAGCACGTTGCAAGACAATGGAAACTGTTTTACGCAAGGTTCCCTCGCTGACGTCTCGAATATCCTTGCCACCAATCTTGATAGATCCCTCCTGTGGGTCAAAAAGTCGTGGAATCAACTGAGCTAGGGTGGACTTCCCTGCTCCAGTAGCCCCAACCACACCGACCATCTGACCAGGCGCAATTTCAAAGGTTACATTCTTCAGCATAGGCTCATCGTCATTAGGATAAGTGAAGGTCACATTTTCAAAAGAGAGACTTCCTTCTAACTCTTCGTCTGGGAGATCTTTAAAGGTCATCGCTGGCTCGGTATCTAGAATTTCGCGGATACGACGCAAGGAAATCATGGCACGACTGACAGAATTCCCTAAAAATCCAACCATGATGATGGTAAAGATAATCTGGCTGAGATAGTTGATAAAGGAAGCAATCGAGCCCACTACAGACGGATCTGACTGAGCCATTCCAGCCACCAACCAGATAGAGAGGAAGACCGCTCCATAGCCGACTAGCATCATAACGGGTTCTATAACTGAGAAGGCATAACCGATATAAAGATTTTGGCCGAGAAGTTCATCAGAAACCTCGGTAAATTTGTCAAATTGTGCTTTTTCCTGTACAAAGGATTTGACCACGCGCACACCACGTAGATTTTCCTTAGCGATAGCATTGATCCGTTCAAGAAGGGTTTGAAACTTAGCAAACCGTGGTCCCATCATTCCCATCATGATGGCAGTTAGTGCAAAGATTAGGAGCACCATGAGGACAATCACCCACCAAAGTGACGGAAGAGTGTGAACCGCCAAGATAAAGGAACCGATAAAGAGAAGAGGGAGACGGAAAAGAATTTGAAAAGCCATCATCACCACGTTCTGAATCTGGTTGATATCATTGGTCATACGAACGACAAGGTTTCCGGCATTGAATTGCTCAATATTGGCATAAGAAAAAGTCTGGATCTTGCGAAAAGCGTCTTCCCGAAGGTCCGAAGACACTCCTTGAGCAATATAGGCTGCAAGTGTCACATTGATCCCACCTGCAACCAGACCAACTAGGGCTACCCCTATCAACCAAGCGCCAATACTATAAATCGCCTCATTTTGTCCGGCCAACAAAGCCTCTAACACCTCTTGCAAATAGCGCGGTTGCAAGAGCGAGCTCGCAACCATCAAGCCTGTCATCACTAGGGATGCCAAGGCCTGCCATCTATAGGTTTTTATTTTTTTAATGAGCATATTTCCTCCTAATAAAATAGATAAAGGGAGCGACATCCTGCGTCAGCTCCTTCTCATTCGGTCATATTGATGCTATTCTAGCAAAAAAGAGAAATCTTGTCAAAGAAGTCTCCTTATTATAAATTAGTGCGCTTTCATATACAGGTGATGCATGAAAAGGCTTTTTATGGTAAAATGAAAGGAAGAACTCTTACAAGGAGGAAAAGATGAAGAAACAAACCATCGCTGTCTTGGGTCCTGGTTCTTGGGGGACCGCCCTTTCGCAGGTCCTAAACGACAATGGACACGAGGTTCGAATTTGGGGAAATATTTCTGACCAGATCGATGAAATCAATAACCAACATACAAACAAACGCTATTTCAAAGATATCCTACTCGACGAAAAGATCAAAGCCTATCATGACTTGGAAGAAACATTAAAGGATGTTGATGCTGTTTTATTTGTGGTCCCAACAAAAGTAACGAGACTGGTTGCCCAACAAGTAGCAAAGGCACTCGATCACAAGGTTGTCATCATGCATGCCTCCAAAGGATTGGAACCAGATAGCCACAAACGTCTATCAACTATTCTTGAAGAGGAAATTCCAGCTGACCTTCGCAGTGAAGTCGTCATTGTTTCAGGACCTAGCCACGCTGAGGAAACGATTGTGCGGGATATTACCTTGATCACTGCAGCCTCTAAAGACCTCGAAACTGCTCAGTATGTCCAAAATCTCTTTAGCAATCACTACTTCCGCCTCTATACCAATACGGATGTTATCGGGGTTGAAACCGCTGGTGCTCTCAAAAACATCATCGCAGTTGGCGCTGGGGCACTACATGGACTAGGGTTTGGTGACAATGCCAAGGCGGCCATCATCGCACGTGGCTTGGCTGAAATCACCCGTCTAGGTGTCGCTCTTGGAGCTAATCCTCTAACTTATAGCGGTCTTTCTGGAGTTGGGGATTTGATTGTAACGGGAACATCTGTCCACTCTCGTAACTGGAGGGCCGGTAATGCTCTCGGTCGTGGAGAATCCCTCGCAGACATTGAGGCTAATATGGGCATGGTCATTGAAGGCATTTCAACAACTCGAGCAGCTTACGAACTGGCTCAGGAATTGGGTGTCTACATGCCAATCACACAGGCTATTTACCGAGTTATCTACGAAGGTGTCAATATCAAAGAAGCAATCACTGACATCATGAGCAATGAATTTAAAGCAGAAAACGAATGGTCATAGACCTTTATAGAAAGGAACATTTATGAAACAAAAAGTCAGAAAAGCAGTCATCCCTGCCGCTGGATTGGGAACTCGTTTCCTCCCAGCAACTAAGGCCTTGGCCAAGGAAATGTTGCCAATCGTAGACAAGCCAACTATCCAGTTTATCGTTGAAGAAGCTCTCAAATCTGGTATCGAAGACATTTTGGTTGTTACTGGTAAGTCAAAACGTTCCATTGAGGACCACTTCGACTCAAACTTCGAATTGGAATATAACCTTAAAGAAAAAGGGAAAACAGATCTTTTAAAGCTAGTTGATGAAACAACTGGTATGCGTCTGCATTTTATCCGCCAAACGCATCCACGTGGTCTCGGCGATGCCGTTTTGCAAGCCAAGGCTTTCGTTGGAAATGAACCCTTTATCGTTATGCTTGGTGATGACTTGATGGATATCACCAACGAAAAAGCTGTTCCGCTCACCAAACAACTCATGGATGACTACGAGCGTACCCACGCGTCTACTATCGCTGTTATGCCAGTCCCTCATGACGAAGTATCTGCTTATGGAGTTATTGCTCCGCAAGGCGAAGGGAAAGATGGTCTTTACAGCGTTGAAACCTTCGTTGAAAAACCTGCGCCGGAGGATGCTCCTAGCGACCTTGCTATCATCGGACGCTACCTCCTTACTCCTGAAATTTTCCAAATCCTCGAAAATCAAGCTCCAGGTGCAGGAAATGAAATTCAGCTGACAGATGCAATCGATACCCTCAATAAAACACAACGTGTATTTGCTCGTGAATTCAAGGGAGCTCGTTACGATGTCGGAGATAAGTTTGGCTTTATGAAAACATCCATCGACTACGCTCTCAAACACCCACAAGTCAAAGACGACCTGAAAGACTACCTCATTCAACTCGGAAAAGAGTTAGCTGGGGGGGAATAGAAGAATATTCCATATAAAAAGAACTAGGATAGTTAATTATCCCAGTTCTTTTTATTTTGTATTGCTATTCTTCAAAACATCTATTACCTAAAAAGAAATCTGTATTGCTCAGTCAACCTACTTAAAAGCTCCACCGAATTGGTCTCAAACTACATCAAAGCGCTACGATATTATTTTTTATAAAAATGGGATCACAATAAGTTTGTATAATAAAATAAAAAGCACCGAATCGGTGCTCACTTTTTCAAGTTGTGTACGGACAAAAGCCTTATTTTAACTTGCTGTGTTGTTTCGAATAGTTCCAACACTTGTATTGTATACCATTCTTTTAAAAATTGCAAGAAGAAATCTATATAAAATAGAATAACATCCCATTTTATAACGATTTAAAAATTTACAGATTGAAAACGTTTTACAATTTCTTGATTTTAATAGTCAAAAGATATATAATTTATCCAAGGTTAATATATTAGCATTTGCTGATAAGAACTTAAAGAGTATAACTCAAAGGAGAACACTAAATGAACAATAAACCTTACTCTATCGGACTTGATATCGGAACAAACAGCGTCGGATGGGCCGTCATTACAGATGACTATAAAGTTCCGTCGAAAAAGATGAAAGTTCTGGGCAATACTGATAAGCACTTTATCAAGAAAAATCTAATCGGGGCTTTATTGTTTGATGAAGGGACTACTGCTGAGGATAGACGTCTCAAACGAACAGCACGTCGTCGCTATACTCGTCGGAAAAATCGTCTTCGCTATCTTCAAGAAATCTTTGCTGAGGAAATGAGCAAGGTAGATAGTAGTTTCTTTCATCAATTAGATGACTCCTTTTTAGTTCCTGAGGATAAAAGAGGAAGTAAATACCCTATTTTTGCTACCTTAGCGGAAGAAAAAGAATATCACAAGCAATTTCCAACTATCTATCATTTGAGGAAACAGCTGGCGGACTCAAAAGAAAAAGCTGACTTGCGTTTAATCTATCTGGCATTAGCTCATATGATTAAATACCGCGGACATTTTTTATATGAAGAATCTTTCGATATTAAAAACAATAATATCCAAAAAATCTTTAACGAGTTTATAAGCATTTACGACAATACCTTTGAAGGAAGCTCCCTTAGTGGACAAAATGCACAAGTAGAAGCAATTTTTACTGATAAAATTAGTAAATCAGCCAAGAGAGAACGCGTTCTAAAACTCTTTCCTGACGAAAAATCCACTGGTTTGTTTTCAGAATTTCTCAAGTTGATTGTAGGAAATCAAGCTGATTTTAAAAAACATTTTGACTTAGAAGAAAAAGCTCCACTACAATTCTCTAAAGATACCTATGATGAGGATTTGGAAAACTTACTCGGACAAATTGGAGATGACTTTGCAGACCTTTTCCTAGTTGCTAAAAAACTCTATGACGCTATTCTTCTATCAGGAATCTTAACTGTTACAGATCCTTCAACCAAGGCTCCACTATCAGCATCTATGATTGACCGTTATGAAAATCATCAAAAAGACTTGGCTGCTTTAAAACAATTCATTAAAACAAATCTTCCAGAAAAATATGATGAAGTTTTTTCTGACCAATCTAAAGATGGATATGCTGGATATATCGATGGCAAGACCACTCAAGAAGCATTTTACAAATACATCAAAAATCTTCTCTCTAAACTCGAAGGAGCAGATTATTTCCTTGATAAAATTGAACGTGAAGATTTCTTAAGAAAACAACGCACCTTTGATAATGGTTCTATTCCTCATCAAATTCATCTTCAAGAAATGAATGCCATTATCCGTCGACAAGGAGAACATTATCCATTTCTGCAGGAAAATAAAGAAAAGATAGAGAAAATCTTGACCTTCCGTATTCCTTACTACGTTGGCCCATTGGCTCGTGGCAATCGTAATTTTGCTTGGCTTACTCGAAATTCTGACCAAGCAATCCGACCTTGGAATTTTGAAGAAGTTGTTGATAAAGCAAGATCTGCAGAAGACTTCATCAATAAGATGACTAACTATGATTTGTATCTCCCAGAAGAAAAAGTTTTGCCTAAGCACAGTCTCTTGTATGAAACATTTGCTGTCTATAATGAGTTAACAAAAGTAAAATTTATTGCAGAAGGATTGAGAGACTATCAATTCCTTGATAGTGGGCAGAAGAAGCAAATTGTCACTCAATTATTCAAAGAGAAAAGGAAAGTAACTGAAAAAGACATCATTCAGTATCTACACACTGTTGATGGCTACGATGGAATCGAACTAAAAGGAATTGAAAAACAATTTAACGCTAGTCTATCTACTTACCATGATTTGCTCAAAATTATCAAGGATAAGGAGTTTATGGATGATTCTAAAAATGAAGCAATTCTTGAAAATATCGTCCACACGCTAACTATCTTTGAAGATCGTGAGATGATCAGGCAACACCTTACTCAATATGCCTCTATCTTTGATGAGAAAGTTATTAAAGCACTAACTCGTCGACATTATACTGGATGGGGCAAACTCTCTGCCAAGCTGATTAACGGTATCTGTGATAAACAAACAGGAGATACGATTCTTGACTACCTGATTGATGACGGTGAGATTAATCGTAACTTTATGCAATTAATCCATGATGATGGGCTTTCCTTCAAAGAAATTATCCAAAAAGCACAAGTAGTTGGCAAGACAGATGATGTGAAACAAGTTGTCCAAGAACTCCCAGGAAGTCCTGCTATTAAAAAGGGAATTTTGCAAAGTATCAAGATTGTTGATGAACTTGTCAAGGTTATGGGACACGAACCTGAGTCCATTGTCATTGAAATGGCTCGCGAAAATCAAACCACTGCAAGAGGAAAAAAGAATTCCCAACAAAGATATAAGCGCATTGAAGATGCACTAAAAAATTTAGCACCTGAGCTTGATTCAAATATATTAAAAGAACATCCAACAGATAATATTCAACTCCAAAACGACCGTCTCTTCCTTTACTATCTCCAAAATGGGAAGGATATGTACACTGGGGAAGCTCTTGATATCAACCAACTGAGCAGCTGTGACATTGACCACATCATTCCACAAGCCTTTATAAAGGACGATTCGCTCGATAACCGTGTCCTAACCAGCTCCAAAGATAATCGTGGTAAATCTGACAATGTTCCAAGTTTAGAGATTGTTCAAAAAAGAAAAGCTTTTTGGCAACAATTATTGGATTCCAAATTGATTTCAGAACGTAAATTTAATAATTTGACTAAGGCTGAACGTGGTGGACTAGATGAGCGAGATAAAGTTGGCTTTATCAGACGCCAACTAGTTGAAACACGGCAAATCACAAAGCATGTTGCGCAGACTTTGGATGCTCGCTTCAATACAGAAGTGACTGAGAAGGATAAGAAGGACCGTTCCGTCAAAATCATCACTTTGAAATCCAATCTAGTTTCCAACTTCCGTAAAGAATTTAGGTTATACAAGGTGCGGGAAATTAATGACTACCACCACGCACATGATGCCTATTTAAATGCAGTAGTTGCTAAAGCTATCCTTAAGAAATATCCTAAACTAGAGCCTGAATTCGTCTATGGTGACTATCAAAAATACGATCTTAAGAGATACATCTCCAGAACCAAAGATCCTAAAGAAGTTGAAAAAGCAACTGAAAAGTATTTCTTCTACTCAAACTTGCTGAACTTCTTTAAAGAAGAGGTGCATTACGCAGACGGAACCATCGTAAAAAGAGAGAATATCGAATACTCCAAGGATACTGGAGAAATCGCTTGGAATAAGGAAAAAGATTTCGCTACAATCAAAAAAGTTCTTTCACTTCCGCAGGTGAATATTGTGAAGAAGACAGAAGAACAAACCGTTGGACAAAATGGTGGTCTGTTTGATAACAATATTGTGTCCAAGAAAAAAGTAGTTGACGCAAGCAAACTAACCCCTATCAAATCCGGTTTGTCACCTGAAAAGTATGGTGGCTATGCAAGACCTACAATCGCTTATTCAGTTCTTGTTATAGCAGATATTGAAAAAGGAAAGGCTAAAAAATTAAAGAGAATTAAAGAGATGGTTGGAATAACCGTTCAAGATAAAAAGAAATTTGAAGCAAATCCAATCGCCTATCTTGAAGAATGTGGTTATAAAAATATCAATCCTAATCTTATTATAAAACTACCTAAGTATAGTCTCTTTGAGTTTAATAATGGACAGCGAAGATTATTAGCAAGCTCTATTGAGTTGCAAAAAGGTAACGAATTGATTGTACCTTACCATTTCACTGCTTTGCTTTACCACGCACAGCGAATTAATAAAATTAGTGAACCAATTCATAAACAGTATGTGGAAACACATCAAAGTGAATTTAAAGAATTATTAACAGCAATCATTTCTTTATCTAAAAAATATATCCAAAAACCAAATGTTGAATCGTTATTACAACAAGCGTTTGACCAATCCGATAAAGATATTTATCAATTAAGCGAATCATTTATCTCGCTTTTAAAACTGATTTCATTTGGAGCTCCTGGAACCTTTAAATTCCTTGGTGTTGAAATTAGTCAATCAAATGTACGATATCAATCTGTGTCTTCTTGTTTCAACGCCACCCTCATCCACCAATCCATCACTGGTCTCTACGAGACTCGGATTGACTTGAGCAAACTAGGAGAAGACTAATGGGATGGAGAACCGTTGTTGTCAATACACACTCTAAGCTCTCCTACAAGAACAATCACTTGATTTTTAAAGATGCCTCTCGGACAGAGTTGATTCACCTGTCCGAGGTGGACATCCTGCTTTTGGAGACGACAGATATCGTTCTCTCCACTATGCTGATAAAACGCTTGGTGGATGAAAATATCCTGGTCATCTTTTGTGATGATAAACGCTTGCCAACGGCATACTTAATGCCCTACTACGGTCGGCACGATTCCAGTTTGCAACTTTCTCGTCAAATTGCTTGGAGAGAAGAGGCTAAGGCGCAAGTTTGGACGACCATTATTGCACAAAAAATTCTCAATCAGGCTTTTTATCTAGGGAGTTGTGGTTTTCTGGAAAAGAGTCAGTCCGTCATCAATCTCTATCATGGGTTGGATTTGTTTGATCCTAGTAACCGCGAAGGGCACGCAGCTCGGATTTATTTTAACACCTTATTTGGAAATGATTTTAGCCGTGAACAAGACAATGATGTCAATGCTGCCTTAGACTACGGTTACACCTTAATTTTGAGTATGTTTGCGCGTGAGATTGTGTTGTCTGGCTGTATGACCCAGTTTGGCTTGAAACATGCTAATCAGTTTAATCAATTCAACCTCGCTAGCGATATTATGGAGCCTTTCCGTCCGATTATTGACAGAATCGTCTATGAAAATCGAAACAGTTCTTTTGTCAAAATCAAACGAGAACTGTTCACTATTTTCTCAGATACCTTCCACTACAATGGCAAAGATATGTACCTGTCCAATATCGTCAGCGATTATACTAAGAAAGTCATTCAAGCTCTCAATCAACCGGAGAAAGGAGTTCCTGAGTTTAGGATATGAGTTATCGATATATGCGTATGATTTTAATGTTTGATATGCCCGTTGATACCGTAGAGGAACGCAAGGCCTATCGGAAATTTCGGAAGTTCCTCATAGACGAGGGATTTATCATGCACCAATTCTCCATCTATAGCAAGCTCTTGCTCAACAACTCTGCTAATAACGCCATGATTGAGCGACTCAAGACTCATAACCCTAAGAAAGGAAACATTACTCTCTTGACCGTTACAGAAAAGCAGTTTTCTCGCATGATCTACTTAAATGGCGAGCGAAATACCAGCGTAGCAAACTCCGACGCACGTTTAGTTTTTCTAGGAGAGGAGCCTAGAGATGAAGATTAATTTCCCATTATTGGATGAACCATTAACAATTGAGAATGCAACCTTTTTAGTGTTAGAAGACCAGTTTACCTTTTCAACTATCGTCAAACAGTTCTACCAATATTCAGATGAAGGGGAACTGAAATTATTTGACACACGTCTGAAAGCTCTGAAAGAATCAGAGTTGCTACTGATAACGGATGTCTTAGGATATAATCTCAACTCACCTGCCATGCTCAAGCTGATACATGCGGATCTTGAAAATCAGCTCAATGACAAGCCAGAAGTGAAGTCCATGATTGAAAAGCTGGTAGCTACGATTACAGAATTGCTGGCATTTGAGTGTTTGGAAAACGAGTTAGACCTAGAGTATGATGAAATCACCATTCTAGAGTTAATCGATGCACTTGGTGTCAAAGTCGAAACTCTGAGTGATACACCTTTTGAAAAGATGCTAGAGATTGTCCAGGTTTTTAAATATCTTTCTAAAAAGAAACTCCTTGTTTTCATCAATGCATCAGCCTATCTATCAAAGGATGAGTTAGTAAATCTGATAGAGTATATCCAACTAAATCAACTAAGGGTTTTATTTGTCGAACCTCGAAAAGTCTATGATTTTCCGCAGTATGTGCTGGATCAAGACTATTTCTTGAACCCTGAAAATATGGTATAATAAGGGTAACAATTGGAACCTGACGAACTGAAGTCTGGCTGGGACGAATGGCGCGATTACGAAATTTCGTGAGAAAAATTTTTCTACGAGGTTTTAGAGCTGTGTTGTTTCGAATGGTTCCAAAACCACTTGTACAATCGCGAACGCAGAGAGCAAGTTTTAGAGCTGTGTTGTTTCGAATGGTTCCAAAACATCTGGTGTAAGTACACAATCAAAATCAGCTGTTTTAGAGCTGTGTTGTTTCGAATGGTTCCAAAACAGTTGTACCAACTAATTTTTCGTCAGCTATGTTTTAGAGCTGTGTTGTTTCGAATGGTTCCAAAACACTATGGACTCTGCTCGTGATGGCTGTCTTGTTTTAGAGCTGTGTTGTTTCGAATGGTTCCAAAACATATTCTCACCCCCTTTCTGCTTACATTATGTTTTAGAGCTGTGTTGTTTCGAATGGTTCCAAAACGTTCGCTTCACACTATCAACCTCAACCGCAGTTTTAGAGCTGTGTTGTTTCGAATGGTTCCAAAACGCAAGGTCCAGTCGCTTCGCAACCATTTGTGTTTTAGAGCTGTGTTGTTTCGAATGGTTCCAAAACTGATAAAAAAATACAACTATAGTTTATCATGTTTTAGAGCTGTGTTGTTTCGAATGGTTCCAAAACATAAAGAAAAAGTATTTATCGAGGGATATGGTTTTAGAGCTGTGTTGTTTCGAATGGTTCCAAAACCGGGTACCTACGGACCTGATAAGTCTTACAGTTTTAGAGCTGTGTTGTTTCGAATGGTTCCAAAACAAATGTGAAAGGAATTTTAATTCCTCCTAGGTTTTAGAGCTGTGTTGTTTCGAATGGTTCCAAAACTACCTGATATAGTGTCAGCGTAGGCAATGTGTTTTAGAGCTGTGTTGTTTCGAATGGTTCCAAAACTGGAGATACATCCCAAGATTTTTCTATCTCGTTTTAGAGCTGTGTTGTTTCGAATGGTTCCAAAACTTCTTCCACTCTCTTCTAGTAACCTAATAAGTTTTAGAGCTGTGTTGTTTCGAATGGTTCCAAAACTCCTGTTGAGAATAGTCACTACCGATGATAGTTTTAGAGCTGTGTTGTTTCGAATGGTTCCAAAACAGCTTCACGCAATTTTTGTTCGTCGCCTCGGTTTTAGAGCTGTGTTGTTTCGAATGGTTCCAAAACAAAAGATAATGTTTTAGATACTTTCATTTTGTTTTAGAGCTGTGTTGTTTCGAATGGTTCCAAAACCATTTCCAGTGAACGAAACACCAACCTTACGTTTTAGAGCTGTGTTGTTTCGAATGGTTCCAAAACCTGATA